>ERZ842401.427-NODE-427-length-60924-cov-6.498792_pt1 | contig 60924 bp, 43 predicted proteins | sample MGYA00521270_ERZ842401 | MGnify/ENA primary metagenome ERZ842401 (study PRJEB31892, sample SAMEA3878208) | bioreactor metagenome | biome: Moose rumen | place: Sweden | collected 2011-10 | study: EMG produced TPA metagenomics assembly of the PRJEB12797 data set...
CATCCGTATAATGCCTTTGCATCAGGTTTTTGTCCCCCGAATATGCACTTTTTTGCCCCCCCGATGGGGGTACCTGAGTAGTTATGAAATTCTAAACTTTTACGCTTATGCAGCGGGATTAGGGCGGATTGTTATATTTTTGTCTCAGATATGAGAAGAAGAACTGTTTATAGGAAGGATGCACGAGGTCCAAGATATGAGGGCGTAAGGGCAAAGAAGGCTCTTGGTCAGCATTTCCTCAGCGATGAAGATACGGCCATAGAGATTGTTGACTCTCTTCTGATTCCGGAAACCGGGCTGGACGGAAACGCTACCGTTGAAGGTGGGGTGAATGTGCTGGAAATAGGCCCCGGAACCGGAGTTCTTACGCAGTATCTGCTGATGGACAAGAGAATAAATCTGAAACTCTGCGAAATAGACGAAGAGTCTATAGACAGGCTCCGGGCGCGGTTTCCGCAGTTTCTTTATACCCTGCAAAAACGGGATTTTTTGAAGACGGAGCTGGAGGAAGTTTTTCCGGCGGTTTCCGAAATAAAGCCCGGAAGCAACGGCAACGAGGTTTATGTCATAGGTAATTTCCCGTACAATATTTCTTCGCAGATATTCTTCAGGATACTTGACAATAAAGACCGTGTGACGCAGGTTGTGTGCATGCTCCAGAAGGAGGTGGCCGAAAGACTTGCAGCAGGGCCGGGGGGTAAAGACTACGGCATACTTTCGGTACTGCTCCAGACATGGTACGACATAGAATACCTGTTTACGGTGGATGAAACGGTATTTGTGCCTCAGCCAAAGGTAAAGAGCGGAGTCATAAGGCTTTGGAGAAACACCAGAGAAACTTTGGACTGCAACTGGAATGTGTATAAGAACATTGTAAAGACTACATTCGGTCAGAGAAGAAAAACCATACGCAATTCAATTAAGCAGATTCTGCCCGCAGGTATTATTGCAAACAACAAAGACGCAGCCCCGCTTTTGGATCTGCGGCCGGAGCAGCTGGGCGTAGAAGAGTTCATACTTCTTGCCCGGATTTCAGAAAAACATATCGCTGAGAAAAAACAATAAAAAACAGAAGCAGCAGAATATGAAGGGGAGTAAAGGTTTTATAAAGAGTGCAAGGGTTGTTCTGATACAGCTCAAGGAGGGTGTGTCCTTTACATGGAATGAGCTTAAAAATAATAAGTTCAGAACATTCCTTTCGTTGCTTGGGGTAAGCATAGGCATATTCACCATAGTTGCAATATTTACCGCTGTTGACGCCCTGAAATCCAATGTCAAGAAAGGGTTTGAAACTTTGTCAACCAATCAGCTTCAGATATCCAAATGGCCGCTTCTGCCGGAAGACGAAAACGGAAACAGCATTGTAGATAAGGGGGGCTCTGTGGCGGAATACAGATGGTGGGACTACATGAAACGCCCAGATATTACGATTAACGAATACAAGTTTCTGAAAGCCCATTCCAAACTGGCAGAAGAGTTTCTGTTTTCGTACAGTGCAAACCAGACCTCCGTAAAGTACGGAAGAAACACTTCGGGTAACATAAGCGTCATGTGCGTAACGGACGGACTGGAAAAAATAATGAACATTGCCATAGGCCAAGGCAGGATGATAACCAAAAACGAGTTTGAGGCGGGAGCTCCGGTCTGCATACTTGGATGTGATTTGGCAAGCTCACTGTTCCAGGGCGAGGATCCGGTTGGCAAAACCATAAAAATCAAGGGCTCATCGCTTAAGGTTGTGGGAGTTACACAGCGGCAGGGCGGCAGCATAATAGACATTTTTGAAACCGACAAGAACGCATTTGTAACATATCTGGCCGGAAAGAGCATCTTCAACTTCAGAGAACCGGACGGAGAGCTCGATGCCATTCCCAGGGAAGGAGTTTCTACGGACGATCTGACACGCGAACTCATACAGCTGATGAGGCAGTACCGGAGGATACGCCCGGGGCAGAAGAACAACTTTTCTGTCAATCAGTTTGCTACGCTGGAAGACTTGCTGGACAACATCCTTGGGGTAATCAGGACGGTAGGCTGGATCATTGCTGCATTTTCTCTTCTGATAGGAGGTTTTGGAATTGCAAACATAATGTTTGTGTCCGTAAAGGAAAGAACTAAAATCATAGGCATCCAGAAGGCTCTTGGAGCAAAACGCTATTTTATTATGACACAGTTTCTTGCAGAGGCCGTCATACTTGCCGTGGCCGGAGCTGTTACGGGAATTCTGCTGGTAGCCTTGATCTTGTGGATTGCCCCCATACCGGCCGAGTACGGAGTTCGTCTTACGGTTGGAAACATTGTTGCCGGAGTTGCCATTGCCGCAATCATAGGAATACTGAGCGGAATACTTCCGGCATGGAACGCCGCCAGGCTGAATCCGGTAGATGCAATAAATTCCAAGTAAAGCCTAAAGCCCGAGTTCTCCTTTCAGGCTGCGCAGAAGGTCAAATGCCTGAAGCGGAGTCATATTGTTCAGGTCTGCTTTCTCAAGCTTTGATCTGATGGCTGAAAGCGTGGGGTCATCAAGCTGGAAGAAAGACAGTTGCATAGAGTCTTCCTTCTTCCTCCGCGATGAGTTTTTCTGTCCGCCTTGCCATATGCCCTTCTTTTCCTCTTCCTGCTTCTCCAGATCCGACAGCATCTTTTCCGCCGAAGAAAGCAAGGGTTCCGGCATTCCGGCAAGCCTTGCCACATGAATTCCGAAACTGTGGGCAACTCCGCCAGGTTTGAGATGGCGGAGGAAGATGATTTCCTTTCCGGATTCCTTTACTTCTATGTGGAAGTTCCGGACTCTCGGATATATGTTCTCAAGTTCGTTGAGTTCGTGGTAATGTGTTGCAAATATGGTCTTTGGGCGGCCCGATCTGTTTTGATGGAGATATTCAACAATAGCCCATGCTATGCTCATGCCGTCAAAGGTAGAAGTACCCCTTCCGATTTCGTCCAAAAGCACAAGGCTTCTGTCTGTTATATTGTGCAGGATGGCAGAAGTTTCCAGCATTTCAACCATGAAGGTGGATTCGCCCTGGGAAATGTTGTCAGACGCCCCCACTCTGGTAAAAATCTTGTCAACTATTCCTATGCGCGCACTCTTTGCCGGAACATAGCAGCCGCATTGGGCCAAAAGCACAATCAGGGCTGTCTGCCTCAGAAGCGCACTCTTACCGGACATGTTGGGGCCTGTGAGTATTATTATCTGCTGGGTCTGCGTGTCGAGATAAAGGTCGTTGGCTACATATTCCTGCCCCGGCTCCATGCGGGTTTCAAGTACGGGATGGCGGGCTTGCTTAATCTCTATCGCTGAGGAGCTGTCAACTTCGGGGCGGCAATAGTTCCTTTCTTTAGCCAAAAGCGCAAAGCCACACAGGCAATCCAGTTCCGAAATAAATCTGCAACAGCTCTGAATAGTCTTTATATTCTTCTGTATTTCAACCACAAGAGAAAGGAAGATGCGCTGTTCTATGGCTACAATCCTTTCCTCTGCTCCAAGGATCTTTTCTTCATATTCTTTCAGCTCCGGAGTTATGTAGCGTTCTGCATTTACCAAGGTCTGTTTGCGTATCCACTCTTGCGGAACGGAAGACTTGTAGGTGTTGCGGACCTCCAGATAATAGCCAAAGACATTGTTGTAACTTACCTTGAGAGAAGGAATTCCCGTACGCTCGCTTTCTCTCTGCTGCATCTGGAGGAGATAGTTCTTGCTGTCTCTGGATATTTTCCGTAGTTCGTCGAGCTCCGAATCCACGCCGTCCGCTACTATGTCTCCTTTGCCGAACATGGCTGCGGCATCTTCTTTCAAGGTCTTGAATATCAGCTGGTCCAGTGCCTCGTATTTTTCCAGGTCGAGATGAAAATCTCTGGCAGACGGAATCTTTTCAAAGAGCCAGTCCATAGAACTTTGAAGTGCAGTGGCAATAGGCCGCATCTGAGAAAGGGAGCGGTGCAGCATTACCATTTCTCTCGGCGATATTTTTCCGGCGGAAGCCCTTGAGAGGATGCGTTCCATATCTCCCACCTGATCAAGGCTTTGCCTTATGGCTGAGCAAACCTGAGGGTTGGTAAGGAAGAACTCTACTGCATCGTAGCGCTGCTGTATTGCCTGAGGTTCAAGCAGAGGCATTGCTATCCAGGACCTGAGCAGACGTGCACCCATCGGAGAAACCGTCTTGTCCACCACATCTGTCAAGGATGCCCCGTCCGGAGAAAAGGAACTGAACACTTCCAGGTTCTTGATTGTAAACCTGTCCAGCCAGACAAACTTTCCGCGGTCTATTCTGGATATGGAATTTATGTGAAATGTTCCGCTCTGCCCTCTGATTACTACGGCGTCAAAACTTGCAAGTTCGGATATGCGGTTCTGTTCCAAATAGAAAAGTACGGCTCCGGCTGCCGTCTGGGCAAGGTGCATTTTCTCTACTCCAAAGCCTTTGAGCGCCTTGGCTCCAAACTGCTTTTCAAGTTTATCAAGGCAGGCTTCTTCCACAAAGGCCCATTCGTCCATTGAGGTTATGTACCAGTTTTCTCCGAACTGCTTCTTGAACCCGGCTTCGTACCCCTTGCACAGAAGCACCTCCCTTGGGTTCATGTCGGAGAGCAGAACATCCATGAAATCAAGGCCGCCTTGGGCAACTTTGAAATCTCCCGTAGAAACATCCAGGAAAGCCGCTCCGCAGTCCTGCCCTTCAAACGCAAAAGCAGCAAGATAGTTGTTGGCTCCGCGTTCGAGGATATCGTCGTTGTATGCCACGCCTGGAGTAACAAGCTCCGTAACTCCGCGTTTTACAATGGTTTTTGTGGTTTTTGGGTCTTCCAGTTGGTCGCATACGGCAACCTTGTAGCCGGCCCTTACGAGTTTTGGAAGATAGGTCTGCAACGAATGATGAGGAAAGCCGCAAAGTTCCACCGAAGTAGGAACGCCGTTGCTGCGCTTTGTAAGAACAATTCCAAGAACCTTGCTTACGGTGAGAGCATCGCTGCCATAGGCCTCATAAAAATCTCCTACCCGCATAAGCAGGACGGCCTGCGGATACTGTGCCTTGAACTGCACATATTGTTTCATCAGCGGAGTATTAAGATTTCGCTCTCCCATACTGCAAAAATAACTATCTTTGAACATAAAATACATTGCACAAGATGAAAAAATCTGTTTTAAAATCGCTGAAGATTTCTGCAATGGCACTTGCAGCCATTGCAGTATGCGCCGTTTTCAGTACAGGCGCTTTTGCCCAGGTTCCTCAGGACGATTACTCCGAAGGTATAGACAAGGGTATTGAAAAAATAATGAAAGACCTGGATGCCATAGGTCTTGGAGTTGCCGTTGTAAAGAACGGGCAAATCATCTACAAGAACAGCTGGGGTTACAGCAATCTTGAAACAAAAACCCCGCTGAAAGAAGACAACCTGTTCAGAATAGCCTCCATATCAAAGTCTTTCACAGCCACCTCAATTATGCAGCTTGCAGAACGGGGGCTCATTGATCTGGATGCTGACATATCCGACCTGGTTGGTTTCAAGGTCAGGAATCCAAAGTTTCCGGATGTAAAAATAACTCCTTACATGCTGCTCAGCCACACATCCAGCCTGAGCGACAAAGAGGGTTATTTCAGGATGGATGTCCTTGACCCTTCAAAGAACCCGAACTGGGAAAACGCATATTACAGCTTCCGCCCCGGAACCAGATATGTTTACTGCAACCTCAACTACAATACGCTGGGTACCGTACTGGAAAGGGTGAGCCACATAAGGTTTGACCAATATGTAGTGGGCAACGTTCTCAAGCCTCTGGGTATTGACTATGCCGGATATTGGGTAGAGAGCCTGGATCAGAGCAAGTTTGTAACTCTCTATGAAAAAGACAAGAACGGCAACTGGGAGGCTCAGCCAGAAGCATATGCGCCAAGGACCAAGGAAATAGAAAATTACAAGTTCGGATATTCCACCCCCATTTTTTCTCCTACCGGAGGCATGAAGATTAACCCCGTAGGACTTGCAAAGGTGATGATGATGCACATGGGCCTTGGAACCAGCCCTGAAGGCGTAAAGATAATTTCGTCTGAGAGTGCTCTTCTGATGCAGAGCCGCTTTACTCCTACAGGTTTGGAGGAGGGGTTCCGTGGAGGAAAGCCCGTATATTACGGATTTGCCCTGTGGAACAATGAGGATCTGATTCCAGGCAAGACCATGGTGGGCCACACCGGCGGCGCCTACGGAGTGCTTACTCTGATGACCTGGAACAAAGACCGCACATTTGGAATTGTGATAATGACAAACGGCTGCCGCGAAGTTAGGGAAAACGGATTCCAGGCTATATTCAACCGTACGGCCAACTGCCTGTATCAGAACCTTATACAAGGCACAGACGCAGACCGGTAAATGAAACGGGTTCTGGTTATTACATATTACTGGCCCCCGTCGGGCGGCAGCGGAGTACAACGCTGGCTGAAAACTTCCAAGTACCTGCCTGAGTATGGTTGGGAGCCTGTGATATATACACCCCTGAACCCGGATCTCAATTCCGTTGACCAGAGTCTTTCAAGAGATGTTCCGCCCGGCCTGAAAGTCATAAAAAGAAAGATTACAGAACCTTACGGTTTTTACAAACTGCTGTCCGGAAAGAAGAAGGGCGAACTTCTTCAGGCCAATATGGTTGTGGGGCAGAAGAAAGGTTTTATTCAGAGAGTCTCCGGCTACATAAGGGCCAACTGGTTCATCCCCGATCCGAGATGCTGGTGGATTGGGCCGTCTGTAAGATTCCTTTCAAAACGGATTAGAAGCGGAGAGGGTTTTGACGCTGTTGTAAGCACCGGACCGCCTCATTCCATGCACCTTATAGCCATGGCTCTGCACAAAAGATTCAACATTCCGTGGCTGGCAGATTTCAGAGATCCCTGGACAAAAATCTTTTATTTCAAGCATCTGGGCCTGAGTCAGAAATCGCTGAGAAAACACAAGGCACTGGAAAGAAGCGTGCTGGAACAGGCAGACAGGGTTGCGGTGGTTTCATCCCAGATGAAGGAAGACTTCTCAACCGGAGAATATTCTGATTTTGCCGGCAAGATAACCGTCATACCAAACGGATATGACCCTGCGGATTTTTCATCGGAAAACAATCCTGAACTCGCCGCCGCAGAACAGCAGATAAAGACAGTTCTGGATGCCGGTATGTTTGTGGTGGTCCACACCGGACTGATACCGGAAAGCGCCAATCCGGATATGTTCTGGAAGGTACTCGGCGATGAGGTCAGATCCAACCCGGAATTTGGCAAAAAACTGATGATAGTGACCATGGGGCAGACCTGCCGCAGCGTGGTTGAATGTATAGCCGAAAATGGCCTTTCAGATAAATTCAAAGACCTTGGATATGTACCTCACGCAACCAGTGTTGCCTGGCAGAAACGGGCTGATTTGCTGCTTCTTCCGCTCAGAAAAGAAATAGAATCAAAGGCCATACTTACCGGTAAATTCTTTGAATATCTTGCCAGCGGAAACCGGATTCTGGCCTTTGGCCCAACTGACGGAAACCTTGCTCTGGAACTCAGAAATACCGGAAGCGGAACCATCTGCCGCTTTGACGACATTGATTCCATAAGAAAAGCTTTCATGGAGCTGTCTCATGCGGCTGCTCCCACGGCTCAACAGATGGAATACGGAAAACAGTATTCGCGCATTGCAGGCGCGGCCTCTTTTGCAGAAAATCTCAATCAGATAACCAAAGAAAACAAGATATGACAGACAAGACGGATAAGGGAATATTCAAAAAAATCCTGCCCTTCATACTGGCGGTTGCGGCGTTCATTATCGTGGGATATGCATACGCTCCATACACCTTGGACGCCTTCGGCGGAAAGGTTGTAAACCAGAGCGATATTTCCAGCTGGAAGGGTATGAGCAAAGAAATCGTTGACTGGAATAATGCACATCCGGAAGACCCGACATATTGGACCAATTCCATGTTTTCCGGAATGCCGGCAACTACAATATCGGTAATATACCACGGAGACCTTACCAAATACCTCTACGACCTGCTCTTTGTAGGGCAGCGTCCGGCAAGTTATCTGATTGTATGTATGGTAGGAGCATTTCTTATGTTCCTGGCCTTTGGGGTGAACATTTGGCTGGCCGTTCTGGGAGCCATAGCCGTTGCCTTCTGTTCTTACAACATGCAGATTATTCAGGTGGGGCACAACACAAAAATGGTGGCCATTGCCTTTATGCCCTGGGTTATTGCCGCGCTGGTTTATGCCTACCGTAAGAACTGGCTGCTGGGAGCGGCTCTGTTTGGCCTGGCCCTGAGTTTCCAGATCAAGGCCAACCACCCGCAGATTACATATTACCTTGCCCTAATAATTTTGGGCTTTGCAATCTGGCAGCTGCTCAAGGCCGCAAAGGAAAAATCCTGGGGCCGGTTCATCAAGACATCGGCAGCGGTGCTGGTAGCCGGACTGTTGGGAGCAGCCGCCAATATCAACCATCTCTGGCCAACCTACGAATATGGACAACAAACCATGAGAGGTGGCTCAGAACTGTCTGTAGGGGCGGACAAGGGGGCGGACAAGGCCGCTTCCGGCAAAAAGACTCGGAGCGGGCTGGATCTTGAATATGCTACCCAGTGGTCATACGGAATAGAAGAAACTCCCAACCTTTTCATCCCCGATTTCAACGGCGGAGCTTCAAGCGGAGCGCTTACCTCGTCGTCCGAGGTTTACAGGCTGCTTACCGGCAAATACAACTATCCGCAAGGGCAGGCCCTGGAGTTTGTAAGCCATCTTCCTCTGTACTGGGGCCCGCAGTCTTTTACTGCAGGACCGATGTACATGGGAGCGGTATTTATCTTTCTGGCCATATTCGGGTTGTTTGTGGTAAAGGGCGGTGTCAAATGGTGGCTGGCCGGAGTTTCGCTGCTGGCTGTAGTTCTGGCATGGGGCTACCACTTCATGGCCCCTACGGAGTTCTTCTTCAACTATATGCCAATGTACAACAAGTTCAGGACCGTAAGTATGATCCTTGTCATACTCCAGATTACTGTTCCCATACTCGGCATCTTGGCCATAGACAGGGCCATTAACCCCGCAAAGAACCCAGACTATGACGGAAAGAAGGTATCCAAAGCCCTCCTGTGGGCAATGGGCATCTGCGGCGGCTTTGCCCTGATATTTGCCCTGGTTCCGTCAATAGCCGGAAGTTTCTCCAGCCCCTATGACTCGCAGATACCGGGCGAACTTGCCGGAGCCATTATTCAGGACAGGATGGGCCTGCTCAGGGCAGACGCTTTCAGGAGTCTGGTGTTTGTGCTTCTGGCCGGCCTGCTCGTGTGGTTGGTTCTGAAAAAGAAAATCAAGGAAGTCTGGTTCTACGCCGGAATGATAGTCCTTGTCCTTGCCGATATGTGGACCGTTGACAGACGCTACCTTTCAGAAAAGGATTTTGTAACGGACAGGGAGTTTTCTTCCCCTCTTGAAAAAAGAGCTGTTGACAACTACATACTGGAAAACGACAACGACCCCAACTACCGCGTCTTTGACCTCAGCGTAGATCCTTTCAACAACGCATACACAAGCTACCACCACAAGACAATAGGCGGATATTCTCCAGCAAAACTCCAAAGGTATCAGGACCTTATAGACCGTTATATAAGGAACGAGCAGGCAGACATCATTTCCTCGCTTCAGGGAATTTCCACATACGAAGAAGCTTCGGCCGCCCTCAAATATTATCCGGTGCTGAGTATGCTCAACACAAGGTATATCATCATAAGTCCGGACGTTTATCCTTTGGTAAATCCTTACGCCCAGGGCAACTGCTGGTTTGTAGGCAATGTAGTTGAAGCCCAAAACGCAGATGAGGAAATAGAAAAGCTCGGCACCATAGACCCCAGAACCCAAGCCGTTGTAAGCAAAGACTTTATAGCCGCTAATCCAGATCTCAAGAACCTCAGTGGGGAGTTTGCTTCCATATATCTTACCAGCTATGCCCCCAACAGGCTGACCTACCACTACAGCAGCACTGCGCCCCAGGCCGCCATATTCTCGGAGGTTTACTACCCGGGATGGAAGGCCGTACTCAGAACCGAAGACGGAAAGGAAACGGAGCTGGATGTCTTCCGGGCAAACTGGATACTCAGAGGTCTGATGCTTCCGGAGGCCAGCGGAGAGATAACCTTTACCTTCAAGCCGGAAAGCTTTGTCAAGGGAGAAAAATATTCGCTGGCAGCATCAAGCGTCCTGCTTCTGCTGCTGATTGCGGCAATAGCCTTATCGCTGAGGAAAAAGAAAAGCTAAACCCCTATCAGGGAGTTGATTATAATTATAGCCACAACCAGAGGGGCTATATATCTTACAAATACCCGGAGCGTGCCCAGAAGCCACTTCGGGATTTTGTATTTTCCGCCGCTGGTGATTTCGTCGTAAAAGTCTTCCTTGCTTATCTTCCAACCGGCAAACACCGATATCAGAAGGGCTCCGATAGCAAGGCAGATATTGGACGATATGTAGTCAAAGAAATCAAAGAATGTAAGGCCGAATATCTTGAATCCGGAAAGCACTCCGAAACTCAGGGCGCACAGAACGGCAAAGACCACTATTACCGCAAACGACAGCAATACAGCCCTGTGCCTTTCTGTGTTGGATTCTTCCTTGAGGAACGCAACAATGGTTTCCAGAAGAGAAATTGCAGAAGAAAGGGCTGCGGCAAAAAGAATGAAGTAGAAGAGAATGGAAAGCAGTTTTCCGAACGGCATTCCCGCAAACACATAAGGAAGGCTTATGAAGGCAAGGCCCGCTCCTTCTCCAGGATTCATTCCTGCAGAAAATACCGCCGGCAGAATGGCCATACCTGCAAGCAGGGCAAAAAGCGTATCGGATATGGTTGTTACCGTAGTGGTTTTCAGCAGATTGTCTTTTTTACTTGCATAGGAGGCGTATGTCATTATAGCCCCGCAACCTATACTCAGGCTGAGGAACCCCTGCCCCAAAGCATTCAGCGCAACCCTGAATGTAACCTTTGAAAAGTCTGGCTTGAAAAGAAAATTCAGACCGGCTTTTGCTCCCGGAAGCGTCATGGAATAGACAACTATGAACACTATCAGGATAGCAAGGGCGCTCATGAGATATTTGTTGGTCCTTTCTATTCCCTTTCTTACACCACCCAAAATCACCGCCGCCGAAACTGCCAGAAAGAGTACCGTGTAAAAAATGTTTTCTGCAGAAGAAGAAACCATGCTGTTGAAAACTCCTTCATAATCTGTCTGGGGAGTAAAAACCATCCTCAGCGATTTTACAAAATAATCTATGGTCCAACCGCCTACTACAACATAAAACGAAAGCAGTATTACACAGGTAATTACAGCAAGAAGCCCGGTGTGTTTCCAAGCACTGTTCGGACGGAGTTTTTCAAAGGCTCTGAATGCATTTGCCTGGCTGCGCCTGCCTATTACAAATTCGCACACCATAATGGGCATGCAAAGAAAGACTATGCACAGCAGATATATGACTATGAACGCCGCACCGCCGTTGGTTCCTACAAGATATGGAAACCTCCAGAGATTGCCCAGCCCTATTGCAGAGCCAATCAGGGCCAGAATTACTCCCAGATTACTCTTGAACGAATCGCGCGCTTTTGCAGAAGTTTTCATAACAGTTTGCGTCTATATGTTGCAAAGTAAAAATCAATACCGTTTTCAGCATCGTGCAAAACCTCTGACTTTTCCTCAAGATCCCATTCATCCTCAGCGATTTGAGGAAAGAACGCATCGGCCTCTTGGGGCATTGCCTGTATATGTGTGATGTACAAGCGGGCGGCAAACGGCATAGCCTGACGGTAAACGCTGCCGCCGCCTATTACAAAATATTCCTGACTGCTGCTATCGGATGTACGGACAAAACTCAGAAAACTCTTCAGGTCCTTGACCTGCTGCAACGAAGTCTGACAAGGCGTGCCGTCTGACTTCAACTGCGGAGGCGGATTGAGTTTCAGGCCGGAGGCCGACACTACAATGTTTCTTCTGCCGGGGAGCGCCATGCCTATGCTTTCAAATGTTTTCCGCCCCATAATTACGGGATGGCCCATGGTTCTGGCCTTGAAGTACTTAAGGTCGGCCGCCAGGTGCCACAGGAGACTACCTTTGTTTCCTATTGCTCCGTTGCTTGCGACTGCCGCTATCAGGGATATCATGACTAAGATGTTTTCTAAACGGCTACGGGAGCCTTGATTGCAGGATAGGGATCATATCCCGTAAGTTCAAAATCTTCATACCGGAAAGAGAATATGTCCTTCTGGTCTCCGTGGACAATCATCTTGGGAAGAGGGCGTGGAGTTCTGGAAAGCTGCTCCTTAACCTGCTCAAAATGATTAAGATAGATGTGCGTATCTCCAGTTGTATGGATAAAATCGCCGAGCCTGAGGTTCAAGACCTTTGCAATCATCATCGTAAGGAGGGCATACGAGGCTATGTTGAACGGAACTCCGAGGAACGTGTCGGCGCTGCGCTGATACAGCTGGCATGAAAGTGCGCCGTCTGCAACATAGAACTGAAACAGACTGTGGCATGGAGGAAGAGCCATCTTGTCTATCTGGGCTACATTCCAGGATGATATTATGATGCGTCTGGAATCGGGATTATTTCTGAGCATGTCCATCACATTCTGCAACTGGTCTATGGTCTTTCCGTTTCCACAGTCCCACCTTCTCCACTGAGCTCCGTAAACCGGGCCTAGTTCTCCGTTCTCATCTGCCCATTCATCCCAGATACTCACTCCATGATCTTTCAGATACTTGATGTTGGTATCGCCTGCTATGAACCACAGCAGCTCATATATGATTGATTTCAGGTGAACTTTCTTGGTTGTAAGAAGCGGAAAACCATCGCTGAGGCTGAACCTCATCTGATGTCCGAATATGCTTTTTGTTCCCACTCCGGTGCGGTCTTTCTTGACCACGCCTTCATCCATTATTTTCTGCAGAAGATCCAGATACTGTTTCATACTTACAAATTTAGTTAAAATTCTTGGACGGAGCCCGGATACTGAGGAGAATCGGAAGGTGGTCGCTGGCGCCTCCTTCAAACCTCATTCCGTTGAATGTCCGTCTTGTCTTGCTTCCGAGATATTTTTTGTCCTGCTGCAGAAGGTGCAAAAAAGCAAGTACCTCCATATTTGAAAGTTCTGCAACAGACTCAGATACAATGAACTGGTCCAGCATCTCCCATTTCCCCCTGAACTTGTGGGTTCCCTTGATTTCAGAGGAAGATTTTCTTAGAGAGTCCTTTGTCTCAAGGGCAAGGTTTACAAGGTTTTCACAGGCATATCCAACCGGCCGGGAAGACGGGGAGTCGTTGAAATCGCCCATGGCAATTATCAGTGCCTTGGGATTTACCTGCAGGATGGAATCGGCATGTTTTTTCAGCAGGGAAGCGGCTTCCATTCTCCTCGGAAGAGATCTTTTTTCTCCGGAGAGTTTTGATGGCCAGTGGTTTACAAAAACATGGAGAGTATCGTCCATAGCGGAGGAATATCCTTTGACATACAGAATGTCTCTGGTTTTGAACGAACTGATTCTCAGGATTGAAGTGTCAAGAATCCTGAAATCTTCATCGCGATATATAAGAGCCACGTCTATTCCACGGCTGTCCGGAGAATCCTTGTGTATGATTCTGTAGCCCAGCCTCGCAAGAGGCGTATCATAAACAAGCCTTCTGAGGGTCTTGAGATTTTCCACTTCGCATACACCTATAACAGAAGGGTAATATCCTTTTTCGTCCTTTACGGCGATTATAGTCTTGGATATAATGTCTTTCTTTTTATTGAAACGGTTCCAGGTCAGTGTCTTGGGATTTTCTTTCAGGCTTGCATGAGGCTGTGGGGAAAAGAAATTTTCCAGATTCCAGAAAAGAACCAGCAGCAGGGCCAGGCGGTATGCAGTGTCATTCATAGGCTTAATTTTTAGGGCTAAAAATACGGTTACCGGAGGCTTGATGTATGCCGGAGGGTAAAATGTACCCGTTCGCCGGTTTTGACACGGATATTTTCCCATAAATGGTTAAATTTGCGAGTTGCAAAACATGAATTTATGTCTGTAAAATGTGGTATAGTGGGGCTGCCCAATGTTGGAAAAAGCACACTTTTCAATTGTATAAGTTCGGCTAAGGCAGAGGCCGCAAACTTTCCGTTCTGCACAATAAATCCTCAGATTGGGTTTACTTCCGTTCCGGACAAAAGGCTGGAAACGCTGGTGGAGATGGTCCATCCCAGAAACGTGGTTCCGGCAACCGTTGAAATAGTTGACATAGCCGGTCTGGTAAAAGGGGCCAGTAAGGGAGAAGGACTTGGAAACCAATTTCTTGCAAACATCAGGGAAACAGATGCCATCCTGCATGTGCTCAGGTGTTTTGACAATCCTAACATCACCCATGTAGATGGCACCATAGATCCGGTCAGAGACAAGGAAATCATAGATACCGAACTCCAGCTGAAAGATCTTGAAACGGTTGAAAACCGGTTGGCAAAAGTTGGCAAGCAGGCAAAGATGGGGGCCGACAAGGAAGCCCAGAAGATGTGCAATGTGCTGGAACGGTACAAGGCGGTCTTGGAAAAGGGTCAGAACGCCCGCAGCGTATCTTTTGACAACAAGGAAGACATAAAACTTGCAAAGAGCCTCTACCTTCTTACTGCAAAGCCGGTGATGTATGTCTGCAATGTGGACGAATCCAGTGCGGCTGTGGGCAACGCCTATGTAGATGCGGTAAGAAATGCCGTAAAGGATGAGGGAGCGGAAATTCTGGTTCTGGCCGCAAAGACAGAGTCAGACATAGCCGAAATGGAGTCTTTTGAAGACCGGCAGATGTTCCTCCAGGACCTGGGGCTGGAAGAATCCGGAATTGTACGTCTGGTACAGAGTGCCTACAGGCTGCTGGGGCTCCAGACATATTTTACTCAGGGAGAGCCGGAAGTCAGGGCTTGGACCTGCAAGATAGGAGACAAGGCTCCGCAGGCCGCCGGAGTTATTCATTCCGATTTTGAAAGGGGCTTTATCAGGGCGGAGGTCATAAAGTTTGACGATTTTGTAAAATACGGAAGCGAGGCCGCCTGCCGTGCGGCAGGAAAATTGGCCACCGAAGGCAAGGAATATGTGGTCCAAGACGGAGACATAATGCATTTCCTTTTCAATGTTTAGGATTTTTTATTACTTTTGTGGCCCTTGTGCCGTAGGGCGCAGGATGTTTTGCTTGGTATAAACTTTAGAAAAATATATTTTTATGGCAGTTCTTGAGAAAATGCGTAAGAAGATGGGAGTTTTCATTTCCGTCGTTATCGCAATCGCTTTGCTGGCATTCATCGTAAATCCTGATGACTTGCAAAGAGTTATGTCCATGTTCTCCTCAAAGTATGACGTAGGAAAGGTTGCAGGAAAAACCATTTCCCAGCAGGAGTTTGCAAAAAGGCTGGATAAGTATAACCGGATAGTCGGAGACAACAACGATGTGGACAGAGAAGCCAGCAGCGATATGGCCAGCAATTTGACATGGCAAAGCTATATAGCCGATTATATCCTTATTCCGGCATGTGAAAAGGCCGGTATCAGCGTCGGCGAAGCTGAAATGATAGATATGGCCAAGCCCGGAATGTTCACCTCCCCTGTATTTACAAACGAACCTATGTTCCTCAACGAAAACGGAATGCTCTCACAGGAAAAAATGCAGCAGTTCGTACAGATGATAAATTCCGACCAGAGCGGGCAGCTCGCCGAGTACTGGGAAAACCTGCAGAACAATGCCATGCAGGACAGAATGTTCACCAAATATACCGCAATGCTGGCAAAGAGCGCTACCTTAAACAGGCTTCAGGCCCGCAGAGATATCGCTGAGAACAACAATTCCTTTGATGTAGATTTCATACTCCAGCCGGTTGCCTTTACCAAGGATACCTCAATAGTTGTTACTTCGGAGGAAATCAAGAAGTATTACGAGAGCATCAAGCCGTCTTTGAAGAAGGTAGAAACAAGAGATGCCTCCGTTGTGGTTCTGCCTATCAACCCGTCTGAAAAAGACGTGAATGTGGCAAGGGAGGATATTGAAAAACTCTATGCAGAATTCCTCAACGTTCCTTCTGCAGATGTCAAGAACTTCATAGACAAGAATTCCGACACTCCTATGTCGGAGGTCTATTTCAAGGAAGGAGAACTTAAGCAGATTTCTTCCATTGTAGATGAATTTGCAGCAAAGAACGGAGCCGGATCATTTCTGGAACCTCAGCCGTACGATAATTTCTTTGTAGGGGCAAAGATTCTGGATGTTGCACAGAGGCCGGATTCCGTATATCTGAGATACATTCCCGTTCCTGATGAAAAGACCGCAGACAGCGTAATGTCAAACGTTAAGAACGAAGCAGACTTTATAAACACCGCTGCACAGTTCATTCCTCAGCAGGGAAACAACGAACCCGGGCTGATAGGATGGGCAAACGAAAGTTTTGTTTATTCACAGCTTCCGGTAGAATTCATGAAGGCATTCTCTTCAAAGAAGGGAGACATGTTCAAAATGGAGTTCAACGGAATGTATGTGGTAGGAAGGGTTGACAACCTTACCAAGCCTGTCAGAAAGGCTAAGGTTGCACTGCTTACAAGACAGGCTTCGGCAAGTCAGGAGACCTACTCCATCGTTTACGAAAAAGCAAGGGATCTTAAGGAAAACAGCTATTCAGACATAGACAAGTTTGAAAAATACGCTCTGGACAACAACATGGAACTCATACCTGTAGAAAACCTGCTGGGAGGGGCCAAGACCATATCTTCATACGACAAGATGAAGGAGGTAAGCCGCTGGATATTTGAGGCTAAGGAAGGCAATATCTCGGATGTGTTTACACTGGAAAACAACCAATATTATGCAGTGGCTGCCCTCAAGAAGATCCATCCTGCAGGATATGCAGAAATCAGCGAACTTACCCCTCAGATCAAAGAGCTCCTGACAATGAAGAAGAAAGTAGAAAAACTGGCCGGCGAACTCAAGGAAAAAGTGGGTGAAGTTTCTTCAATAGAAGAAGCTGCCGACAAACTCTTGCTTCCTGTAAGTAACCTCACCGATGTAACCTTCTCTTCTCTGACTTCCGGCAACCAGACCGATCCTATACTCGTCGGAGCTATTGCAAAGGCCGGGGCCAACAACGACAGGAGCGTCATAGGACCTGTAAAGGGTGCGCTTGGCGTAATATATTTCCAGATTAAGGACCATAAGAACGGAGCCTTCTACACAGAGAGCGACGCCCAGAGAAAGAGCGAACAGAACATCTACAGCATCCTCAATGTATTGCCTCAGGTAATGTGCCAGGATGCAGGAATAGATGACAAGCGCTACAAATTCTTCTAAAAACTAGTTAAGGATTTTAAGAGAGACTGTTTCTATTCTCTTCTTTGAAGTCTTGAGAATTGTAAAGGAGATGTTTCCTATGCGGAACGTCTCCTTTTCTTTTGGAATATAGCCAAGGTTGTAAAGAATCATGCCGGCAAGGGTTTCATAGGCATCGTCTTCCGGAATGGAAAGTTCGTGCTTGCGGTTTATGTCCTTGACATCCAGTCTTGCAGAAAATATCCATTCGTTAGAGGCTATCTGTTTTTCCACAAATTCGTTGCGGTCCAGTTCGTCGTCTATTTCGCCAAAAATCTCTTCTATCAGATCCTCAAGGGTTATGATACCTTCTGTTCCGCCGTATTCGTCGGAAACGGCAACGATATTCTCTTTGCGGCTGATCATTTTTTCCAGAAGTTCTTTGGCGTCCATGTCCATGGGAACATGGGTTATTGGGCGGAGGATTTCAGATATGGAATCTTTCTTCTGCTGGAGGAGGTCTTTGCTCAGCACATAGCCCACAATATCGTCCAGGGTTTCTCTGTAAACTATGATTCTGGAATAACCCGTATCTACAAACAGCGATATCAGTTCGTCTATGCTCTCTTCTATGTCTATGGCCACGGTTTCTGTACGGGGAATGAGACATTCCTTGATTTTTGTGGAAGAAAAATCCATGGCGTTCTGGAATATCTCAATATCGGAAGGAACATCGCTGCCTTGAGCGTCTTCCACCTCTTCTGAAAGATTCATAAGATCCTCTTTGTCAAAACTTTCGGCTGATGCTGCCTGGGCGGCAGACAATCTCCCGGCTCTTTTCCCCATCAGCAGGTAGGCCAGTTTGTTCGTAATCCATGTAAGAGGATAGAACAGCCAGTAGAAAAAGAGAATCACCCTGTAGAGCGACGAAAACACCTTGTTTGCGTTCAGAAAACACAGAGCCTTGGGCAGATATTCCGCCGTTATCATCACTATCAAGGTGGCCACAACTGTTTCTATTATAATAATCAGCGATGTGGATGTCGTAAGGTGAGCCTGAAGGAAAGGATTAAGGAGATGGGCTGCGGCTATACTGTAGATTACCACAAAGATATTGTTGCCCATCAGCAGGGCGGAAATCAGATCGCCCTCATTGTTGATGAAGCGGTCCATTGCAACTGCATATTTCTTTCCCTCTTTCTTGTCAAGGGCCACCTTCAGACGGTTGCAGTGCAGAAAAGCCATTTCGTACCCGGAAAACAGGGCGCAAAAGCAAAGAGCTACTATGAGTATGATTATGTTCGCCAGCATCCGGAGTGTTTTACAGGGTGTCTTTTTCGGGCTTCACGGGCCTCATGACCGGGCCTATGAAATTTGCAGTATCAACATATGTACTGTCTTCTTCAAGGCGCGTAAAAGAGTCAAACGGACGGAGTATGCGGGCGTTGCGGGCCATTTCGTCGCTCTCCATGCCATAGCCCTGCATGAAGCCCTGGGGAGAAGACATTTTTACAAAGCAGTCTGTATAAATACGATGATTGTACCTGTCCCAGTAGAGGGTATCGGTCTGCATCTTCTGGCCGTTGAGGAAATTGTTAATGACCACATCGCCGAAGATTTCCCATTTTTCCTCCTTGTTCTTTATGTCTGTATGCCTGGCATTTCTGGCATGGATGTGGGTTTCAAGATCGCTGTCCTTGTAGGTATAAACATCAAAACCCTTTGGAAAAAGTTCAATGGTGGAAGTGTCTGTTTCGTATTTTTCCATTCTGGGAGCAAAGGCCCTCAATGTGGTCTGGCCGTTCACGCTCTGGACGGCGGTTATGCTGTCGCCCGTCTGCTGAGGTACGGAACTCATGTCTATCTGGTCCGTAACTTCCGTTTTTGCCGAACAGCAATACAACACAAAAGCAGCAGCAACCACTGTAAGGGCTGCTGCCACTGTTCTTGTATTGCATGAATCAGCAAACATGCACCGCAATCTGCTATTTCAAGGTCCTTACGGTTGTGGAGGCGGTCATACCTCCGCATGATACGGTGTAGCCGCGGCCGTCTGTAAGGTCATACATGAAGGCATCCTGAGCCGTAGGGAAATAGTTGCGGTAACGTGCAATGTTCCTGTCGCATTCACCTGCAAGAGAAGGATCCTTAGCCTTGGCCCTCTGCATATAGTCTGTTGCTACCCAGAACTTTGCTCTCTTGTCTATTTCGTTTCCGCCGCATGATACGGCTGCCCAGATAGTACCTATCAGCATCTCTGCCTTGCCCGCATATTTGGGGTTGAGTTCAGCAGCCTGACGAGCCATTGAAACGGCCTGTCCGAACTGATGGTTGCTGTAGTTAATTGTTGCAAGTTCATACATGTATGTACCCTTGTCAACACCGGTTGCAACATTTGCAGCCTCTTTCAGATACTTCAGACCGGTTTCCTTGTCGCCCTGCTTTGTAAACAGCCTGTACAGATAGTAAGCGCTGCCTGCAGAAGGCTCCAGTTTGTACATCTGGGCCACAACATCTGCAAACAGTTCTGATTCTGTACATTCGTTGCTGTTCAGAAGGCTGGATATGAGCTTGAGGGAAGCCATGTCTTCTTTGTTCTGCTCAAATCTGGGGGTGAACACTTTGATGAGGTTGTCGCAGGTTGCAACTCCGGAATTGATGAACGCGTTCTGGAGCATGGTTTCTGCGGCATCAATGGTGGTGTCTTCCGGCATTGCCGCACGGCGGGCCTCAAAGATATCGTTGTACTTTGAGTAGAGGGTCATGATGTCCTCATCCTTGAGTTCCTGAGCTCCGTAAAGCTCGGTAGCCTTGATCATTGCATTTACAATCATCTCGTGGTTAGCCTCGGGGCCGAATTCGGTTGCATAGGCGTCCAGAGCCTCAAAGATGAACTTGTTCTTGGCCTGGTTCTGACCGTAGAATACCATGATATCGCTGAGCCTTCCCTCTTTTGCCTTCTTGGCGTTTTTAGGGAAATAGCTGGCTCTTGCTTCGGCCAGGGCAAGCAGAGAATCTATGACGCTCTCTCTTTCGGCAACACTTCCGCTGTGGTTGGTTATACGGTGAAGCAATATCTTGCGACCGTTGATATACATATTCTGAGAAACGCTCGGAGGGCAGTACTTCATAGCAAGTTTCCAGCTGTCGTAAGCTGCTTCCATGTTCCCCTGCTTCAGATAGTCGGGATAGAAATTAAGGTTGTTCACACATTCAGCACTGTCTTTGCCGAACCTTCCCTGAGCAGAAGACTCAACATTTACAACAAGCAGTGCTGCTGCTAAAAAGTAGATGGCTAATCTTAATTTTTTCATAGTAGCAATATTTTAAATTTTCATTATTGATATTTCGGTTTGATAAACCAGAGGTCATGCAGGCTGAGGCTGAAGATGAAATTTATGTAATTCTCTCTTACCAGGTTTCCTGTCTTGGAGCCTCTCTGTCCGAAATCCACTGCTATGTTGAACGAATTGTTCAAACGGTAAACCGGAATTGAGGTTCCCAATGTAAAACCTATCTGGTTTATGCTCTTGCCGTCCAAACTGACATAGGTCTTGTCATAATGGAAGCCTGCTCTGTAGGTCATCCTCTTATAACGGTAACGAATGTCATAACGGTTAGGTACAAATTCCATTCCAACCCTCAGCGACTGAGCCGTCTGGGCCATGTAGCCAACTCCTGCGGTAGCGGAGAAGGAGGCCTTGGTCCAATCCTGTCTTTCGTAATCTATGCCGGCCATCCACTTGTCGCCTTTCTTTACGGCAACTCCCACGCTTAGTTTTCCAGGAATTTTTATGTTGCTTTTTACGCTGCTTACAGAAACGGTATCGCTGAGCTCGCTGTCATACACATAGGCATATCTGGTAATTGAACCGTGGAGCTTGTTTTTCATCCTGTAGGTTGCTCCCAGGGTAACCTGATAATCCTCTGAGGGAGAAAAAGTTCCTTGAGCTGCTCCCTCTACGGAAAATCCGTGGGGAGTAAACTTCCATCCGGTTTCAAAAGTACGGAAACCGCCGCCCGGAAACGCTATGTCGCTGTGGTTGGTCTGATTTCCGAAGTAATATATTCCTTCTATTCCCACCGATGCGTATTTGTTTATCTTGAAAGCTCCTCCCAGGAAGGCCTGATTTATGTTTCCGTTTCCGTACTTGCGGTACTGAATAAGACCGTATCTGTATATCAGGGAAGCGTCGGTTTCTTCTGTCTGCATTTTGTAGCCCATGTTTGAATAAGGCATAAGACCCAATATCAGGGAATGTTTGTCTTTGATGGGCATTGTAATGACAAAATTGTTGATGTTGGCCGTATTGAAGGCAGATTTTGTATTCTTGTCCTTCAGGTATATGTTCTTTGAATACACTCCAATATCCAACATGAAAGACAGAGTATCGCGTTCTGTAATGGAAGCAATGTTCTTTATGTTGATGTATCTTGGGTCTCTTACGCCAAGGCCAATTCCGCCCATTCCCAAAGAAGTTGCCGTGTTGGGAGAATGAATGTCGCCTATTCCGTAGAGCGAATAGGGCGTGAACGTTCCCAGAGCATCCAGATCTTGGGCCGAAACATACTGGCAGCCTAAAACCGCCACTGCCAGAATCAAGATTGATTTTCTAATTCTCATCTTTTTTTATGTAATAATCCGCTATGTATGCCAACCCCTGCAAAACCATATCCTGCGTGGCAAAAACGGTATTTTTAATCTTATGGGCAAAATAGAACGCATCGCCTCCGGTAAAAATGATGGTATGCTGAGGATATCTTTTAATGTACCCCTCAACCTCAAACATCAGACCAAAAACAACGCCTGCACTCATGGCTCCGGTGGTGGTAACTCCTACCGGAGGAAATTCGTCATCCGGACTTATGAACGGCAGAAGCCCGGTGAACTGGTTCAGCGCACGGAAACGGGAACGCATTCCCAAAGAAATGTTGCCCCCAAGATACTTGCCGTTGCGGTCTATGAAATCTATGGTCATAGCCGTACCAAAATCAAACTTTATGCAGTCCTGACCCTTGAACATGCAGGCAACTGCAACGGCTGCAGCTATCCTGTCTGCTCCGAGTTCCGTTGCATCAAAGCCGTAGTTGAGGTTTACCGGAAGTTCTGTCTTGTAGTTGAGCATGATGAGCCGGCGGCAAAGCGGACGGAGGGCTTCCTCCACGGGCGCATTGGCTGTACGCACATTGCTTACAACCATTGTATCAATCTGGTAATCACCAGATTCTATAACGCTTTTGATAAACTTTACAGCGTCCCTTTCGGAAGAACGCTTCAGTTTACCCATAGTTCCGTTATAGTAAAATACCACCTTGGCGTTGGTGTTTCCTATGTCAACCAAAAGATTTGTTTCCATATAAGGTCCAAATATAGTGATAAAAAGAATATGATTGAATCGCCTGTTACTTAAAAGAAGCCAAGATTTCGTACGCCCGGCTTATGGAGTTCACCCTTGGCACTGTAACCCACAGCTTGTTCTGCTCCGGTCTGTAATTTATTTTTCCCATTCTCCGCGATGAGATTGCGTTCATTATGCCCTGGTATTTTTCTGTACGGTAATAGGCTGATTTAGGGTCAGATACAAAATGCATCTGCATAGCCCCCTGCCGGAGTACAATCTTTTCAAAGCCAAGCGATACCGCCAAATGCCTCAGCCTTACTACATAAGAAAGCTGCAACACCTGCTCCGGAGGTTCGCCAAACCTGTCTTTGAGCGATTCCAGAAAACCTTCTATCTGGGTATCGTCCTTCATTGCATCAAGTTCCTTGTAAAGCTTAATCTTTTCCGCTGTCTGCTCTACATAGTCGTCCGGAATGTAAATCTCCATGTCGGTATCAATGGAGCAGTCCGATACAAACTGCATATCTTCCGTTATATCTTCTTCTATATCGGCCCGTTGTGAATTAATTTCTATGAAGGCCTCGTTGAGTATCCTCTGATATGTTTCAAAGCCCATATCGGCAATGAAGCCGCTCTGTTCTCCGCCCAGAAGGTTGCCGGCGCCTCTTATGTCAAGATCCTGCATTGCAATGTTGAAGCCGCTTCCCAGATCGCTGAAGGCCTCTATGGCCCTGAGCCGGCGGCGGGCATCTTCGGTGATGGAAGTTTCTGGCGGAACTATCAGGTAGCAGTAAGCCTTTACGGCACTCCGGCCAACCCTGCCTCTTAGCTGATGCAAATCGCTCAGGCCGAACATATTGGCCTGATTGATTATCATTGTGTTGGCATTTGGAATATCTATGCCGTTTTCTATGATTGTGGTAGAAACCAGAACGTCATAGTCTCCCCTTATGAAATCCAGCATCCTTTCTTCCAGAACAGAAGGTTCCATCTGTCCGTGCCCCATTACGGTCTTGGCCTTAGGGCATACACGGTTTATCATCTGCTCAACCGCCGGAAGGTCTTCAACCCTGTTATGTACAAAGAATACCTGACCTCCACGGTTCAGTTCGTTATCTATGGCTTCCTTTATGAGTTCTTCTCTGAAATCTATTATTGAGGTCTGCACCGGAAGGCGGTTGGGCGGAGGAGTGTTGATTATGGAAAGGTCTCTTGCTCCCAAAAGCGAGAACTGAAGCGTACGGGGAATAGGCGTTGCGGTAAGTGTAAGTGTATCAACCTCTACCTTTAGCTGGCGGAGCCTTTCCTTGGCACTTACTCCAAACTTCTGTTCCTCGTCTATGATGAGGAGTCCGAGGTCTTTGAACCTGACCTGCTTGTTCAGCAGCCTGTGGGTTCCTATGATGATGTCTGTTTTGCCTTCTGCAACATTCTTTACAGCCTCTCTGATGTCTTTTGCCGACCGCAGACGGGATATGTAGTCTATATGGCACGGAAATTTTGCAAGCCTTTCTGTAAATGTCTTATAGTGCTGAAGGGCAAGTATGGTAGTAGGCACAAGCACGCATACCTGTTTGCTGTCGCACACGGCCTTGAACGCCGCCCTTATTGCAACTTCGGTTTTTCCAAATCCTACATCGCCGCAAATCAGACGGTCCATAGGATTAGGGCTTTCCATATCCTGCTTTACGGCTTTGGTTGCCGCCGACTGGTCCGGAGTGTCTTCAAACATGAACGAAGCCTCCAGCTCGTCCTGCATGTAATTGTCGGCCGAAAAAGCAAAACCCCGTGTGAGCTTTCTTTTGGAATAAAGGTCTATAAGATCCTTGGCTATGTCCTTGATTTTAGCCTTTGTAGTGGTTTTAAGCTTGTTCCAGGCTCCGCTTCCGAGTTTATATATCTTGGGTGGAAGGCCGTCTTTGCTCTTGTACTTCGATATCTTATGCAGGCTGTGGATGGAAACAAAAATTACATCTCCGTCGCGATACATAATTTTTACAGCCTCCTGAACCTTTCCTCCGATATTTGTCTTGACCAGGCCTCCGAAAACTCCTACTCCGTGATCTATGTGAACTATGTAGTCTCCTACGTGGAAGGCGTTCAGGTCTTCTATGGCGAGCCTTTCGCTGCGCTGCACCTGATGGCGGACGTTCACCCTGTGATATCTTTCAAATATCTGATGGTCTGTATAAAGGCAGATCTTTGCCAAAGGACATTGGAAGCCTTCGTGGACAGAACTTTGAAGATGCTCAAAATAAGGATATTCCCCGTTTGATATACGGGAAGAATCTCTGAATATACTACGGATTCTTTCGGCCTGTTCCTGCGATGGAGAACTTATATAAACCTTCCGGCCTTCGGCGTTGTGGCGCCTTATGTCATCGGCCAGAAGTGCAAAATTCTTGTTGAAGCTGGGTTGCGGAGAACAAGGAATTTCAGCTGTAAGGCAAGAAGTTCCTCCAACTGGATTCCGGCCGTTAAGCCATACAACAGGGCACTGGGCGTAAAGTTCTTCCGTATGTTCAAAAGTATCGTGCCATACCATGCAGTTTTCATATCCCGCATATTCAAATATGGTCTGACCGCCAAGGGCCATTACGGAACTTTTCTTCTGGAGGTCCGGAAATATTTCCGCCACATCTGTATGTTCAAAGGATCTCTGGCTGTCTATGTTGAACCGGTTTATGCTTTCCACTTCGTTTCCGAAGAATTCTATCCTGTAGGGCACATTGTTACAATAGGAAAATATATCAACTATGCCGCCCCTTATGGCAAACTGCCCGGGTTCGGAAACAAAATCCACCCTTTCAAATCCGCTTTCAAAAAGTCTTTCCTTCAGGCTTTCAAAGTCCAGTTCATCTCCGCTTCTTATGGCAAGAATGCTCTTTGTAACAGCTTCCTTTCTGACTGTCAGTTCCTTTACGGCATCGGTCCAGGTAACTATCACAATGTTTTTCCTACTGGTATCAAAAGAGTTTAAAGAGCTTAAGACCATGGTTCGGTGAACCTTGTTGGAGGAATCTTTTATTGATATTATCTTTGACGAGGACGACGTGGAAGAAGGAAAGAAAAGGACATCATCGCCGAGTAAAGGATAAAGGTCGTTGCAGAAATACTCAGCAGCCTCCTTGCTGTCTTTTACTACAATGTGTATGTGCCCGGAAGAAGAGTTCCTGATGACAGAAGACAAAAAATACCCTTTGGAAGAACCAAAAAGTCCTTTTATTACGGCCGATGAACCGCTCTTGTTTTCATCGGCGAATAAAGAAAGCTTCTTTGACGCTTCCAACTGTGAGAATACCGACAGTATTTCTTCCGTCTTTCCCATTCGGGCGTCAAAGTTAAAAAATATGTTGTTAAACCTGTTGATAACTTTGTTGAAATGATTTTGAATAACTCACTCTGTTCAAAACACGGCATTTCATAACAAGTTAACATCATGTTTTTCAACATCAAGAAAATTACAAAAACTGGCTCACAGATATCTAAAACAGGCTTTTTCAAAGTTATTAACAATTTCCACAGCCTATTATCACAAACAAAAATCTTTATAAAAAATAAATAATGGTTATATGGAGTTGACAACAAATGAAGTATCTTTAACTCCCGAAGACAATATTGTATGATTACAGACGGTAATGAAATAGAAAAATTCAACCCCAGAGAAACTGAACCCACGTCGGACCGCGAACTGGAAACCTTGGTAAGGCCAAAGGAGTTCGGCGATTTTTCCGGTCAGGACAAGGTGGTGGAAAATCTGAAGGTGTTTGTAAAAGCTGCAAAGATGAGGGGCGAGGCCCTGGACCATACCTTGCTGTTCGGGCCTCCGGGTCTGGGAAAGACCACGCTGGCCAATATCATAGCCAACGAAATGGGCGTGGATATGAAGGTTACGTCCGGCCCTATTTTGGACAAGCCCGGAGACCTTGCAGGACTGCTTACATCTCTTGAAACCGGAGATGTGCTTTTCATAGACGAAATCCACCGCCTTCCTAAAATTGTTGAGGAATATCTTTACTCAGCGATGGAAGACTTCCGCATAGATATAATGATAGACAAGGGGCCCGGAGCAAGAAGTGTTCAGATAACCCTCAATCCGTTTACGCTCGTAGGAGCTACAACAAGGAGCGGACTGCTGTCTTCGCCTCTTAGGGCCAGGTTCGGAATAAACTGTCATCTTGAATATTACAATACGGAAACTCTGCAAAAGATAATCAAGCGGTCAGCAGGTATTCTGGACATAGACATAGACGATCAGGCTTCCAAGGAAATAGCCTGCCGCAGCCGCGGAACTCCGCGTATAGCCAACTCCCTTCTCAGAAGGGTCAGAGACTTTGCCCAGGTGAAAGGAAACGGCGATGTTGACCTTCCTATTACAAAATATTCTCTGGATGCCCTCAACATAGACCGCCGCGGGCTGGATATGATGGACAACAAGATACTTTCCACCATAATTTCAAAGTTCAAGGGAGGTCCGGTTGGCCTTACCACAATTGCCACGGCGGTTGGAGAAGATGCCGGAACCATAGAAGAAGTGTATGAGCCTTTCCTCATTCAGGAAGGATTCATCCGCCGCACGCCCCGTGGAAGAGAGGTTACAGACCTTACATACAAGCATTTGGGAATATCGCGATACAATAACGATTATACCCTTTTCTGAAAACGTTTAGCACCATATCATATCATGAAAAAAATCTTTGCCTTAATTCTGGCTATGACTCTGTCTGCTGCGGCTTTTGCCTGTACATCGGCCATATTTACAGGAAAATGCACGAAGGACGGCAGACCCCTGATGTGGAAAAACCGCGATACCGGAGAACTCAACAACCGTCTGGAATTCTTTCAGGGAAAGACTTATGGTTTTGTGGGTCTGGTAAATTCTCCGTCCAGAGGCGGAGAAGTATGGGCCGGAAGCAATGTTGCCGGATTCTGCATAATGAACACCGCTTCATACAATCTTGCAATTGCGGATGAAAAAGACCTGCAGGACGGAGAAGGAGAACTCATGTTCAAGGCACTGGGTCTTTGCCGCACTCTCAAGGATTTTGAAAATCTTTTGGATACCATAAGGAAACCTCTTGCCGTAGAGGCAAACTTTGGAGTAATTGATGCAGAAGGCGGAGCTGCTTACTATGAGGTAAATACAAGAACATGGACAAAGTTCGATGCCAATGATTCTTCAGTTGCTCCTGAAGGTTATCTCATTTGGACAAACTATTCGCGCAGCGGAAGGAAAGACAAGGGAATGGGCTATGTAAGATGGGGCAATGCAACCGACATCGTTGAAAAAGCATACAGTGCAGGCGTTAAATTTTCTGCAGACTGGATAATGGAAAATCTTTCAAGGTCTTTCTATCATTCCATTCTCAAGGCCGATCTAAGAAATTCAGACATAGCCTCAAATACAGACGGTTGGTTTATAGATCAGGACTTCATTCCCAGAAAATCCACCAGTGCCGTATCCATATTTCAGGGAGTAAGGCAGGATGAAGATCCATCCAACACAATATACTGGTGCGGAATGGGTTACGGCCCTCTTGCCATTATGGTTCCGGTATTTATGAAATATCCGGAAATGATTCCTTCCGTTCTTGCAAAAGGCTCTTCTGAAAAGAAGAAAAACAACTGCAAGGTCTGCGATTATGTACTCAATCTCAAGGAAGAAATATTTCCCATAACCAGAGGCAACGGGAGCAAGTATTTCCATTTTTCACTTCTCTACAACAATGAAAATACGGGCTATGCCCAGCAGCTTAAAATATCTGAGGATAAGATTATCGCTGAGTCTGAAACTGTAATAGGCAGCCTGAGAAGAGGAGAGTTGGACCGCAAGGAGCTTACTCTGTTCAATAACAAAGCAGATCAGATACTTACAGAAGCCTACGAAGGGCTCATAAAATAATCCGGAGTCTGTGTTCTAGTAAATTACAAGCGGCGTTAGGAAGAAATTCTGGCCGTCGCTTTCTCCTGTTACGGTAATTCTCACACTCTTTACAGTGGTATTCGGAGTGAGCACTATGCGGCTGCAGTCAACCTCGGTTTTTCCTTTGTAGTTTACTCCGTCTTCGGAATATTCTGCATAGCCTTCCGTAAGGCCGTAGAAATCTACGTTGGATCTTCCTGTAAGAATGTCTATTACAGAGCATTTTACGGGCTGGTCAAAAGTAAAGGTTATATAGTCTCCTGCCTTTGCCCTGCCTTCAAACCTGCAATAAGCATTCTTCTTGTATTCTTTGAGTATGCTCAGATTCTTTTCCGAGCATCGCATATTGGTCTGGATAGTCAGCGGAGCCTCTATGTAATGTTTCTGCAGCGGCATGTTCGATACGGCCACACCTACGGAATGGAGAGTGTCCGAAACAAATGTTGCAAACCTGTAATTTGCTATGTTTTCGGTAATTATAGGCTCTGTGTAAATGTATTTATAGTCTGTTGTATCTTTCTGGCCTCTTATGTTTCCAACCGCGGTGTAAGGAGCAACTATGGCATATCTTACCTGGGCTCCTTCAAACGGTTCGGTTACGCTTATCTTATAAGGTCTGAGATTGGAACCTTGTCTGAGCACATCCAGTTTTGTTATGGCTACAGGTTCGGCCTTTACTTCGGGATAAGGCACCCTGAACCTTATTCCCATGTTCTGGAGCCTTTTGAAATGTGCCTGAGTGAGCCTGTCATAAAAATATCTGTAATTGTCAGTGCTGTCTGCAATTGTGCGGCTTGTACCCCATGCAGTTTCAGAGAGTGCGCAGAGCCTTGGAAACATCTGGTACTCCGTAAAATTGTCCGGCCGGTTGCCGAGTTCTCCCCAAAGACCTGCCTGCACTCCTTTTACATGCTTTTTTGCCAGCGGAAGATTTGCCTGATCAGGCTTTCCGTCCTTTCCGGCTGCTGCAAGCCCTATGGGATCGTATGAATACATAACATCTAAAGGAATGATTCTGGCCCAGTTATGACCTCTTTCCATCTTGGATTGCTGCATGTCCAGATATACAAATTCGGCGGCCTGCATTATGCAGTCAAATCCGTTACCCACAGCCTGCGGACCCCATTTCTTGCTGTGCCAGACATAGATCAGGGCATTGTCTTTTATGTTGTCTGCCTGCATTATTTCTTCCCATCCGGCAATCTTCTTTCCGTACTTTCCGGCTATGTCATTTACCCTGGAAACAAAATATCCGTGAAGCTGTTCAGATCCGGTCATTCCTTCTTTTTCCATCAGACTGCGGCAGGCGGGGCATTTTTCCCAGTTGAAGCGGTTGACCTCATCGCCTCCCATGTTTATTATTCCCGACGGAAACAGTTCGGAAAGTTCCTTTATTATCATCTCTATGATTTCATAGTTATGCTCTTTTGCAACGCACCAGATTTCTCTGCTGTAACCTGTATTGTTCACCGATGTATCGGCCGGAAAATCGCAGAGGATTTCGGGGTAGCTGCCGGCTGCGGCATGGCTGTGTCCGGGAGTTTCTATTTCCGGTATCACTTCTATGTTCCTTTGGGCTGCATACTTTACTATGTCCTTTATTTGCTGCTGAGTATAATATCCTCCATAGCGTTTGTTGCCAGACCCGAAGGCGGAAGGAACAACTTCATCCGGTCCTCTCCACGCTCCCTTTTCCGTAAGCAGGGGAAGAGATTTGATTTCTATTCTCCAGCCCTGATCGTCCGTAAGATGCCAGTGGAATTTGTTCAGTTTGTGATAAGCCATCCAGTCCAGAACCTTGTAAACATCCTCGGCCGGCCGCCAGGTTCTGGAAACATCCAGCTCAAAACCTCTGTAAGTAAAATCCGGATGGTCTTTTATGCTTCCGGCAGGAACTTCAAACGATTTTACAAAGTACTTGTTTTCAAAGTTATAGGCGGTTGCCGGAAAGAGCTGAAGCAGTGTCTGTACTCCGCAGAAAATGCCTGAATATCCATTTGCTGCAACCCCTATCCTATTGTCTCCGATTTTGATATCGTAATATTCTGCCTGGTAGTTTTTTCCGTCAAAAGCACAGGTATCTTTCAATGCCAAAAGACAGATGATGTTTTTGTTTTTCAATTTTTTCGGGACAGAGCTTCCATAGACGACCTTGATTTTTTTGCCTATGACATTATTTATTCTTTCCGCAAGATAATCGCCGATGAAAGGCACATTGGAAAAGATAATGGTATTCTTGTCTATCTTGAAATCCTTGAAAGGACTCTGCCCATCGTACAGACCGTAGATAACAGCTCTTTTAGGAAGCGGCATGAAAGAGCTGAATGCATTGTCCTTGTCATACTCCATATATTGGCAAAAGCCTTGCTGCCAGGCGGCCGCAACGCACAGCAAGGCTATTGTAGTAAATAACCGTCTGAATTTCATATTGTCCGGATGATGCAGATGCCTATTCGGTAAGAGGATTGGTGTTTTCTACCTCAGGCCTTTCCACCACTTCTCCCTCATAGGACATGGACTCGAACCCCGGAACCTCTACCATAGCATAGACCTTGCCTGAAGGATAGATCTGGATGGTCATGGTAATCTGCATTGCCTGGTGGTCTCTGTCGGAGTCGTTGTTCCAGAATATGCACTTGAACATATAGCTCTTCTGCTTTTCCTGCCATCCTCCGAATATGGTTGTAATCTGGTTGTTGGCAATGATGCTGAAGTCGGATGTGGTGTTGCTGTAAGCCTGTCTGGACTTGCTTTCGGCAAGACCTTCAAAAGGCAACGTACATGAAATGCGGTCTTTGCAGAGATCTATGAAAGTCTGGGAGCCGGAACCGATTGTCTGAAAATTGAAATTGAAGTTGTTGTTCTTGTTAAAGCATCTGAAAATGGAAATGTAGATGTCTTTCCTTGTTGCTCCTTCATTGACCATCTTAGCAAGTCTTTCTTTTTTCTCCCTGTTGGTTTCTTTTTTCTTCTGTGAGTATGCCGGAAGGCATATCAGTACCGCCGCCAGAAGACAAACCGTCATTGTCAAAAACTTTTTCATAAAGCTGTTATTTTAATTTATCGTTGTCTGAATGATGTTTCAAAGCCGGTTTGTAGCAAATTTTTTACCAAACCACTCCAAATATAATGATTTAATCTTTTGAAATGATGGAAAAAGTGGTTAAAATTGTAGGTTGATTGGAAAAACGTAAATACTTAACACAATACAAATGTCAGATACAAAACTTATATCCAATATTCCTGACGGTCCTCTGTCGGAAAAATGGAAGAGGCGCAAGGCAGAAATCAAAGTTGTCAGTCCCGCCAACAAGCGTAAGCTGGAAATCATAGTTGTGGGAACCGGACTTGCCGGAGCTTCTGCAGCCGCATCTCTGGGAGAGATGGGTTACAATGTAAAAATCTTTTGCATCAGCGATTCTCCAAGACGAGCTCATTCCATTGCAGCTCAGGGAGGTATCAATGCTGCAAAGAACTATCAGAACGACAACGACTCTATCTACCGTCTGTTCGTGGATACGGTAAAGGGAGGCGATTTCCGCAGCCGCGAGGCAAACGTTTACCGTCTTGCTGAGGTGAGCAACCTCATCATAGACCAATGCGTTGCCCAGGGCGTTCCCTTTGCCCGTGAATATGGCGGACTGCTCGCAAACCGTTCCTTCGGAGGAGCTCAGGTAAGCCGTACATTCTACGCAAGGGGCCAGACCGGTCAGCAGCTGCTTCTGGGTGCATACGCATCGTTGAACAAAGAAATCAAAAACGGAAGCGTAAAGAGCTATCCAAGGCATGAGATGCTGGATCTTGTAGTAATCAACGGCCAGGCAAAAGGTATCATTGCGCGTAACATTGCTACCGGAGAAATTGAAAGATTCGGAGCACATGCAGTTGTCATAGCCACAGGAGGTTACGGAAACGTTTACTTCCTTTCCACCAACGCTATGAACTCTAACGGAAGTGCCGCATGGCAGTGCTACAAGAAGGGTGCCTATTTTGGAAATCCTTGCTTTGCACAGATTCACCCTACATGTATTCCGGTACACGGAACCCAGCAGTGCAAGCTTACTCTCATGAGCGAATCGCTGCGTAACGACGGAAGAATCTGGGTTCCGAAGAAGATGGAAGACGTGCTCAAACTCCGCAAGGGAGAAATCAAAGCATCCCAGATTCCGGAGGAAGACCGAGACTACTATCTGGAAAGAAGATATCCTGCTTTCGGAAACCTTGTTCCGCGCGACATTGCTTCACGTGCTGCTAAGGAAAGATGCGATGCAGGTTATGGCGTAAACGAAACCGGAAAGGCCGTATTCCTTGATTTCAAGACAGCTATAGAGCGTCTTGGCGAAGACAAAATCCGCGAGCGTTACGGCAACCTCTTCCAGATGTATGAAGAAATTACGGACGTTGACGCATACAAGGAGCCTATGATGATTTATCCGGCTATCCACTACACGATGGGCGGCCTCTGGGTTGATTATGACCTTCAGACAACCATCCCCGGCTTGTTTGCAATAGGAGAGGCAAACTTCTCCGACCATGGCGGAAACCGCCTTGGAGCATCGGCTCTGATGCAGGGTCTGGCAGACGGATATTTCATTCTGCCTTACACCATCGGCGGCTATCTTGCAAAGAAGATTCAGGAGCCTAAGACAGACATCAACGCCCCTGAGTTTGAGCAGGCAGAAAAGGCTGTCAAAGAGCGTATTGCCAAGTTGTTTGCAATCAAAGGCAAGAAGTCTCCGGACGAAATCCACAAGGCTTTGGGCAACATCATGTGGGAATATGTAGGCATGGGCCGTACAGAAGAAGGCCTTAAGAAAGCCATCGTTGAAATTGCAAAACTCAAGGGAGAATTCTGGAAAGACGTATATGTATCCGGAGAGAACGGCGAGTTCAATCAGGAACTTGAGAAAGCCATGAGGCTTGCAGACTTCTTTGAAATAGGAGACCTTATGGCCCGCGACGCTCTCAACAGAAGAGAAAGCTGCGGTGGTCACTTCAGAGAAGAAATGCAGACCGAAGAGGGTGAGGCAAAGCGCGATGACGAAAACTTCATGTATGTTTCTGCATGGGAGTACAAGGGAGAGGACCAGATACCTGAGCTTCACAAAGAACCTCTTGTATATGAAGGAATTAAAGTAGCAACCAGAAATTATAAAGACTAGTCTATGAAATTCAAGATAAAAGTTTGGAGACAGAAAAATGCCAAGACCAAGGGGCATTTTGAGACTTATGACATAGATAACATAAGCCCGGATTCTTCTTTCCTGGAAATGCTGGACATTCTCAACGACAAGCTGGTTCACCAGAACTCTGATCCTGTTGCTTTCAGCAAGGGATGCCAGGGTGGCGAAGCTTGCTCGGGCGAAAAGCTCAAACAGGCAAAGGCCGAGGGCAAGGCTCTTCCTATCAGCTTTGACCATGACTGCCGCGAAGGTATATGCGGAGCTTGCTCGCTGTATATCAACGGCCGTGCACATGGTCCTGAGAATGAGGTTACAACCTGCCAGCTGTTCATGCGTAAGTTCAAGGACGGCAGCACCATTACAATAGAGCCTTGGAGAAGTGCAGCTTTTCCGGTAATCAAAGACCTTGTAGTGGATCGCAGTGCTCTTGACAAGATTATGCAGGCCGGCGGATTTGTAGATGTACGTACCGGAAGCGCACAGGATGCAAACAACATTCTCATTCCAAAGGAAAAGGCAGACGAAAGCATGGACGCAGCCAGCTGCATAGGATGCGGTGCCTGCGTAGCTACCTGCAAGAACGGTTCGGCAATGCTGTTCATAGGAGCAAGAGTAAGTTCACTGGCTCTGCTGCCTCAGGGTAAGGTAGAGAGCACCAGAAGGGCAATCAACATGATAGCCAAGATGGACGAACTCGGGTTCGGAAACTGCACCAACACCAGAGCCTGCGAAATGGAATGTCCTAAGCATGTGACTATAAGCCACATTGCAAGACTTAACCGCGAATTCCTGAAAGGTTATCTGAAAAAGTAGAAATGCTCAGGCAGGCTCCAGCTCGTCAAAGGTCTGCCACAGAAAGCCGGTGAAAGGATAGCGGCCACGTATGATTTCCCCTACCATCTTATAGAGGTCGTTTCGGAGTTTGTCGATACCCCTCTTCTCCTTAGCGGATATGAAGATGGCGGGGGAATTTTCTTTTGCTATCCATGATTCCTCCAGCTGTCTCAGCGATATGTTTCCGGGGCGGTCATCGCTGAGGTCAAACTCGCTCTTGGGAGTGAACCTGTAGGCATCCGTCTTGTTGAACACCATGAAGACGGGCTTTGACGAAGCTCCTATTTCCTCCAGGGTTTTCTTTACAACCTTTATCTGGTCCTCAAAATTAGGGTGGCTGACATCTACCACATGGAGGAGAATGTCGGCTTCACGGACTTCGTCCAGCGTGCTCTTGAACGATTCCACGAGCTGAGTGGGAAGTTTTCTTATGAAGCCAACCGTATCGCTGAGCAAGAAAGGAGTGTTCTCTATCACAACCTTCCGGACTGTGGTATCGAGAGTTGCAAACAGTTTGTTTTCTGCAAAGACGGTGCTCTTGGAAAGAAGGTTCATAAGGGTGCTCTTTCCTACGTTGGTGTAGCCTACGAGCGATACTCTTACCATCTTGCCGCGGTTGCTGCGCTGGGTGGCCATCTGGCGGTCTATCTTCTTGAGCTGGTCTTTGAGCTGGCTTATCTTGTCCATTACTATACGGCGGTCTGTTTCCAGCTGTTTTTCGCCTGCTCCGCCTCTGGTTCCTCTTCCTCCCCTCTGCCTTTCCAAGTGGCTCCACATACCCGTAAGCCTTGGAAGAATGTACTGATAACGGGCAAGTTGAACCTGAGTTTTGGCATATGCGGTCTGAGCCCTCATGGCAAAAATGTCCAGAATGAGGCTGGTACGGTCCAGAATTGAACATCCGAGTTCCTTTTCAAGGTTTCTGACCTGAGCACCGGAAAGTTCATCGTCAAACACAGCCAGTCTTATATCGTTCTCAGCGATATAGTCTTTGATTTCCTGAAGCTTGCCCTTTCCTACATAGGTGCTGGAATTGGGCCTGTCGATTCTCTGGAGGAATCTTTTTACGCCTTCTATGGATGCGGTCAGAGCCAGAAACTCCAACTCGTCGAGATATTCATTTGCCTGCAGTTCTGTAATGTCCGGTGTAACGGCGCTGATCAACACCGCCTTTTCTACTTTCTCCTTCATAAATCTCCGTCTTGATTGACGGCGCAAGTTACTTATTTTTCAAAACAGATTCTTAAATTTGTTCTGTCAATAGATTTTCGGACATTATGGTAAGACGGTCATTATTTTTTGTTTTAACGCTTGCACTTGTTATGGGCAGTATTTCAGACTCTTCTGCACAGAAGAAAAGAATGAGAGACTATGGTCTTTCTTACGGAATTTTCAAAACCGGAACATTTAACGCAATTACCGATGTAAAAGGAGTGAGCGTGGGTCATGTTACGCTCAACCAGAAAGAAGATATGCGTACGGGCGTTACGGCCATACTCCCTCATCAGGGAAATATCTTCCGCAAAAAGGTTCCGGCAGCCATCTATTTGGGCAACGGTTTTGGAAAACTTGCCGGATACAGCCAGGTAAAGGAACTGGGTAACATAGAAACTCCCATCATACTTACCAACACCCTCAGCATTGCCGCCGCTCTCGACGGCCTTATTACCTACACGCTCAGTCAGCCCGGCAACGAAAATGTAAGGAGCGTAAACGGAGTTGTAGGCGAAACCAACGACGGTTCGCTCAACAACATAAGGGCCAGATATGTAAAGCCGGAACATGTGCTCCAGGCCATAGCCGATGCCAAGGGCGGCCCGGTAGAGGAAGGCTGCGTCGGAGCCGGAACAGGTACGATATGCTTCAGCTGGAAGGGCGGAATAGGAACATCGTCAAGAGTACTTCCGGAGAACCTCGGAGGCTACACCATAGGAGTTTTGGTCCAGACAAACTACGGCGGAATCTTGGAAATCTGCGGAGTGGAAGTTGGTAAGAACCTCGGCGAATATTCATACCGGAAAAGCGTAGAAGCCCAGGCCAAGACAGAGGAAGCAAAGAAGGGCGACGGCTCATGTATGATAGTTGTAGCTACGGACGCCCCTGTAGATGCCCGTCAGCTGGAAAGAATGGCCAAGAGAGCCTTCATGGCTCTGGCCAAGACCGGCAGCTTTGCCTCCAACGGCAGCGGCGACTATGTAATAGCCTTTTCTGCCTGCCCGGAGAACTTCATAGAAGGAGAAGAAGCCCATACATTCAAGGTTCTGGATAACGATCAGATGGGTCCTCTGTTTGCCGCAACGGTGGAGGCTACCTGCGAAGCCCTTTGGAACAGCCTCTTTGCCGCCGAAACCACAAAAGGATTCAACGGCTATGAGGTCAAGGCCCTGCCCGTAGAAAAGGTTGTAGAGATGATAAAAAAACGCTGACCGTCTGGCCAGCGTTTTTTATACATCCAAAAAGTCTTATTTCAACTGGAAGATAATAGGGAAGGTGTATTTAACCTTTGCAGGTTTACCTCTCTGCTTTCCAGGACTCCATTTAGGAGACTTCTGGATTACTCTTACGGCTGCCTGATCCAAAGATGAGTCAACGCCTCTGAGCACCTTAACGTTCTTTACGCTTCCGTCTTTGTCTATCATAAACTCAACGGTAACACGTCCGGAAATGCCGTTTTCCCTTGCAATTTCAGGATATTCGATATTGCTGTAAACCCACTTTGTGAATTCGTTTGCATCCTTACCCTGGAACATAGGTTTTTCCTCGATGATTGCAAAAGGAATTGTCTCCTCTACCTCAACTTCTTCTTCTACCGGCTTAGCCTCTACATAAGGTTTGATTTCAATCTTCTGGTCGGAGTCGTCCGTACTGATGAAGTCGGTTTCTACCTTTACGTCATTTTCCACAATCTGGAGCTCTTCTGTCATGACGGGCTCTTTGATCTGCTCTGGTGGTGGCGGAGGAGTGTCCTGTGTAATAGGGGCCTGCTCGTCCTCGATAGCCACCGTCTGACCTGTAAGTGACATCACCTCTTCCTTGTCGTGAGTAGTCCACTCAAACAGTCCAAGTACGAGAGCGAGGGAAAGTACAAGTCCTATCTCAAGAAAAAGACTTTTCTTGTTCTCAAGATTGGCTTTGGGTGATTTTTTAATTTCCATATAGCTTGTTTTTATTAGATAATATTCTGTTCCTTAAGTACGTTGGCAGTATTTCTTGTAGCATCTGCACTGGCCTTGAAGAGAGCCTTTTCCTCGTCGTTAAGTTCAAGTTCCACTATCTTTTCCCATCCGTTCTTTCCTACGATTGCAGGAACACCGATGCAGAGGTCGTTTTCTCCGTACTCACCTTCCAGATAGCAGCAGCAAGGTATCATCTTTCTTTCGTTCATCACAATTGACTTGGCCATTGTAGCTGCGCTCATGCCGGGAGCGTACCATGCGCTTGTTCCCAGAAGTTTGGTAAGGGTTGCGCCACCTACCATCGTGTCTGCAACTACTTTATCGCACTGCTCTTTGCTGAGGAGCTTGGTTACAGGAATTCCCTTGTAAGTTGCAAAACGGATGAGAGGTATCATGGTCTTGTCGCCGTGACCGCCGATAACCATGCACTCGATATCGCTTACCGGAACATTGAGAGCCTGGGCAAGATAATAGGTGAAACGGCTTGAATCAAGCTGGCCGCCCATTCCTACTACCTGATTCTTTGGAAGATTGTTCTTCTTGAGTGTGAGGTATGTCATAGGGTCCATAGGATTTGCAATGACCATAATCACAGCCTTGGGAGAATATTTGAGAACGCTCTCGGTAACGCCGGAAACGATCTTGGAATTTACACCTATGAGTTCCTCTCTTGTCATACCAGGTTTCCTTGGAACTCCAGAGGTAATGATAACTACGTCAGAGTCAGCGGTTTTTGAATAATCGTTGGTAACTCCGGTTATTTTTGTGTTTGTTCCGTACTGCTTGGCAGCCTGCATCATATCCATTGCCTTTCCCTCAGAAATACCTTCTTTGATATCCAGAAGGACTATTTCTGAACAGAAGTTGAGATGAAGCATTGCCTCTACGCATGATGCGCCAACATTACCGGCGCCTATTACAGATACTTTTGCCATAAACTCTTTTTTTTAAATTTGTGCTTACAAAGTTAATTTTTTACTCAGCCACAGGCAAAACATCAATATCAATAAAATATCAATGTTACATTTTACAGATCAGGATCTCCACAGCGGCCTTAAAGGCAAGACCATAATCAGACAATGGCTGAAGGCCATCGTGGAAGAAAGAGGATATGTCTTGGGCGAAGTGAACATAATCTTTTGCTCCGACAGCTACATACTCTCTCTCAACAAGTCTTCTTTGGGTCACGATTATTATACGGATATCATAACCTTTGACTATTGCCAGGGCAACATCGTAAGCGGAGATCTGTTCATAAGTCTGGATACGGTCTGCGCAAACTCAAAAACCTACAGGCAGAAATTCAGTCCGGCTTTTGTGTGCGAACTGATGAGGGTTATGGTACACGGACTCTTGCATCTCAGCGGCGAAGACGACACCACACCCTATAAGCAAAGAAAGATGCGGCGGGCAGAGAACCTGAGTCTAGAAAAACTGCTTTCGGATTTTGATTACGGCAGAGTATCCATAGGATATAATAATTGAACGCTTAATTATCTCAGCGATAGATGGTAAAGAAATACGATGTAATAGTAATAGGCGGCGGACATGCCGGATGCGAGGCGGCTTTTGCAGCGGCCCGTATGGGGTCGGAAACCTTGCTCATTACTATGGATATGAACAAGATAGCCCAGATGTCCTGTAATCCGGCCGTCGGGGGAATTGCTAAAGGTCAGATAGTCAGGGAGATAGATGCGTTGGGGGGAGGAATGGGGCTGGTTACGGACGCCTCCACCATACAGTTCCGTATGCTCAACGGCTCAAAAGGCCCTGCGGTCTGGAGTCCAAGAGCTCAGTGCGACCGCCAGTATTTCATACTCAACTGGCGTTACCTTTTGGAACATACACCCAACCTTCACATCTGGCAGGACGAAGTTACCGGCTTCAATATCGCTGAGTATAAAAAGCCGGTCAAGGGTTACAGTTATTCCGTCAGAGGCGTTACAACTTCGCTGGGTGCAGAGTTTACGGCTTCCAAGGTCATACTTACAGCCGGAACTTTCCTGAACGGGCGGCTGTTCATTGGCCGCAATTCTTCCGAGGGAGGAAGAATTGGCGAACCTTCTTCATCGGGACTTACGGAAGCTTTGGCCAAATACGGCATTGTGAGTGCCCGTATGAAAACCGGAACGCCGCCCAGGATTGACATAAGATCAGTTGACATTTCTCGTCTGGAAGTTCAGAACGGCGATGAAAATCCCGCTCGCTTTTCGTTTTTGAATACTCCTTCTTCTGTTCAGGCCAATGTAAGTCAGAAATGCTGCTACCTTGTACATACTAACCCTAAGGTTCATGCCCAGCTCCGCAAGGGTTTCAAAGACTCCCCTCTTTTTACTGGCATGATTTCCGGTATAGGTCCCCGATATTGCCCCAGCATAGAAGACAAGCTCCGTACATTTTCCGACAAAGATCAGCACCTTCTGTTTTTGGAACCTGAAGGGTGGAATACAAACGAATACTATCTACAAGGGTTTTCGTCTTCGCTTCCTATGGATGTTCAGATGAAGGCCCTTCATCAGATTGACGGGTTACAGGAGTGCGAAGTTTTCCGCCCGGCTTATGCGGTAGAATATGACTATTTTCCGCCTACCCAGCTTTGGCATACACTGGAGTCTAAGTTTATTTCAGGCTTCTATTTTGCCGGACAGGTGAACGGAACAACCGGATACGAAGAAGCTGCGGCTCAAGGGCTGATGTCCGGAATCAACGCCACGCTCTCTCTCAGAAAGCAAGAGCCTCTTATCCTTAAACGGAACCAAAGCTATATTGGAGTACTCATAGATGATCTTATTACAAAGGGCGTAGATGAGCCCTACCGGATGTTTACTTCCCGGGCTGAATTCCGGATACTTCTCCGCCAGGATAATGCCGACCGCCGTCTTACGGAAACAGGCTACAGAATAGGCCTTGCAACAGAGGACCGCCTGAAATTGATGCAAGACAAATACTCTGCCGAGGACCGGATTATTTCTATTCTGGATGAGGATACAGTAACTGCATCCTCGTTCAATGCTGCCGGAATATCCAGTTTGACTCTGAATGAAAGCAAGAAGGCTTCGGCCCTTCTCATGCGTCCGGATGTGGCTCTGAGCCCGCTCCTCGGCATTGTTCCACGCGGAACAATAATAAAGGAGGTAGCCGGCAAGGTAGCTGAGGATCATCCTCAGACCGATGCCGTATATGGACTTAAATTCCCCTACCGTCCATCCGGGTTTAATTTGGACGCTTCCGGAAACAGTTATCTTACGGCTCAGATTCTTGCCGGTTCAGAAACAGCGGTAAAATACAGAGGATATATACTTAGGGAGCAGGTTGCCGCCGACAGACTCCTGCGCCTGGAGAGTCTTAAAATACCACAAGGTTTTGATTTTATGAAAGTTACATCGCTTTCCTACGAAGGACGGCAGAAGCTCATGAGGTATAAACCGCAGACCATTGCCCAGGCTTCAAGAATTTCTGGAGTTTCTCCTGCCGATATTTCGGTTCTTTTAGTCTATTTTGGCCGGTAATTTATCCGATGCAATCATTTTAATAAACGTCTAAAATTCTTTATTAAACAGACTATTAAAGATGTTTATATAAAGTAATACTTCATATTAAAATAATCAGCTTAAGAAATCTAGTTTCATGGCTTTGAACGCCGCCGAACGGCTAAAGTATTGCTTTATATAAATATGCTTAATGATTTGAAATATATCTTATTAGGCGCAAAATGTTCCTCGTGGAACCTCAAAAGAAAGGCCCATAAAAAACGGGCCTGTTTTTTAGCGTTCGGTCTTCCGTCCAGGTGTTTTCCTTACTGAAACAAAAATCGCCCGAATTTCGGGCGATTTTGGCAAATACGGGCTTTTTCTGCCTTATTTATCCGAGTATTTTCTCCAAATCTTCTACAAAGCAGTCTATGTCTTCGGTTGTTGTGCGGAACGAACACATCAGGCGGACTTCCTTGATGTTTTCTCTCCAGACATAGAAGATGTATTTCTGCCGCAGGGTTTCCAGCTGCCCGTCAGAGAGCGGAGCAAGCGAAATATAAACTCCGTTGGTATCTACGTTTTGGGTAAAATACACGCCTTTCTGCATAGCGGAGGAAGCTCTCAGGCGGCTTTCCAGATATTTGGCCATAGAGTTGGAATGAGCGGCCATTTTCAGGTAGAGACCGTCTTTGAGGTATTCCTCAAACTGGGCTGCTATGAAGCGGTTCTTGGAATAAAGCTGGGTAGCTTGCTTGCGGATGTAGGCAAGGTTTTGGGCCATTTCCTTGTTTTTCTTCAGGTCAAAAACCACAACGGCCTCCCCTATCAGCATTCCGTTTTTGGTTCCTCCGAAACTCAGGACATCTACGCCCAGGTCTGCGGTGAGCTGCTTTACGGAAAGGTTCATTGCGGCGGCGGCGTTGGATATCCTGGAGCCATCTACATGGATATATCCGCCGGATGAATGCATCAGGTCTGCCAGAGCCCGTATTTCCTCTACGGAGTAAAGGGTTTCGAACTCGGTTGGCTGGGATATTGAAAGTATGATGGGCTGGACCTTGTGCTGGTCTCCGAACCTGAGGAATTCCTTTACGGTTTCCGGCCTGACCTTTCCGCCCTCCTGAGGCAGAGCCGTAATGCGGCAAGACGAAAATCTTTCTACCGCGCCGCATTCGTCCTCTATGATATGGGCGCAGGACGGGGCTAAGACGGTGCTGAATGGTTTGAGAAAAGAAGCCAGGGAAACCACATTGGCCCCCGTTCCGTTTAGGACAAACAGGGCTTTGCAGTTTCCGCCAAGAAGGGTTTCTATTTCCGAAAGTACGCTCTCTGTGTAGTCATCTTCTCCATAGCCAAAGCAATAGCCTTCGTTTGCGCGTTCAATTGCCTTGAGTATGAGAGGATGAACTCCGGAGTGGTTGTCCGAACCGAAGGAACGTTGTTTCATTGGTTACTTACAGATGGCTTCGTAAGCTGCGGCATCGAGCAGAGTGTCGAGCTCGGCAGGGTCTGTCATTTCCACCTTGATAAGCCAGCCGGCTCCGTAAGGATCCTTGTTTACGCTTTCGGGTGCAGCCTCCAGCTCGGGGTTGATTTCAATTACCTTTCCGCCTACCGGCATCAGGGCGTCTGCAACTGTTTTTACAGCCTCTATGCTGCCAAACTGCTCGCCGGCTGCAAGGGTTTCGCCCTCGCATGTGATATCGAGGAATACGATGTCTCCCAGTTCGCTCTGGGCAAAGTCCGTAATACCTACGGTTGCAATGTTACCCTCTACGCTCACCCATTCGTGATCGTTCGAGTACTTGAGATTTGAAGGAATGTTCATTTTATAAATTGATTTTTGTGTTTATATTAAAATTAAATGAATTCAAGCGGAAGGCGAATTTATGAAATCTCAGCCATTGTACCAAACCGGCAGCACTTCAACCACAATCAAAACAACAAATAATAGACTGAATATCAATATATTCCTCGATGTTTTCCCGAGTATGGAGTTGAGCTCTCTTCCGTGATTTAATTCTACCATTTTGCGGTGAACCTTAAAAAGAAACGGCAGGAAAAGAAGCGGCAGTACAAGATGGAACGGGAATGCCCATAGATTGGCTTCGGATTTGAGGGCCACTCCCCTGGCAAGCCAGCCGCCGACAATCATTGCACCTATGGTGGCTACGCATCCGTTAATCAGATACAGCCATTCGGCAGCCTTGGCGCCGAGCCTTACAACAAGAGTTCTCTTGCCGTTTCTGGCATCCAGTTCCCTATCGCGATAATTATTGACAATCAAAAGATTATCTACAATAAACCCAACCGCAAAACCAGCAATAAGAGCAAGGGCACCCATGAGAAAATAATATGCTGTTATATTGCAGAACAGCCAGGTTGAAGTAAACCATGTAAAAAACACCGGAACAATTCCGAAGTACAGCACCACCATGGTATCGCCGAGGGCCGTATATGAAAATTTTGTAGTGTAAAGAAAGGCTCCGAGGATGCAAAGAAGCCCTACCGCAAGCATGGCATAGCCTCCGTAAAAGATTAGTGGAAGGCCTGTTATGAATGCCAGTGTGGATGTAATGGCTATTCCCCTCTTCATTGCCCTTGGGCTTATCCAGCCTTTGGTGCAGGCGCGTTCAGGGCCAAGCCGTTCTTCGGAATCGGCCCCGCGGATGAAGTCGAAATAATCGTTGATAAAGTTTGCATCTATCTGCATTACAAGGGCAAAGACGGCACAGAGCAGGCTCGGAACAATCCACCGTGTGGTTCCTTGGCCCAGTGCGGCCAGTGTAGCCCAAGCCAGGGCAGCCCCTACCAAAACCGGCGAAACGGCACCGAACAGAGTTTTCGGACGGGCTGCTAAAAACCAGGCTCTTAGAGAGTTCTGTCTGACTTCCATGTCTTGTTGTTTTGGCTCATAGCCGTTTGAGGGCAAGCTTGATTATGGTTTCTACATTTGAGCCGCTGTTTTGGCGGAGGATGTCCCCTATCACCTTTTCGGAGGCCTGCTTGCTGAAGCCGAGCATCATGAGGGCACCGAGAGCTTCCTCGGCCACAGGATCCTTTACCATTGCTCCCAGTGGAAGGGTAGATGCATCTGCGCCCTTAGCTACCTTGTCCTTGAGTTCTATGATGATCTTTTGGGCGGTCTTAAGACCTATTCCTTTGACGGCCTTGATTTTATTTACATCGTCGGAAACTATGGCCGTCTTGAGTTCGGCTGTGCTTAGGCTGGAGAGCACCATTCTTGCGGTGTTGGGGCCTACGCCGTTTACGTTGATCAGGAGCATGAACATGGCCCTCTCCTCCTTGCTTGCAAAGCCGTACCATAGTGCAACATCCTCTTTTACATAGTAATAGATATAGAGTTTAACCTCCTTGCTGTTTTGGATGTCGGTAAACGTCTGGAGCGAAATCTCCAGCCTGTAGCCTATGCCAGCGGCTTCTACTACGGCCTGGGTAGGAGTTGTTTCTATGAGTAAGCCTTTTATGTAGTCGTACATGTTGATATGTTTTATATGCCCGTTGGAGCTGATTGAGCAAATTTAAGACTTTAAATCTAAAAATCCCCACAATCAAGCCCATTCTCGGGCAAAAGATTGTATTTTTGTCCCTTGCATGAGCAGCCGAAGGAACAATATCATTTCATCTGTCAGAGAACAGATACCCGCCCTCTCCCAAAAGATGAGCGGAAAACCTCTGATATATCTGGACAATGCGGCCACCACACAGAAGCCGCGGCAGGTTCTGGATTTCCTCAGCGATACTTTCGTCTGGCGCAACGCCAACGTACACAGGGCAATGTATGAGCTTTCTGACAGATCCACAGAAGCTTACGAAGATGCAAGGGAAACCGTTCGCAGCTTTCTGAACGCCCCGTTTAGGGAGAATGTCATATTTACATCGGGAACAACAGCTTCCATAAATCTTGTGGCATATTCTTTCTGCAAAAAGTTTGTGGGCAAGGGCGATGTAATAGTCATAGAAGCCGATTCGCATCATTCCAACATTGTTCCATGGCAGTTGGCGGCGGAAAGAGTGGGGGCCATGGTAAGGGTTCTGCCTACGGATGTACTTACAGGAAGCGGAAGAAGCGGGGCTCTGGATCTGGAAAGTCTTGACAGTCTGCTTACTCCGGAGGTCAGGATATTGGCCCTTACCCAGATATCCAACATCACAGGGCTGAACAATCCCGTGGGAAAGATCATAGCTGCAGCTCACGCAAAGGGCATTCCGGTTCTGGTGGACGGCGCTCAGGGAATAGTCCACTCCAAGGTTGACGTCCGGAAGATGGACTGCGATTTTTATGCTTTTTCAGCACATAAAATCTATGGAGCAACCGGAGTAGGGGTTCTTTACGGAAAGAAAGAATACCTGGAAGCCATGCCTCCTTACATGGGCGGCGGCGATATGGTAGAAACGGTTACCTACCAGAAGACCACTTATGCACCCCTTCCGCTCAAGTTTGAGGCCGGAACCCCCAATTTTACAGGGGCGGCAGCACTGAAGCCAGCCATAGAGTTTGCCCAATGGCTTGCAACTGGAGAAACCGCACAGGCATTAAAGCAAGAAGAAGAAGATATAAAGTCTTTTATGACAGATTATCTTACATCGGACAGAGGCATTGAGCTCTACGGAACTCCTTCATCATCCGCCCGTGGCGTAGGGCTTGACGTCAAGGCTCCGATATTCACTTTCAATATTAAAAGCATTAATGCAGGTGATTTAGCCCAACTGCTTGATAAAATGGGCGTTGCAGTAAGGTCCGGGCTCATGTGTGCCGAGCCTTTGCTGAACAGCTTCGGGGCCACATCTGCCCTGAGAGCATCCTTTGCTCCCTACAACACGCTGGAAGAAGCTAAGATATTTACGGAATGTCTTGAGCGGGCAAGGGCCATGCTCTTTTGACAGTAAGGCACAGACAAACATTTTTTTTGAATTACCATAAAGCGGACAGAAATAATATGACGGTAAAAGAAACCCAGCAGCAGATTGTAGAAGAGTTTTCCGTATTTGAAGACTGGATGGACAAGTACCAGTATATCATAGACTTGGGAAAGTCAATGCCAGTAATAGATGAAGCAAAGAAGACGGAGGAGAACCTTATCAAAGGATGTCAGAGCCGCGTTTGGCTATCCTGCAGTCAGGAGGACGGAAAACTGTATTTTTCTGCCGACAGCGATGCCATAATAACCAAGGGCATCATATCGCTTCTCATCAGAGTTTACAACGGACATACTCCGCAGGAAATCCTGGACTCCGATGTTGAGTTCATAGACCGGATAGGGCTCCGCAGCAATCTTTCTCCCACCAGAGCCAACGGTCTGGTATCGATGCTTAAGCAGATAAAGCTTTATGCTCTGGCGTTCAAAGAAATACAGGAAGAGCAAAGCAAAGAGCCACAAGAAAAGACCTATCCCGTAGAGGAAGTCCAGAAGAATGTAATCAGGGCTCTCAAGCAGGTTTACGATCCAGAGATTCCGGTTAACATCTACGACCTTGGGCTTGTATATGAAATCAAGGTGGGGGACGATGGAAATGTTTACATCAAGATGACTATGACGTCTCCAACATGCCCTCTGGCCGATGATGTTGTAAACGATGTCAACAATGCCGTAAGCGAGGCTCCGGGAGTTGCCGGAGTGCAGATAGAACTTACTTTTGAACCCGAATGGGACGAAAGCCGCATGACCGAAGAGGCGCGGCTTGAATTAGGGCTTATGTAATGAAAGACAGTACGTTATATAAAGTGGTCCTATTGCTGGGCAGTAATCTTCCGTTGGGGAATTTATGTCCGAAGCAAATTATAGAAGAGGCCGGCAAGGAGATAGTGGATGCACTTTTGCCGGACTATCTGGAGGTAGATACTCTGCAGGATGCGGTGAATGCTACGGAGATTGTGGAAACCGAACCTTGCGGGCCGTTTGAAAAGCAGCTGGACGAAAACGGAGAGGTAAAGCCGGTGCCTTCCTTCTCCAATCAGGTACTTGTCTGCCAAACCGCCCTGAGTCCTCAGCAGGTTCTTTTGCAGACGCAGAGGATAGAAAGGCTGTTCGGACGCATGCGGACATACAAGGTTAAGGGAGAGGTCTATCAGAGCAGAACCCTGGATATAGACATATTGCAGGTCTTTGAAAAACAAAGGGCGGACAAGGTGGCGGACAGGATGGCGGACAAAAACACCGAATGGGTTGAAATCAAGAGCAATACGGAGAGTTTAATACTTCCTCACCCGCAGATTGAGACCAGAGGATTTGTAAAGCCGCTTCTGAAGAAACTCGGGTTATGACAAAAGGCGAAAATTAAAAATAGAACAGATATGACACAAGAAGAAATTTTCAAGAATTTGATTTCTCATACCAAGGAGTATGGATTTATATTTCCTTCCAGCGAAATTTATGACGGACTGAGCGCAGTGTATGATTACGGTCAGATGGGGAGCGAACTCAAGAACAATATCAAGAAATATTGGTGGGATTCTATGGTCAAGCTCAACGAAAACATCGTTGGTATTGATTCCTGCATATTCATGCACCCGAAGATATGGAAGGCCTCCGGTCATGTAGATGCTTTCAACGATCCGCTGATAGACAACAAAGATTCCAAGAAGCGTTACAGGGCCGATGTCCTGATAGAAGACTATATAGCCAAGATTGAGGCAAAGATAGACAAGGAAGTGGCAAAGGGGAGGAAGAGGTTCGGCGACAGTTTTGACGAGGCTCAGTTCCGTGCAACCAACCCCAATGTCCTCAGAGAAGAAAAGAAAGCTGAGGAGGTTAGGCAGCGCATGGCCAAGGCTCTCAACGATAACGACTTGGCAGGTCTCAGGCAGATAATCATAGACTGCGAAATAGTTGACCCCATATCCGGAACCAGAAACTGGACTGATGTCAGGCAGTTCAACCTCATGTTCTCAACCCAGCTTGGAAACATTTCCGGAGAAGACGGAACCCTGTATCTGCGCCCGGAGACAGCTCAGGGAATCTTTGTGAATTTCCTCAATGTCCAGAAGAGCGGACGTATGAAGATTCCGTTTGGAATAGCCCAGATAGGAAAGGCCTTCCGAAATGAGATAGTAGCCCGCCAGTTCATCTTCAGAATGAGAGAGTTCGAGCAGATGGAGATGCAGTTCTTCGTACGTCCGGGCCAGGAACTGGAATGGTTCCGCCATTGGAAGCAGAAGAGGCTCTCCTGGCATCTTGCCATAGGAATGGGAGAAGAAAACTACCGCTTCCACGATCATGAAAAGCTGGCCCACTATGCAAATGCCGCAACCGACATTGAGTTCAACTTCCCGTTCGGATTCAAGGAGCTGGAAGGTATCCACTCCAGAACCGATTTTGACCTTGGACGTCATCAGGAGTTCAGCGGAAGAAAGATTCAGTACTTTGACCCGGAAACCAATGCCAGCTATGTGCCTTATGTCATAGAAACTTCAATAGGTGTAGATCGTACCGTTCTGGCGGTTCTGAGCGCAGCCTACCGGCAGGAAAAGCTGGATAACGGAGAAGAACGGGTTGTTATGCGTTTCCATCCGGCACTCTCTCCGGTAAAGGTTGCCGTTCTGCCTCTCGTAAAGAAGGAAGAACTCACTAATCTTGCGCAGAGTATAATGAATGACCTCAAGTACGACTTTAACTGTCAGTATGAGGAGAAAGATACCATCGGAAGGCGTTACCGCCGTCAGGATGCAATAGGTACACCTTTTTGTGTGACAATAGACTTTGATTCTCTTACAGACGGAAGGGTTACCCTAAGAGACCGCGACACCATGGCCCAGGAAAGAGTTCCCGTTTCAGAACTTCATTCCATAGTTGAAAAGAAGGTGTCCATGAAGAGTTTGCTGGAAAAAATTTAGGTGCAAAAAAATTTGCATTTTCAAAAATAAGTAGTACTTTTGTGTGCTCGAACAGGATTTATCGGGGTGTGGCGCAGTTGGCTTAGCGCACCTGCTTTGGGAGCAGGGGGTCCTCCGTTCGAGTCGGAGTACCCCGACCACGACACAAGATCGTTTTCATACTATGTTTTTTTGGCCAATTGCAGGTTCTCTGCAATTGGTCTTTTTTTTACTCAAAATCCTGAAATCAAATCGCGGAGTTCCTCCTGAGTCTGACACCCGGCCAGTTCACGGATTCTGCGCCTTGTGCGCCCTACGGAGTCTTTATTGATATCAAGGACTTTAGCTATGTCTGCATTGTCCAGACCGAGGCGTATCAGGACAGAGACTTTTTCGTAAGTAGGGGTAGCTTTCCTGCCCAAAGCCTTGTTGAGGCGGTCAAAGAAATCGGGGTGCAGGGTGGTAAACTTTTGGCGGAAGGCATTCCATGTATCTTCGTCCGAAAGTTTTTTAGGGCTGCCGTCTTCTTCCAGCATTCCGCTTTGCCTGAGGCTTGCGGTCATCATTTCTATGTTCTTCTTTTCTTTTTCAAGAACGGTGCGTTCGTGTTGGCGGACTATCCTTTTATGTATCCTTATTCTGAAGGCTCGTCTTCCGGCCATCATAAATGCTATTATTGCAATAAGGATAACTATCAGAAGAACCAGCCAGGTCCAACTCCGTTTGGAAACTTTTTCATGATGGGCTGTGTCTATGTCGTTCTGAATCTGGAGCAGTTCGTGTTCGGTCTTGGTCTTGAGCAGTTCTATGTTCTGCTTGGATGTGGATATTTTTTCTTCCAGAAGCTGGAGCTTTCTTTTGCAAACAGAGGCGCTGTCTTCCTGCCCAAGGTCTTCAAAGGCTTTTACCAGCTGGTCGTAGATTTTTGTCTGCAGGCGTGGAAATCTTTTTGTGGTGGCATATCGGCGGGCCTGTTTGAGGTCAGAGACAGCCTTTTTGACATCTCCTTCTCCGGAATTTATCATGCTTGAACTCAGATATGCATATATGATTCCCGAAGTGTCTTTGCTGCCGAGGGAGTTTTTGAGGTACTTTTCTGTCTTTTGTCTTGCAGGTGCAAACTGCTGCCATTTAGCCTGTACCAGTCCATATTTTCCCTCAGCGATGTCTTTCAGGTCTGCAAGGTCGGACATTGTTTCTTCCGAAAAGCTAAGGGTGCTGTCTGCATTGAAATTCAGAATGTTTTCAAACATCGCCGAGCAACTGTCCCACTGGTTGGTTTCCATGTATGAGGTTCCAACCAGCTCGCTTACCGCAAGCCGGTCGAGTATTACGTTTTCTGAGGTGTCGCCGGTTGAAATATCCAGAAACATGTTGCCGTATTTTATGGCATCTTTCCAGTCCTCAGCCTCATAGAAGGTATAGGCCAGAAGGGCATAGTCTTCCGGAAGATAAAAGTCTTCCGCCCGGTCTCTTTTTGAAAGAATGTCTATAGATTTTGTATCGTAGATGGCAGATCGCAGCGGTTCGTCTGCGGTAAGCTCAGCCATGAGTTTGTAAAGTTCAGCCAGCAGCGTCTGATCGTTCAGGGGTACGGCCTTCTTGATGGCTTTGATGGTTTCGGCTTCCAGATAGTCCTGCTTGTCGGAACCGTAGAGCATCTTTCCATAGACTTCGTAAATAGTGTTGCGGATTTCCACCCTGGTGGAGGGATTGTTTTTAGCATAGTCTCTCAGGGCATTCACCGTTCCCAGAAACTCCATGTAAGACTGCTCCTGATCTTCGGTAGTGTCGGCATCCCACTTTTCCTCCAGCTCCTTCAGATAGGGCCGGCATACGGAATTCTGGGTCTGGTCGGCCGTTTTCCAGGCCGCTATCATAGGGGAAATGTCTTTGTCCGCCCCCTGGTTGGAGCAGGCGGACAAAAAGGCGGACAATACGCCGGCAAGTAGTGCCAGAACCGTGTTGCCCGATATAATTCTAAAACAAATTTTTTTCATATAACTCAGCAAACCAGGTTTTTAGAATTTTGTGGCGAGTTTGTCCGCCCAGGTTTGCGAGTCAAAGATAGTGCAAATATTATTCCGAAGAGCTATTGACCCCTTTCTTCAATGTTAAAAAAGCCCGCAGTATCTACGGGCTTTTGGGCGGTGAGGGCGAGATTCGAACTCGCGGAACCGTTAAACCGGTTCGGCAGTTTAGCAAACTGCTGGATTCAGCCACTCTCCCACCTCACCGTGGAATGTTTCCGAATCAAATGGACTGCAAATATATAATTTTTTTTAATTCAGCGATTCAATCACTACTTTTTTGTCTGTGATGTCTTTCAGCTTGTCGGCCAGGGCCTCGGCCTCGGCCTTTGAGGAGAACGGCCCTGCAATGAACTTGAAACCTTCGTCTGAAGAAATTTTTGCTACGTCTTTGCCGGCAGAGGAGAGGGTCTTCATCACTTGAGATTCAAGGCTGCTGCCGGTGGTATAGACGGCAACGTTGAACGACCCGGCCTTGTCCTTGCTTTTGGCGGCTGAGTTTTTACTTGATGATGCAGTTTCTTTCTTTCTTGCAATTGCAACGGGTATTGCCTTGCCGTCTTCAAAGGCGATTATGGAAGCGGCGGTAAATCCTGCTTTCCTGATGCGGGAAAGCTGCTTGTAAGCATCTGAATAGGAGTTAAATGCGCCGGCACTATAAACATATCGCCCGTTATCCGTCCTTTCAAATATCGGTGAAAAACCTTTGAAGGAGTTTTCGTTCAGTTTCTTGGCTGAGGTTATCAGCTTGATCTGATATCTGAGGCCTTCCGGGAAATCTTCTCCGTCAACTATTACGCTCTTTTTCTGGACTTTGAATGTAAGGTCCATGTCAAGTTTCGGCCGCTCGATTACAAAGCCGTCGTTTTCCGTAACCTTGGCCCTCTTGTCCAATATGGTGCTAAGGTCTGTTTCGTCGGACGGACTTTCGGAAGAATCTGACGCCTCGGAGGCCAGGTCTTCGGAGGTTTCAAAGAGGGTGTTCCCCGGTACTGATACGCCGGTTGAAAGGAAGATTTCTTCTATCCTGCGTATCTGGGCCTCGGCTTCTCTCATCTGGCCGTCCATATTCAGAGCCGTTGCCTCGTTGTCCGTCAGTCTTGAAGCCAGGGTCTTCAGCGAATCTTTCAGGACTGCAATTTCCAGGCTGTCTTCTTCCGTGGCAAGCTGCTGTTCTATAGCCGAGTAGGCCGACCGTGAACCCGCCATGCTGTCTTCCAGAAGCCCGCGTTCCTTCTTGAGCTGCCTGTAGGCAAGAACCGTCTTTGTGTAGTTTTCTGTAATCTGCCTTGTGTTGGGATCCATTTCGCTGACTCCGGTTTTACGGTCAACCCCCTCAAGAGCCTTGTCTATGTTGGCGTTGTTGATGGAGTCTCTCTGCTGCTGTGTGAGATTGGCAGCGTTCCTTAACCTTGCAATGTTTGCGGCTTCCTGTGCGGTTGCCGGATGTTTTATAGGATCGCTTTCATATTCAACTACATAGCATACAACCCTTGAGGTACTGTAAAGCCTTGACGAAGGATTGTCCAGAACCCTTGTGGAAGAAAAGGCAGCATACTTTCCGTCCGGAGTTATATAAAAGAAGAAATCGTCTGACGGTGAAGAATAGGGGAACCCCATGTTCTGGGCCACACCCCAATCGTGCTTTTCATCGTCCCAGTAACTTACATAGAGGTCATACCCACCGGCCCCATAATGCCCGTTAGATGAAAAGTAGAGTCTTTTTCCGTCGGGCGATACAAACGGGAATATGTCGTTTCCGCTGCTGGTAACATTGTTGCCCAGAACCTGGGGTGCGCTCCATACTCCGTCTGCCTGCTTTCTGGAGGTATATATGTTCCACACGCCTTTGGAATCGCGGGCACTGTAGTATATGGTGTTTTTGTCGTTGGGCAGAAACAGCGTGTCCGAAGTGTTTTTTGCGGCATCATGCCGGAGGACAAAGTGGCCTACGGTGCTGATGTTTGGATAATACAGGAAGAAGTCTTTTTTGTCTAAAGTCTTGCGTGTAACCACCTTAGGCTCTGAAACATAATGCAGCATGGCCTCTCCGTTCTGGCAGAACACGGCTTTTTCCTCCAGCCGCTTTCTGTCCTGTCCTTCTGCGGTCAGGGCCATCTGGTTATATATGGCGGCCGCCCGTGCAAACTCGTATGCACGGTAAAGCGAGTCGGCTCTCTGCTCGTTCCTTCTGCCGCTTTCGCTAAGCTCCTGAGCCCGCACTGGAACGGGGAGCATGCAGCATAGGCAGAAAACAATACTCAGCGATATAAGTTTCTTCATCTTTCACTGTCTTTGTCTGTGTGTTGCCAAAAGGCTGTAACAAAGGTAGGAAATACTTTTTTTTTACGAAAAAATTGTACATTTGCATCCTATTATCAAAAATGTAATTTAAAATGCAGAACAAAGGGCTCTTTAGAGTATTGGCAATCCTGATAGCATTAGCGTGCCTGTATCAGCTTTCTTTTACACTGGCAACTAGAAATCAGGAGAAAAAGGCAGCCGTTTATGCAAGCAAGGCTGCCGAGGCAGAGAAGCTTAAGCCGGAATTTGCCCAGGTTTCGAACCTTAATCAGGCATATTTTCTGGACTCTGTCATCAAAGTAAAAAACAGATATTACCTGGATTCGGTTTCTGACAAGAAAGTCTTCTTGGGCAACACCTACAAGCAGGTAAAGGAAAAAGAAATAAAGCTCGGTCTCGACCTTAAAGGTGGAATGAACGTGATGATGCAGGTGCAGGTGAGGGACCTCATAAAGGCCCTTTCCAACAACAATCAGTCGGAGGAATTCCAGAAGGCCCTGGACCTTGCAACCCAGAGGGAGGTTACCAGCCGTCAGGATTTCATAACCCTGTTTGAGCAGGCCTGGAACGAGGTTGCACCGTCCAAATCTCTTGCTTCCATATTCTCTACATACGAGATGAAGGACAAAATCAAGAGCGGCAGCACCAATTCCGAAGTCATTTCTGTGATCAAGTCTGAGGCTGAGGGTGCAATAGCAAACTCATTCAACGTATTGCGCAGCCGTATAGACCGTTTCGGAGTAGCCGCTCCAAACATCCAGAGGCTTGGAAGTTCGGGAAGGATTCTTGTGGAACTTCCGGGAGTAAAGGAGCCGGAGCGTGTAAGAAAACTCCTCCAGGGAACCGCATCTTTGGAATTCTGGCCTACATACGAGTATAACGAAGTAAGTTCTGCACTTAGCAGGGCCGACGCCTTGCTGCGTAACCAGAAGGCCGCTGAGGCAAAGGAACCGGAGGCTACAGAAACCCAGACGAAAGATTCTACTTCTCTGGCCGAGTCAATCAAGGAGCAGATAGGAACAACAGACTCTCTGTCAACCGATCAGCTGGCTCTTCTGAAGGAGCATCCACTTCTTGCAATCCTCTATCCGAACCAGTATGGACAGGGAGCCTCAATGGGAACCGCACATTACAAGGATACTGCTCAAATTAACCAATATCTGAACATGCCTGAGATCAAGGCTATTCTTCCTGCGGACCTTGTTCCGATGTGGGAAGTGAAGCCTATAGATGAAGCGGGTATCATGTTCAGGCTAGTAGCAATCAAGTCTAACAGAGAGGGTAAGGCCCCGCTTGACGGAAGCTGCATTACAGACGCCAGCATTTCATACGAAAGCCAGGGCGGTATGCCTACAGTAAGCATGGCAATGAACCCTACCGGCGCCAAGACCTGGGCCAGAATCACTGCCGACAACATTCACAGATGCGTGGCTATAGTTCTTGACGGAATGGTTTATTCCTTCCCTACGGTCAACGATGAAATCACCGGCGGCCGCAGCCAAATTTCCGGACACTTTACCATTGACGAGGCAACCGACCTTGCAAACGTGCTCAAGTCCGGTAAGCTTCCGGCTCCGGCTACAATCCTTCAGGAGCAGGTTGTAGGTCCGTCCCTCGGTCAGGAATCAATCAACGCAGGTATGATATCCTTCCTGATAGCCTTCCTGCTGGTTCTGCTGTACATGCTGTTCTTCTATCGCGGAGCAGGAGTAGCCGCTTGCATTGCTTTGATTTGCAACGTGATATTCCTCCTCGGCGCCCTGATATCAATAGGAGCCGTGCTCACCCTTCCGGGTATTGCGGGTTTGGTGCTGACTCTGGGTATGGCGGTTGACTCCAACGTAATTATCTACGAAAGAATCAAGGAGGAGCTCCGCAGCGGAAAGCAGCTCAGACTTGCCATCAAGGACGGTTACAGCAACGCTTATTCCGCAATTCTTGACGGTAACATCACCACTATCATAGTAGGTATCGTGCTGGTCGTATTCGGAACCGGTCCTATCCAAGGATTTGCCACCACCCTGATTCTGGGTATCATAACATCCCTGATAACCTCCATCTTCATTACGAGGCTTTACTTTGAGGGCCGCCTGTCGCGCAACAAGAAGATATCCTTTGAGGGAAAGGCTACGCGCAATTTCCTGACCAACACCAAAATAGACTTCATCGGCATCAGAAAGACCACATACGTAATTGCGGCTGCGGTTATCATAACCTGCCTTGCTTTCATCTTTGCAAAAGGCTTCTCCTACGGCGTTGACTTTACGGGAGGCCGCACATATGTACTCCGTTTTGACAAAATGGTTACAGCCGAGGATGTAAGAAAGGCAACCATGGATGAGTTCGGAGGAGAGAGTATAGAGGTTAAGCAGTTTGGTTCCGGCAGCCAGATGAAACTTACTACCAAGTACAAGATAAACGACAACTCCCAGGAAGTTGACCAGGAGGTAGAGGGCAAACTCTACAATGCTCTCAAGGGCTTCTTTGAAACCCCTCTGACTCAGGAGCAGTTCACTACCACCGTAGATAATCCTAACGGTATAGTAAGTTCCGACAAGGTTGGTCCTACCATTGCAAACGATATCAAGAGAAAGGGTGTCTATGCGGTTATCATTGCCCTTATAGCCATCTTCCTCTATATTGCAGCCAGGTTCTCCAACTGGTCTTGGGGTGCCGGCGGTCTTGCGGCCCTTGCCCACGACTCCATAATCGTGATAGGCTTCTACTCCATCTTTACCGGAGTTCTGCCTTTCACCCTGGATGTGGACCAGACATTCATAGCCGCAGTGCTTACAATCATCGGTTATTCTATCAACGATACCGTGGTAATCTTTGACCGTATCCGTGAGTACAAGAGGATCTATCCTAAGAGGACTCTCCGCGAAAACATCAACGGTGCGGTAAACAGCACTCTCGCCAGAACGTTCAATACTTCGGGAACAACTCTGGTAGTATTGCTGGCAATTGCAATCTTTGGAGGCGACACCATCCGCGGATTTGCCGTAGCTCTTGCAATCGGCGTCCTCGTGGGTACATTCTCGTCTGTATTCATTGCAACACCTATCATGTACGATATCAATAAGAGAAAGGTTGAAAAACCTGCACAGAAGAAGTAAAACCTGAACATCAAAGCAGAACGGGCCGCAACTGTCAGGAGCGGCCCGTTTTTTCGTATATGAAGGTCATGGAATTTTATTAAATTTGTAGGTTAGCAAATCGCTGAGTAATTTATCTGAAATTGAAAGATCAAAACACATGAGCAAGAGAAATAAAAAGGCAGGAAAAGGAACATCAGCAGGTTACGTAAAGAAAGGTTCACGCCGCCGCAGCGGATTCACCACAGGCCGCAAATCCGCAGGAACCATAAGGACGTCGCGCGGGGTTAAAAAGATATTGGAAGAGGTTGAAGGTCTGCTCGAAATAGCCTCCGGAGGCTATGGCTTTGTGAGAGTTCCTTCCGAGGATCCAAAGGCCCCGAGGGAGGATATCTATATACCTATGGGAAAGATGCGTGGAGCCCTCCATAACGACCAGGTGAGGGCGGCTGTTCTCAGAAAGGCAGAAAAAGGCAAAGAAGGGGCGATAATCAAGGTCCTGAGCCGCAGTACCCGCCCTTGGGTTGGGCTGATGCAGATAACCGGACGCCATGCCTGGGTTATCATAGAGAACAAGAACATGCCTTACGACGTGGAAGTTCCGATAGAGAGCGTAAAGAAGGAATGGCAGGGGATGAAAGTGGCGGTGCTGGTAAAAGATTTTCCGTACGGATATCAGACTCCGGTAGGGGAAGTTGTGGATGTGCTCGGAAAGCCGGGCGAAAACGATACAGAAATGCACGCCATACTTTCGGAATACGGCCTGCCTTACAGGTTTCCGGCGTCCGTTGAGGAAGAGGCGGAAAAGATACCCAAGAAGATTACCGCCAAGGATCTGGAAGGAAGGCGCGATCTGCGCAAAGACTGTGTCTTTACTATAGACCCGGCCGATGCAAAGGATTTTGACGATGCGGTTTCTTACAAGGTTCTGCCAAACGGCCATGTAGAAATAGGTGTGCACATTGCGGATGTTTCATATTATGTAAAGCCGCAGGGAGTGCTTGACCGCGAGGCCTATGCAAGGGCTACTTCTGTGTATCTGGCCGACAGGACCGTTCCCATGCTTCCGGAAGCCCTGTCTAACAATCTTTGTTCGCTGAGGCCGGGCGAAGACAAACTTTGTTTCTCGGCGATATTTGAGATGGACTCTGCCGGCAAGGTCTATGGCCAGTGGTTCGGCCGCACGGTAATCTGCTCAGCCTTCCGTTTTGCATACGAAGAGGCCCAGCAGATAATAGACGCCGGAGGCGATATGACGGCATACAAGCCCGTCATGCACACGGGCAACATTCCGTCCAAGGATGTGATATTGTCTGTACTTGAGCTCCATAAGCTTGCAACCGTGCTCCGCAAGAAGAGGTTCCAGGATGGCTCCATAAGCTTTGAACGCCCGGAAATGAAGGTTCTTGTGGATGAAAAGGGCAGGCCGGTTGACGTAGTACAGAAGGTTACCAAATCTGCCAACTGGCTCATAGAGGAGTTCATGCTTTTGGCCAACAAGGCCGTAGCAACCTATGTAGCCACGGCCATCCGCAAAGATGCCCCTACCTTTGTTTATCGTGTGCATGACGAGCCTAACATGGAAAAGGTTGCAGAACTGAAGACCTTTGTCAAGTATTTTGGCTACAAGCTTGAGGCCGAAAACCCTAAGCAGCTGGCCAGGAGCTTGAACCGGCTGGTGGAACAGATACACGGAAAGCCGGAATGCGATTCCATAGAACTGCTGGCCCTAAGGTGCATGGCCCGGGCTCAGTACACTACAGACAATATAGGTCATTACGGCCTGGGGTTCAGGTACTACACCCACTTTACATCGCCCATAAGAAGGTATCCGGACATGATGGTTCACCGCCTGCTTACCCGCTATCTGAACGGAGACAAGAGCGCCGACAAGGCATCTTTTGAAGAATATTGCCGGCACTCATCGCAGAGGGAACAGATGGCTACGGAAGCCGAAAGGTCCAGCATCAAGTACAAGATGGCCGAGTATATGAAGGAGCGCATAGGGCAGGTTTTTGAAGGTACGGTTACCGGAGTTACAGAATGGGGCCTGTATGTTCAGGTTGAGCCCACCAGAATAGAGGGTATGGTAGCCCTGAGGGAGCTCACAGACGATTACTACCAGTTTGACGAAAAGACATTCAGTGTAAAAGGCCAGTCTTCGCTCCGCCGATACACTCTTGGCGACAGGGTAAAGGTCAGGGTAGAAAGGGCTTCGCTGGAGCAGAAGACCATAGATTTTTCCCTTGTTGCCCAGGAGGAGGAAGAGCCGGCAGAAAAGTACGGTATTCTCACTGAAGAAGAATATGAAAAGAAATCTGCAAAAGGCAAGAAAGGGGCAAGAAAAACAGAAAGTAAAACCAGAAAGAAAAAATAGAATGGGAAAGAAAGTTTTGCTGATGATCCTCGACGGATGGGGAATAGGCAACCACACAAAATCAGACGCAATCTACACTCAGGGTCAGCCCAACATAGATGCCCTGAGGGCAAAATATCCACACAGCCAGCTTCAAGCCTGCGGAGAAGATGTTGGCCTTCCTGCCGGCCAGATGGGAAATTCCGAAGTGGGCCATCTGAATATAGGCGCAGGCCGCGTTGTCTATCAGGACCTTGTAAAGATAAACAAGGTTTGTGCAGAGCACAGGATGTTGGAAAACAAAGAAATTTACTCAGCGATGGCTTATGCCAAAACCGGCAATCCTGACGGAAATTTTGATGCCGCCGGGCAGGCTCACGACCTGCATCTTCTGGGTCTGGTGTCAAGAGGTGGAGTACACAGCTCGCTGGAACATCTTTTTGAGTTTCTGACCACCGCCCGTCAGTGCGGCCTTGAAAGGGTCTTTGTCCACTGCTTCATGGACGGAAGAGATACCGACCCGCACAGCGGAAAGGGTTTTGTAGAGGAACTTGAAAACCACATGAAGGAAAGCTGCGGCAAGGTGGCCAGTGTCTGCGGAAGGTTCTATGCTATGGACCGCGACAAGCGCTGGAACCGCATCAAGGAAGCCTACGACCTCCTTACAGAAGGAAAAGGTGCAAGATTTTCCTCAGCAACAGAGGCTATTCAGGCTTCATATGACGAGGGCGTTACAGACGAGTTCATCAAACCGATATGCATTGTAAAAAGCCCAGATACTAATGGCTGTCAAGCACGTGACACGGATTCAGTTCCAGTTGCTGTTATCAAGAAAGACGATGCCGTTATCTTCTTCAACTTCCGCAACGACAGGGCCCGTGAAATGACCTCTGTCCTTACACAGAAAGACATGCCGGAGGAGAGTATGCATACCATTCCGCTGTACTACTGCTGCCTTACTCCATATGATGATGAATTCAAGGGCCTGCATATCCTCTTTGGAAAAGAACATGTGCAAAAGACTTTGGGAGAGGTTGTTGCCAATGCGGGCAAGCACCAGCTGAGAATCGCTGAGACAGAAAAATACGCTCATGTAACCTTCTTTTTCAACGGTGGCAGAGAGGAGCCTTTTGAGAACGAAGACAGAATCCTTGTGGCTTCGCCAAAGGTTGCCACTTACGACCTTCAACCCGAGATGAGCGCTCCTGAGGTTGCAGAAAAGCTCATTGCTGCCATCCGTACCGGCTGTGAAGATATGATAATCCTAAACTTTGCAAACGGCGATATGGTAGGCCATACCGGAGTCTATCCTGCTATCTGCAAGGCTGTTGAAACAATAGATAACCTTACCGGAAAGGTAGTGGAAGAGGCAAGGAATATGGGCTATTCCGTACTCATTACGGCCGACCACGGAAATGCAGACTATGCAATCAACGAAGACGGCACGCCAAATACCCAACACTCACTCAATCCGGTTCAGTTTGTTGTGGTTGACCCTGACGTAAAGGAGGTTGAAAACGGCAGGCTCTGCGACATCGCCCCAACCATCCTTAAACTCATGGGCATACCCCAGCCAAGTGAAATGACCGGCAAAGTTCTCATAAAGTAGTTTTATCGCGATGAGTATTCCTTTTGTACACCTGCACCTGCACAGCCACTATTCCATTCTGGACGGAATCAAGAAATCCGTATTATTCTTTTTGTCATTAGTTTTATTTTTTTTCATTCAAAGTTGCACCAAAGAAGACAACGTTGATTTTTCCTTTTTGTCAAAAACAAAAAGAGCAATCGATAAAAGAATAGGATCTAATGGAATATATACCATTCCTGTTAATCTGTTAAAGTATAATAATCGACTTTCCACAAAGTCTTCATCGGTAGACACATCCTATTACTTCTGTCTTGACTCAATGATAGATCAGAGTCTTGTTCGACAGGTTTATTTTGAAAAGAGTGGATGGCTATATAATCAAATCCCTTTTAAATCAAATGTTGATGGCATATATGTAGAACGTCAGCATAAAGTGTACACAAGAGTCCCCGCCTATCCGAGCGGTTTG
>ERZ842401.428-NODE-428-length-60882-cov-10.772749_pt1 | contig 60882 bp, 57 predicted proteins | sample MGYA00521270_ERZ842401 | MGnify/ENA primary metagenome ERZ842401 (study PRJEB31892, sample SAMEA3878208) | bioreactor metagenome | biome: Moose rumen | place: Sweden | collected 2011-10 | study: EMG produced TPA metagenomics assembly of the PRJEB12797 data set...
GCAAGTCCGAAAATGCAGTTTTTACTCAAATCTACATAGCAATGATTGCCTATGTCTTGTTCATGCTTCTTAAAAAGAAACATGAGGTTGTCAGTCTCCGCTTCACGCACTTCGTTGACATGATGAAGGTCAACATGTTTGCGCGGATTGACATGGCTCTTTGGATGCATGGCAAAATACCGAAACGCCCTGTTTTAGACTTTGAGAGGCTTCAGACTGTCTTTTCTTTCGCTTAAACATTTTGGACGGGAGTGAAACGGAAAGCATTTTGAAACAAACAAACCTCACGAACTGTTGCTGAAAATCGCTCCAAATTACGGAAGCACAATCGTCTTTACCCTAAAAAAAACAAACACATACTGGAAAAACGTCATAAAGGTGACGGTCATTCATTCTACAGTGTCATGCATCTGTTTTTCCATCGCATTCATGACGCTCATTTACGGGTTGCTGTTCAGCGACACAATCATGCTGCTGATAAGCATAAACAGCTTCATTTTCCTGCTAATGCAGCTGCAACTTACAGGAATGGGACCTGCATATCTTTGGAACGTCATTTCCCGAAACCTGTCATCGAACAACTACATTTCATACTTTTTAATGCGCCTGCTCATCTTGAACATTGCATTCATCCTGTTCACCATGCGGACATACAACAAAAACGCAGCATGTGCAACAGCTTACAAAGTAATTTTCTATGCAATCATTTCAACGGAATTCATTGATTTTTTCATAAACTGCTTAAACCCATCCCAAAAGGTCATATTCTTTTTGTTCAACACGAGCACAATCGTTCAAAACCTGCTCTTCATTGCGATGGTTTGCATGCTTTTGATACAGGACAAAAAAGAGATTCCATACAGCATTCAATACTGGCTTCCCATATTTGCACTGAACGGACTAAAACATGGCATTGACATACTGACTGTTACATCACATACCACGTTCCTGTTTTTCAACAAAGACATTTACCTGATGAAGTACCTGTCATTTTTTGTATTCATCACGCCTATCCTGCTGACTACAATACAAAACATCCGTACTAAATTCAAAAACCTTCGAGACAAACTCAAGGAATTCGAAGAGAAAAGCATTTCCGATGACATTGACAATGCATTTTACATATCTACAATCCATCAGCTCATTGACATGAACACAATGGCAATCAATGCCCTGAACATGCCCGAACTGAAATTTGAAACCTACGACAGCAAGGAAATAAAAAACCTGATGCAATACAATCTTGTAAAATCACAGGCATTTTTAAATACAACCTTGCAGATGCGCAGCAAAAAGAATGCATGCGAATCAAACATCATACTTCAATCCTTTTTCATGAGTTGCATTACACACATCGAAACAATGGCAAAGCTCAACCACATAAAGCTGAATGTCCGCTCTTCTGTAACGCAGGACTACTACCTGAGGACAAATCCCTACATACTGCAGCTTGTCTTTGCAAGTCTCGCAACTTCCGTCATAAAGTTGACGGCATCAGATTCAATCCTCAACATCAATTTGAGCTTTGAAAATGACATACTCCACTATGCATTACAAAACGAAATGCCTGCGGAAGAACAGAAGTCCCTGAAAAAAATCCTTTCAAAATACAGTTCCACCCATGAAACAGGAGAAACTGATGTCAACACGTACGAATTTGAAATGATACACAGAGCCTGCAAGCTGTACAACGGAAATCTTTCAATAAAACCATTGACAAAGGGTGTTCAATTTACAGCAGAAATGCACATTCCTCATTTAAAGACTATGGAAAACAGTGATGCCATTTACGAAAAGTCTTTTTACAATCCAGACCTCAACAAGGACAAAACGCCCATCCCAATCAAACTGCCGTTTTCTCATTTAAAAAAAGCCCCCCCGTCAATTTTCATTGCAGAAGACAATTTGGTCAACATCTCCTATTTCAAGAACATGCTGCAGGAATACGGCATTGTCAAGACAGCCTCGTCTGGTCTGGAAGCATGGAATGCGCTCAATGAAAGCAGGATGCAGCCTGACATCATCATTGCAGAGTACAACCTGCCCTTGCTTTCAGGTTTTGAGCTGTTCAAAAAATGCAAGAATTCCTTTGAACTCCAGAACATTCCTTTCATCATGCTCCTTCAGTCCTCTGATTATGACAAAATGCAGGAACTGTACATAACAGGCGTATCTTCGTGCCTTGTAAAACCATTTGCCACAATAGATTTTTTCAATCAAATTTCATCGGTACTGTCTACGACCTACAAAGCAAAGAATTCCGTACTCAACAACATCAACAGGGCTGTCATAAACAATCAAAGCATTTCCCTCGGCACGGCTTCAGTTTCCGAAAAAAAGCAGGAACATGCTGACAGCCTGTTTGAAAAAGCAAACCTGTCTCCACGTGAAAGGCAGATAGCAACATTGATTTCAGTCGGCAGAAGCGACAAGGAAATTGCCGAGGAACTGAACATTTCACCAGCAACAGTGGCAACCCACAACAAAAACATATTCAAAAAACTTTCTGTCCACAGTCGTATTGAGTTGATTAACAAAGTACAGTAATATAAATTATACCTTGCATTGAACTCTAACAGAGCTTGTCTAATTAAAAACAGGTCCAATGCATCGAATCAAAAAAATTGAGGTACTGTGTATGGCGGGAAACACATTTGGGGAAGCATTTAAAGTCACCACATTTGGAGAAAGCCACGGTGAAGGACTCGGATGCATCATTGACGGGTGTCCTGCCGGCATTGCATTTGACAAAGATTTTTTGCAGTTGCAGATGGACAGGCGAAAACCTGGGGCAAAAAACAATGCTTCTGTTACAGCTCGACAGGAAAGCGACAGAGCGGAAGTTCTCAGCGGCATTTTCGAAGGAAAAACAACGGGTACTCCCATTGCAATCCTCATACGAAACACGAACCAGCACTCTGGAGACTACTCAAACATAATGAACACGTTTCGACCGGGACATGCAGACTTTACGTACTTTGAAAAATACGGCATCAGGGACTATCGGGGTGGCGGTCGCTCCAGTGGCAGGGAAACCTGTGCCAGAGTTGCAGCAGGAGCTGTTGCATCAATGCTCCTGCACCACTATGGCATTTTCATTACGGCATATACGCTTGCAGCCGCAGGAATTTACTGTGAATCCATTTCCATTGACGAAATCGAGCAGAACTCGCTAAGAGCAGCAGACAATAAGGCTGCCGCCAAAATGAATGAAAAAATCGAACAGCTGCGCAGGGAAGGAAATTCTGCAGGCGGCATCATTGAATGCATTGTCAAAGGAGTACCTTCGGGACTGGGCGAGCCCGTCTTCGACAAGGCAGATGCACTGCTCGCCCATGCCATGCTTTCTGTCGGTGCCGTAAAGGGCATTGAATTCGGTGCAGGATTCCATGCTTCACAAATGACAGGAAAGGAAAACAATGATCAGATGAGGAAAGGTCGTCTATTTCTTTCAAACAATGCCGGTGGCATTTTAGGTGGCATTACCAGAGGTGATGACATTGTTTTCAGAGTTGCCGTAAAGCCTGTTCCCAGCATCTTTACACAACAGCAGACCATAAACACTGACAATGAAGATGAAACCATACAGATTGCAGGACGGCACGATGTCTGTCTGTGTCCACGCATTGTTCCTGTAATAGAAGCAATGACGGCAATCACGATGGCTGACTTGCTGCTCAGAAACAAATCAGCACGCATATAGGGGTACATCATGACAAAAAAAACACGAATACTATTGGCAGGCTTTCTTTGTTTTTCAACGCTCTGTTTTTTTTGCGGGCTATGCATTCGTGATGTGCATGATACGATACGGGCAGAAAACTTTGTACACGATCTGACAGCAGACCAGACGGCACAGTTGGAAGAAACGCTTGACGCTACTTTTCCAGAACGGAACACAACGGCACTTTCCCACCTTCCCTACAAGCTGCTTGAACCGGATCTGAACATACAGGCAGGAAGTGCAATCCTTGTTGACACTGCTACAGGCAGCATTCTGTACGAGAAGAATGCAGACGACAGCATTCCGCCAGCTTCGCTGACAAAAATCATAGAGATGTATGTTCTGTTTCAAGCGGTAGAAAACAACGAAATAGCGCTGGATGACATCGTTCCGCTACCACCGCAAAGTTGGTCGGAAAACCTGCCCCCTGATGCATCGCGAATGCATTTGGGCAAGAATCACCGGGTGACATTGAGAGAACTCATGCTCGGACTTGCCATTTCCAGCGGCAATGATGCCTCCATTGCAGCCGCATACTATGTCTGCGGCAACATGAATGACTTTGTAAGCCGCATGAATGCTGCCGTTGCAAATGCAGGACTAACGCACACTCATTTTGTAGAGTCCAGCGGTTACAGTGAACGCAACACGACAACAGCACGGGAATTTGCCACCTTTGCACGAATGTACATGAGAAAATACCCGGAATCGCTGGAACAGTTCCACTCGCAAAGCATGTTTACCTACCCGCAGGCAAAAAACCTTCCTCCAGAATTGCGGGGACAGGCACAGGCTCTTGCAATAAAGCAATACAATACAAACAAATTGCTGTCAAAACTTGAGGGATGCGACGGGTTAAAGACTGGATACATAGACGAGAGTGGCTACAACATTGCTGTAACGGCAAAACGGAATGGAACAAGATTTTTATCAGTTACAATGAGGGGACCGGGGCATTCTACAGCAGAAGGCAATGCTTACCGAGTTTCAGACAACATGGCACTGTTTTCCTATGCCTTCGCAAACTTTGCAGACTACAATCCACCTCAAAAAAAGCATGAATATGCAATTGGAGTTCCAGATTCAAAGCAAAAATTCATCAAGCTGATTCCAGCATGTCCAGAATCATTCACCGTGCCATTCATAACGGGAACGACTCCCGAAGACTCGGTGGCAGCAGTGTACACAGAAGTAACAATGCCCCACTGCCTGTTGGGAAGCATAAAAAAGGGCATGAAATGCGGTGAAATAGCATACAAAATAGGTTCTACCACATTACGGACGCTGCCGCTTGTTGCAGACAGAGATGCAGAACCTGCAAGCATTGCATCCCGACTGTACGGAAGACTTATTTATTCGCTAATTGAGCTTGATTTTTCAATAAGGTCAAGAATTGATACAAATTCATAGCCATCATTCTGTAATGAACGCAAGACTGCCTCCAGATCCCTGTCGGCACTGCCCACGGACAAGGGAATGACAAGGCAATCATATTCAATCGTATTTGCATCAACGTAGAGATATCCAGACTGGGCTCCAGCTTCCTTTATGGTGGCATCGTAGCGGTTAAACGGAGCATGCCACAACAGAGAGAGTTCCTTGCCTGTTACCATGAAGAACTCATCTTCGTTGCGTGCCAAGCCGCGGCGGATAAAATCTGAATCAATTGCATACGTTGTGCCAAGCAAATCAACATTGCAAAAAAACAAGGAAGCACAGACATTGCCGGAATCGGACAGAAGTTTTGTTTCCAGTGGATAGCGATGAATGAATTCACCGTTTATGAAGAATGTACCGCAGGCATCATACTTGTTCAATATGTATAAGATGCGTCCAATGCCCTTTGCATCTCCCACTGCGTCAAAAATCAGCGAGGCCTTTTTACGCACTGCCGCTACCTGCTGAGTCTTGCCGTCCAACGGATAGGTAAATGCCTGCCTGTCAAGCGTGCGTACATATACTGAGTTAGTATAGTTTGTATTGTCAGCTTCGCCAATGAATACCCGAAACATATCATTCGTTTGAACCATATTTGCAGATGGCTTTTGAAGAGAATCGAGTTCATTCCATGTGTTGGAAATCGCATTGTACATGTAGGCTGGCGATGAAGGAGACGTATATGCAATTATCGTGTCATCATGCCAAAAAGCCTTGTATACTGAAGACAAGAACAAAACGGAATCTTTTTTGCTAACAGAATAGTCACGTTCCTTAAATTCTAAAAAGCGTACCGATTCCGTTCCACCAATGCAAATGCTTGAATCAGTTTTCCATGCCACGCTCACAATTTGCTGCCCCTCAAGGGAAAGTGTTTCTTTCCATCCGTCAAGACTATACACTAAAAACGTTTTTTCATCAGAGAAGGCAACATAGTTTCCATCTGGAGACAGAACGGGAGCAATTGAATTGCGTGCAGAAGATATCAAGTGAACTTTGTCAGACAGAGCATACATGGAGCTCATCTTTTTTTTATCTGTAAAACGCATGTAATCTATCCACAAGACTGGTGTCCCGTCAGATTGCCAGAATACAGTACAATCAAGAGGAGCTCCTGAAACGATGCTCAGAGGCTGTTGCACAACAGGTTGAACAAAGTCGTAGCGGTCTTTATTAACGGTGCAATAGGTAATGAATTTGTTGCCCGTATTCACTACAAGCTGAGAACCATCTGTATTGCACCAAAAGTAATCCTGAGCAGAATCAAAGGCATACAGCAAGCGCCCTACAACAGAACCTTCACCGACAAACGAAGAATATAGCCCCCTAATGTACAGTTCACTTTCTTGGATTCGATAGATGATGTCACCATCAATATACAGAAGGCTTTTCTGCTGCGTCCATTCTACGTTCTGAATAGTACCTTTTCCGATGCTCCTGTACGTTTCAGGCAGACTTACGTCTTTAAATGCTAGCTCTGGATTAATAAAGTAAATGAAGCCTTTTTTTTCATATAATACAAAAGAACTGTCGGGTGCCCATTTTACATTCAGTTTACCACTATCAAGAGACAGCTTTTCAACAAGGACCTTTTTTTCACCCGTACGTGCATTCTGTAAAATAAGCTTGCCCGTACCAGATATTTCTTTTTCAATGTAGCACAGCCATTTTCCGTCTGGACTCATTTTTATGGCACGAAAATCTTCAACATCCGACATCCATCTCAAAGTCTGTTCTGAATGGGAATACACGGCACAACCATACGCATTTCTGATTAAAAGAGAATTTGAAAACGGAAGCGACATAAGTTCTTCTGGGTAGCAGGTACGTTTTGCATACCCGTCTTCTATGCCGCGTTTTGTCAAATGTGCAGAAAAGAGAGTTTTGTAATCCTGAGTAACAGTAAAAAGCAGTTCATCACGGTCATTCAAATCCAAGCCACCAAAAGTCTTTGGTGGAATAGCATGACACAGTGATGAAGCAGCAAAAAACGCGACACTAAGAATGACAGCAAAGACAGAGCGTACCGTTTGCTTCATCAGCACATCCTATTTCAAGACAGACATTGGATTAACCAGTTTTCCATTTTTATATACAGTAAAATGCAGGTGCGGTCCCGTTGAATAGCCTGTACTGCCCACAAGTCCTATTTCCTGCCCTTGTGAAACAAACTGTCCCTGCTTTACCTTTATCTTGTACATGTGACCGTACAACGTCTGATATCCGTCAATATGCTTGATTATGACATAATTTCCAAAGACATTTGACCAGCTTGCATAGGCAACGGTACCGCTCATGGCAGCCTTTATGGAAGTTCCCTGAGGACATGCCATATCGACACCTGTATGATACGATGCAGCTCCACTAATGGGGTCAGCGCGCGCACCAAATGGAGACGAAAGCCTCCACGATGCCTTTATTGGCCACGTAAACAATTCGCCCATGGCTTTCTGAAGGGACTTGCTGTCAAGCTTTGCCCCAGGAATGAACAGGGACTGCCCCGTAGAAAGAACATCACTGTCCAAATCATTGATATCTAGAATGTCTTCTACTGTTACATGATACTTTGCACTCAGGCTTTCAAGCGTGTCACTGGAAGAAACCGTATGCAACAAACCGTCAACAGAAGGAATCTTCAATTTCTGTCCATATTTTAAATACCTGACATTTGAGATGTCATTTATGGCAATCAGCGTAGAAATGTTTGAAAGACCAAATTTGTAGGTGATGGAACTGATTGTATCGCCAGACTTTACGGTATAATCCTGATAGCTGACAGGTTCCTTAAATATAAATTCAGAAACAGAGGCTTCGCCCATTCCCTGCACGACATACCCTTCACTGTTAAAGAATGTTTCCGTATTCTTTGCACACTCAAACATTGCCTGATTCAGGAATTCTTCTTCGGCAATGTCAGAAAGGTCAAATTTTACAATGCGGGCATGTGCATCATAGTTGTTCAAGAGCGAAACGACACCAACAGAAACAACTGCACCAACACCTATGCAGAATGGAAGGACAAGCTTATATACGAGAGAATGTTTTTTCTTAGACAGCTTTTCACCAACACAAGACTTTCTGTACGTGGTAGGATAATTGAATATCTGGGGAAAAGATGATGCCGAACTGGACTTGCGCAGTACAGCAGTATTTGCAAAACTTATAACTTCCATGTATCTACTATCGACATAATTTAATTTCGATATTAGAATATAAAAAGTCTGTCAGTTTGAACTGGCTGCACTGAAGAAATCTTGAACGGTTGTAAGAAACGAAATGGAACATCACAAACGAAATTCGTATATCCTGTGCATTTTTCTAGGAATTGTGTTGGGAACACTCGTAAAATTATTCATCATGGATATAGTACACATCAACGGCACGTCCATGGAGCCAACCGTTCACAATGGTCATGCCGTTATTGTAAACAAACTGGCATACGGTATTGTCAAACCGTTCGGCAGTACGCTCTTGTGTACATGGAACAGCCCAAAGACGGGGGAAATCATCATATACATGCACGAAAACAGACTTGTCATCAAGAGATGTGCAGCAACATCCCTTTGTCCACTGGAATATTCATCCGATAAAGGGTATACTTTACGGGTGAACACTGTAGACTACCCTCTGACAGAAGAGCAGTTCGTAACAATGCAAGCCTTCAAGACAGTGCCTGAAAACATGATTCTTGCAATAGGCGACAATTATACAGAATCCATCGATTCACGAACATACGGGTTCATTCCTGTTCACAATGTACTAGGAAAAGCTTTATGCAATTAAATTCTTTCTTTATAAAATGGAGAGCTGTTTTTGTCCTATCGCTCATATTGCTGGGATTTGTCATCATCTATGTGCAGTATGCAAAGCTTGCATTTGCTCCCAAAAAAACGTTCACGGCAAAACCTCCTGTTGTTGAACGAGGTTCAATTGTTGACAGAAACGGAAAACCGCTCGCCGTGCAGACGAATTTCTATCATTTTGGCGTAACTCCAAAAATGATAAAAAATGTAGCAGGCTTTGCAGTAGCTGTTGCACCGGCTCTAGACATGAATGCAAGTGACATTGCATCGCGCATTACAATGAATAAAGAAAGCAGCTTCATCTACCTGAAAAAAAAACTTACGCAGGATGAATACAATTACCTGTCCGACATCATAAAGAACAACAATTTCATTCCATTCTGCCAGTTTGACAAGATTCCTGGAAGAATATATCCAGAAAACAATCTTGCAAGCCAGCTCATAGGATATATGGGCGATGACGGCAAAGGGTTGAGCGGCATTGAATATTCGCAGCAGGAAATCCTGTCTCCTTCAATCCTCCCAGGTGCAACCGAAGATATATACGGAGACAACATATATCTGACCATAGATGCAAATTTGCAGTACAAGCTTGAAAAAATTGCACAGAAAACCATAGAAAAGACACAGGCAGAAAACATGATGATTATTGCAGCTGATGCTACCAACGGAGAAATTCTTTCATACATCAGCCTGCCGTCTGCAAACCTCAACTACTTTACATCGGCAAAGCCAGAGGAAATCATAGACAGACCGGCCGCAACAGCCTATGAACCAGGAAGTGTGTTCAAGATTTTTTCCTCTGCCTCATTCATAGATGCAGGAGCCTTTGCAACTGACAAACTGTTTTTATGCGATGGAATCTATGAACAGACGACCAATCTGGGAGAGCATTTTAAAATCACCTGTCTTGACCATCATGGATGGGTTTCTGCCAGAGAGGCGTTAAAGTATTCATGCAACGATGCCTTGGCTCAAATGAGTGACTTTATCAATACAGATACATTCCTTTCATATGTACATAAATTTGGCTTTGGCGAAAAGACAGGCATCGAGCTGCCGTCAGAGTCGAGAGGCTCCGTCAAAGATACAGATGACAAATACTGGTCTGCACGAAGCAAGCCTACAATGTCCATCGGTCAGGAAATAAGCGTAAATGCATTGCAGATGGTTCATGCAGCAACAGCACTTGCCAACAATGGAGTACCCCTTAAGCTCACGGTCATAAACCGCATTACCGACAGAAATGGAACGGAAAAATATGTCCACAAAGCAGAATTTGAAGACAGGGTGCTGAAATCTTCCACGGCTCAGTATATCTTGAGCTGCATGGAAACAACTGCACAAAGTGGAACGGGGCACAAGGCAAACTTAGGAGACATTTCCATAGGAGTTAAAACAGGTACGGCTCAAATGGCAGATCCCGTAAACGGGGGCTACAGCGATACAGACTTTCTTTCAAACTGTCTTGCAATATTCCCCGTTGAATCTCCTGAAGTCATTCTGTACATTGTCATTGAAAAGGCAAAGGGAGAAACCTATGCAGGACGTATTGTTGCACCTGTCATTGCAGAGACGGCAGACGAAATCATAGACCACCTAGGCTTGAACAGGAACAATGCTGCGAGCCTCGAACATTCAGGAACAATCTCCATCATTGAAAACGAGCCACTGACAATTGGAGCATCGCTTCCAGACTTTACAGGAAGACCAAAACGAGACATCATTCCGCTTCTTGACCAGACAAAATACAATTTCATCATACATGGCGAAGGTTGGGTTGTCTCTCAGAATCCATTGCCAGGAACACCTGTTACGGAGAACATGACCATTGAACTTATATTTGAATAACAATTACGCACTTTTTACAAAACGATTTCCAGTGCTAAGCGACATGATAAAAGCGGATTTTGAATCATTTGAAAAAAATGCGCATCCATTGATCATTGAACGTGCAAAAAATGGTTCTCCAACAGCACTGGAAGCAAATGCTTCTGGAGATTCCCTTGGGAATCACCTCGGAACGTTTCCTCTTCACTCAAAATACAATCCCGAACGGGAAGCACAGCAGCTCATATCAAATTTTTCTGCAGAAACGCATCAGGCAGCTGTTTTCATTTGCTGTGGTCTGGGATATGCACCGCTTGCATTTGTAAAAAAATACCCGGATGTTCCCATTATTATTTTAGAGCCGAATCCTGTCTATTTGCTGCAGGCTTTTGCCGTTTTAGACTGGAAACCGATTCTTACTCATGAAAACGTAACCATCGTTGTACAGGCACCTCTCGACATAACGCAGTCCATTCTTTCCCAATATAAAAGCAGTACGCTGCATGTATTCAGCATTCCTTCCCAGACAGCCCATTGCAAGGAATATGCAGAAAATATTAAATCGATACTAAAAAAGAATGAACAGAAAGAGAACATTAATACCAATACACTTGAAAAATTTTCTCATCTATGGCTTCGCAACAGTTGCAGAAATCTCCGCAACATAGAAGTTCTTGACGGCATTCAAAAATTTGCAGGACTCAATCAAAAACTGACACAACAGCTTCCGTTCATTGTCCTTGCAGCTGGTCCAAGTCTTGAGACAATACTACCACATCTTGCAGAACTGCAAAAAAGAAGCATTACCGTCTGTGTTGACACGGCATTACACTCATGCCTTGCCTATGGTATCGAGCCTGATTTCATTATTTTGGTTGATCCTCAATATGCCTGTGCAATGCATTTGGAATTTTTAAGTGCCCCCCACTCCATCCTTGTTGCGGAAAGCGCTGTATGGCCATCTGTATTCAGATTTCAGTGCAAGGAAATTGTACTATGTTCTTCAATGTTTCCCATCGGCCAATACTTCGAAAAACAACTGGGGCAAAAAGGAAAACTTGGTGCAGGCGGCAGTGTTTCAACAACAGCCTGGGATTTTGCACGCATTTGTGGGGCACGATCCATTTACATGGCAGGAATGGATTTGGGATTTCCCGGCAAACAGACTCACATTCGCGGCTCCCAGTTTGAAGAAAGGGCGCACCGCATTGCAAGCAGGCTGTATTCCTCTGAAACGCAAAGCATTCAGGCCCTCATGAATGCATGCCCTTCATATGCATTGGATTACAACGGGAACAGGCTTTTAACGGACAAGCGAATGTCTCTGTTTTCATGGTGGTTTGAAACAAACTGTCAGCAAGCAGAACAAAAAGGCATAAAGACATATTCCCTTACAAAAGAAAGCCTTGCCATAAAAAACATTCAGAGTGCAGATGTAAGCGAATTGCTTTCACTGCCAGATTTGACGGAACAAAAAAAACAATTCTTTCACATTGCGGAAAGCATTACAGAAAAAAAACAAGAGACACATTTTGAAGCTGTCTACAATTCTTTCATTGCAAACTTGGAAACGCTTGATGCATGTGCAAAAAAAGGACTTTCACTGTGCAACAAAGCGATAAAAAACAGATTAAAAGCTCAACAGGTCTTTCAAGAGCTTTCGGCCCTGGATGCAAAGATACTGAATTCAGAAGCGAAAGATGCTGCATCGCTTGTATTCCCTACGGAACACAAAATCAAAGAACTAACAAAGGACTTGCCGCAGGAGCCTCAACTAAAATCTTTATATTATAGCAAAATAATTTACACAGAGCTGTCAAAAGCCATTCAGGAATACAGGAAAAACCTTTCTGCCACTAAATTTTCAAACTTTTAGTTAAGTTCCAAGCCTCTACTCCGATAATAGAATTAGATTGTGATTAAGGTCCATACTAAATAAGTGTAAAAGCTTATATTAGAATTTACCTTATACATTTCATGACAGACGTGTCTTTGACATCCAGACGCCTGTCATGGAATGATTTTTACCTCTCATGTTAAGAGCCGAAGATTTCTCTTTGGCTCTTATTTTATTTATGTAAAGAATTCTTGATTTAAAATCAAACCTTTTTGACTTTATCCTTATAAATATTATATAATTAGCCGATAGATAAAGAGGAGCTACTAATGAATTCGTTTGACGTTGAAAAAATAAAAGCATTAACAATATTCAGTGACAATGTATACGTAGACAATGCTTTCCTTTTGACACCTGCAAATTGTGCCATTGAAAGCTCTCTTCTCAATTCTCTTCAAGAATGGCATTTTACAAAACTCTATTCAAACGGTTCTGAAAATAGTGCAGAATCAACTGCTACACAACAAACGCAACAAAAAGTAGATGAAAAGACAGAACCTGTTCAGCAGCCTGCAAAGCCTGCCATAACAAAAGAAAATATAACTGAACTGAGAAAGAACACGGAATCCATTGATGCAAGCGAGTTCCTTGGAGACGACAAATCTGCACCTAAAGCTCAAGTTTCAGAACCAGAAAAAGAATCAACAGAAGCGAAAAAGCCGGTTGCAAAAGAAACACCTGCCGCGGTAACGCCTGCAGCGATGCTCATCAATAACCCAGAAGAACTTGAAAAAGCAAAAACAACCTATAGAGACTTTACGGCATATGTAAACAAGGTTTACATGTTCTATGCAACGAATAAAGAACTGAACAATCAGGAAATAACGGCAGAAATAGCAAAGTTCATTACCTTTATCAAAAACAACAGGAGTTATGTCCTTAGAATCATTTCTGATCCATCAATGAACGACAAGAATTTCCTTATCAACCACGCCATACGCTCAACGGTTGTATCCATAACAATAGGCCTGCAATTAAAATTGTCGGATGAAAGGCTGATAGAACTGGGTATCGCAAGTTTCCTGCACGAAATTGGCATGATACTGCTTCCACCACAACTGTACATGAACAACAAACAGCTGTCAGCACCAGAAAAACTCATGCTCAATACACATCCTATTGTAAGCTATAACATTTTAAAAAAGGCAAATTTTTCTCCAAACATTCAGATGGCAGTACTTGAACATCATGAACGGGTAAATGGCTCAGGATATCCAAGGCACATCACAGGAGAAAAAACATCTCTGTATGCAAAAATCATAGCTGTTGCATGTTCTTTCGAATCCATATCTGCATCTCGAGAGTATAGGGAAGAACGAAGTGCATTTGAAGCATTAGTTGAATTGCTTAGAAACGCCAACAGGCAATATGAAGAAATAATTTTGAAGGCGCTGTTGTACAGCATTTCACTCTACCCTATTGGTGTCTATGTATACCTTTCAAATGACAAAATTGCACAGGTAATTGATGTAACTGCAGGAAATCCCAAAACGCCGTTTGTTCAGCTTCTTGGCGAAAAAGATGTAACAGGCAATCCAAAAATCATACAGGTAGACACCACAAAACTGAAAATTGTCAGGGTATTGAACAAAAAAGAAGTGGAAGACGCTTTGAACAGCGTAAAGAATTAAGGAAACCCCTAAAAACTTTTTAAAGGATGCACTAATCAGTTAAAAAACTGGCGGATACTCTCAACCTCCTGTTTAAACTGCTCGTCTACAACAGGCGGATGATCATTAAAATAAAGAATTTGCCCCAATACCTCCTGTGTATGTGCACCCCACACAGGAATGACATTTTCATACTGCTGCAAAAAACCAAGGGCAAGCGGAATATTTTTTACAACACCGCCATTGAGCGGTTGCATAGCTATGCATCCGACATTATAGTCGTCGCACAATGAAACAAGACGTTCTGCCAACCCACTCGAAATCATGTTAAAAGAAAACTGAACGGTTTCATACAAACCGCTTACAATTACTTCATGGGCAAGTTCAAGATTTTCAGTAACGATACCAAAATGCTTTATGGTTCCCTGTTTTTTTAGAGATACCAACGCATCATACAGGCCATCTTTTCCATTTTTTACTGGCAAAAAAGGGGGATTTTCCAACTGATACAAATCAATTGCATCTGTTTCAAGTGCAAAAAGACTTTCCGGCAAATCCTTCATCAAAGATTTTGCATCACGCGCATCTGTTTTTGTTGCAAGAAGAACATCTTTTCGAATGCCATGAAGTGCCTTGCCAAGACGCTTTTCACAGACAGGAGTAGAATGAGCGGTATCAAAAAAATTGATGCCGCCATCATACGCTTGATGCACCAAGGAACAAACCTTTTCTTCTGCATTACCTCCATAAGCCTCTATTTCGCTACAATCAAGACTCATTGCCCCAAAAGCAGTACGGCTAACGAGAAGATTTGTTTTTCCCAGTGCAACATATTCCACGTCAATTACCTCGAAACAGGTTTATAGCTTTTTATTGCCTTATGAATGAACACTACCAAGTCATCCAGTGCAACGCGTTCCTGCTCCATGGAATCTCTAAAGCGAACTGTCACGGTATTGAATAATTCATTCTTAGAACCATCATCTTTCTTTTCCTGAATGGTATCGTAATCTACCGTTACGCAGAATGGAGTTCCAATTTCATCCTGACGGCGATAGCGTTTTCCAACAGTTCCAGAAGTATCATAATCTGTTACAAAATCTTCCTTAAGAAGATGCTGTATTTCTTTAGCACGTTCTGCAAGACCGTCCTTCTTCATGAGAGGAAGAACAGCAACCGTAATAGGTGCAAGACGAGGATCAAGATGAAGAACAGTTCTGTAGTCTTCTTTTCCATCTGTTCCGACATTCTGTTCTTCATAGGCTTCACAGAGGAACATCAAGAAGTTGCGGTTAAGACCAGCAGAAGTTTCAACAACGTAAGGAACATACTTTTTGTTTCCATCTTCCTGATCCATATAGCTCATGTCTTTTTTAGAATATTCCATGTGCTGGCTGAGGTCGAAATCTGTGCGGCTGTGGATTCCTTCAACTTCTTCGAATCCGATAGGGAAATTGTACGTAATATCGTATGCATCCTTTGCATAGTGTGCCAGTTTATCATGATGATGCCACTTCAACTGCTTTTCAGGAATTCCATACTTCAGGTAGAACTGCCAGCGATCTTTTCTCCAGCGTTCAAACACTTCGTCCTCAGTTCCAGGCTTGCAGAAATACTCCATTTCCATCTGCTCAAATTCGCAGGTGCGGAAAATGAAATTCTTAAATATAATTTCATTACGGAATGATTTTCCAACCTGAGCGACTCCAAATGGAATTTTCATGCGGTTTGACTGAACGATATTCTTAAAATCAGTAAAAATGCCCTGGCATGTCTCTGGGCGCAAGTATATCAGATGAGATTCATCTGCAATTGGTCCCTGATATGTCTTAAACATAAGGTTAAATTCACGTACCGCAGTATATTTACGTTCCTTGCTTCCGCATGTAGGACAATTGATGTGCTCGTCAATGAAAGCTTTCATTTCTTCGTGTGTCATGGTGTCAACAGGCTTGTCTGTTGTAAAATTGTTTGCAGAGCACCAGTCTTCAATGAGTTTGTCTGCACGATGACGTGCATGACATTCGAGACAGTCAATCATTGGATCAGAAAAACAGTCTACATGACCAGATGCCTTCCATGTTGTATGATGCTGGAAAATTGCAGAGTCAAGACCCACAACATCATCATGAAGCTGAGTCATGTAATGCCACCATTCATTCTGAATATTACGCTTAAATTCAACGCCAAGAGGACCATAATCCCATGCACCAGCCTGACCACCATAGATTTCGCTGGTCTGATATACAAAGCCCCTTCTCTTACACAGTGAAATAATCTTATCCAGAGTACATGAATGATCTGGTTGATTAGATTCTTTTTTTTCCATAAATCGTAAAACTCCTGTCCGCTGTCACCGGATTGTAACAGCGTATAATTTTACAGAGTATAGCAAAAAGTATCAGAAGTGACAAGATTTACGGCAACCTCGAAAAAACAGAGGTCGTCAGAGACTCTTTCAAGGAAATTTTTAAGGGAAACGCTACTCTTTCCAGGGAAAAATGAAACTCTTCCACCCTCTCGGACCAAGAATGTGCCTGTCTTTTTCAAGCAACTCCTTCCAAGGAACGTCAGCACGCTGTTCCTTCGTCAAATCAGGATTCACTTCATACCAGTCATATTTATACAGACGCAGACGCAGCGCATCAGTTGTTGTAATAGTCATTGTTGCAGGTCCATTCAGAATGCCAAGACTGAATATCATAACACATAAATTTACAAGATTTACCAGTCCTACACCAATGGTAAAGAAAACATTATCCATGAAGATAATGTAGCATTTTTTAAGGCACTTGAGAAAATTATTATGCATGATGCTTCGTATAGGAAGGAACCACTGCAAAGACAGGATTGTAATCAAAATAATCCAAAACACAATGGACATCATGAAAACGCCCAGAACAGAGCCTAACCTCAGGTAATAGGGAATACTTGTAAAGGCAATGCAAATGACAAAGGCAACGAAAATACCAAACAAGACACCGTCTTTCAGGCACGGCACAATATTCTTAAAAAGAATGCTCAGCTTCGGAGAATCAAAATTTGCAATTTTCAATGCATTTTCACCTTCAGCAAACGTAAAAATGCTTATCAAAACAGAAGAAATCAAGAGAGCCAGAAATGAAAACACATTTAAGCTTACTTCCCCACCAGGAATGTACGCACTCATGATGCAAATGAAGCCTGCAACCGCGAAAACAACAACATTCAACAAATTTACAATGATTGTATGAAACAAATTGTCCCATATATCGCAAAAATTCTTTTTAAGAAAAAAACTGAACATAGTTCATAGTATACTTTCTTTTTGCTCATGCAGTCAATAAAAACTAATGTAGACTTTTACACCATCGCAACATATAATAACATCATGGAATATACAGTTTCTTCCGTTATGGCCCTAATATCACATATACATGCAAATGCAGCAGATTTTACAAACAAGCGTTTGTCCGAAAAATGCAATTTGGTTTCTTCCCACGGACACATCCTCTTTCTCCTTTCCAAAAGCAAAACCATGAGCATGAGTGACATTGCAACATCTATAAACAGAAATAAATCCACAACAACTGTGCTAATCCGCAAGTTAAAGGAAGAAGGTCTCATAAAAGAAGAAAGTTCAAAGGAAGACGCTCGTTCAAAGATCATTTCTCTTACAGCAAAAGGACGCAAATACAACGAGCTGACATCTGGCATCTCGCAGGATTTACTATCAGTATGCTATAAAAATTTTTCAGAAAAGCAAAAGGACACATTGCTGGAACTGCTTGCAAAACTAAACGAAAATATAGAAGATAGTTTGAAATAAAACTATTGACATTAGTTTGAAATAAAACTATATTCTTGCACAGAGGTTCAAACATGAAGTTTCATCATAAAAATTTAGTAATTCGAGCATTCATTGCGTGCACAGCCTTTGCATTCACACTGACAGGCTGTACAAATTCAAAAGACTCAAAAAAAGCTCCTTCCATTGCAGTTTTCATTCCAGGAATCATGGCAGATTCACCGACCTATGCCCATGTAGCAGAAGGTGTACAACAGGCAGTTGATGACTACAATGCACCTATCCAGGACCAAAGCAAAAAAGCTCAGCTGTACATCATGGAAGCCGGAACAAATCAGTCGGAATGGAGCACAAAACTGACAGCTCTTACAGCAACAGGAAAATACGATGTCATCATTTCATCAAATCCTTCCCTACCCGAAATCGCAGAACCACTTACACACCAATTCCCCAATCAAAAATACATATTTCTCGATGCACATCTTGAAAACAACAAAAGCATATATACGGTAAGTTATAATCAGAGGGATCAAGCATATCTTTCAGGATACATCGCAGGACTTTATTCCAAAAGTCATAAAATAGCTCTTGTTGCTGCACAGGAATATCCAATCATGAATACAATATTATACCCGTACTATGCCAAGGGTGCAGCGGATGCGATAAAAGATACGACCTGCGATTTCAGAATCGTCGGAAACTGGTACGATGCCGCAAAGGGTGCTGAAATTACGGATGCCCTCGTGTCAACAGGGGTTGATGTCATACTCCCAATATGCGGAGGAGCTTCCCAAGGAGTCATTTCTTCTGCCCGGGAACACGGGATTCATATAGTATGGTTTGACGAAAACGGCTTCAAGAAAGCTCCAGGAATAATTATCTCATGCTGCATGACAAAACAAGCATTTGCTGCAAAAGAAGCCGTAACAGAATTCCTAAATGGAGATACTCCATGGGGAACGACAAAAATTGTCGGAATGAAAGACGGTTATGCAGAATACTTTGATTCTGATCCAGCCTACAAAGAAGCTGTTCCAGAAGACATACGAAATAAAATGACACAGCTCATTTCATCCATCAAAGATGGAAGTTTTCAACTTCCTCAGTCCTTAGAGTAATGCCTTTAGACTGATATTACAAAACATGACAATACGAACGCAGAATCTTACAAAAAAATACATGCTCAAAACTGCATTGGAACATGCAACACTTACGTTCCAAGGAGGTAAGATTCATGCGCTTGTTGGAGAAAATGGAGCTGGGAAATCAACACTCGCAAAAATTCTTGCCGGTGATATATATCCAACGTCCGGCAAGATTTTTTTAGACAACAAAGAAGTTTCATTTAAATCTGCAAAAGATTCCCTGCAATCAGGAATTGTCCTGGTACATCAACGACCACTGCTTGCATCAAAATTAACTGCAAAAGAAAACATAATCCTAAAGTTTCCAAAACTCATGCACGCTAAAAAAGATGAGCTTTATACATTAAAGGACATTTGGGCATCGAAGCTGCACCTTGATTCCTACGTTAAAGATTTAGGGGGTGACATGCGCTTCTACGTTTCACTGATCGGTTCTCTTTTAAGAACCCCTTCATGCCTCATCCTTGATGAACCATCTGCATTCCTAGATGTGGAGCAGCGAAAGAAACTATACACCCATATACGGAAACTTGCAGACGAGGGAACAACAGTAATCATCATTACCCACAGCACAGAAGAAGCAATTTACTATACAGATACCGTAACCCTGATGAAGGAAGGAACAGTGGTAAAGCAATTTGCTACACCACAAGAATATAAAGCATACCTTGATGTTCAACATGCCCAGAACATTACAGTGCCACACACTACATCACTTGCAAAAAAGATACCCTGCCTTGAAATCAAAAATGTTTCATCTCGGCCCAAAAACAGACCTGCATTATTGCATGCCGACATTACTGTTCATTATGGAGAAATTACAAGCATTCAAGGATTGCAGGAAGCTGCAACAAGTACACTCGAAGATTTTGTAACAGGAATGGAATGTGCAGATTCAAAAGGAACAGTCATTTTTACGACTCCAGAAGGAACATCAACAGAACTGAATGTAGCCAAAGGGAAGTACAATACAGCATTTCTGCGTTCTCATAACACGGCAATCATTCCTTCTGACAAGACATTCCGGGCTTCGCATCCAGATCTTACCATCGAGCAGATACTGAGTGTCTACAATAGAAAAATGTCTGAGCAGCACATACAAGAACTCATACAAAAAGCAAACGTACACATTACGCCCAAAGAATATGCCCGTAATTTAAGCGGAGGAATGCTTCAACGGTTGATACTTGAGCGAGAACTTTCCATTTCCCCAGACCTGATGATATTATGCAATCCCATGCAAGGACTTGACGTTCAGGCTCAGGTCTCTCTGTGCGAGAGACTTGCAAAACTTGCCCAACAAGGCAAAGCCATACTCATAATTGGAGCAGTCGACGTGCCCCCTTATCTAAGCAACAGCACATACAGACTTGAAGGAGGCATTACACATCATGAATAAAAGTTTTGTTTCACCGTTGTTAGGAATTGCAAGCTGCGTCATCATAATTCTGTTTGGTGCATCCCATCCTCTAGAAACATTGCAAAGCCTCTTTACAGATACTTTTACATCTCGCTACTATTTCGGAAACATGCTCAACACTGCGGCATTCCTCATGATTGCAGGCACAGGTTCTGCCATCGCAATCAGAAGCGGGAACATGAACTTAGGAGGTGAAGGACAAGTGTACATAGGGGGATTCACAGGATGCATCATACTCAATGTCATGAAAGGACCTGTTTCCGTTGTATTTATTGCCGCTTTGTTTGCAAGTGCAGCATCAGGAGCCATTATGGCAACATTCTCGGCACTGCTCAAAGAATTGCGTGGAGCAAAAGTTCTTTTAACAACATTTCTCTTTTCAGCTGCAGTCATTCCCCTCGTAGACGGCTTTATTACTGCTTCAAAAAAAAGTTCGGAAACAAACATGCTTGCCCTTCCCTACATCGATGATGCCTATAAAATGAAGCAATGGCTTTCGCCATCTCCACTCACAGCTTCGTTTGTACTGGCAATTATCGTTTGCATTCTTGCATGGCATCTGATGTACAAAACTGACTTCGGAAGAAAAATGTCCATTTGGGGAACAGCACCCCTTTTTGCCCGATACTGTGGATATTCTTCTGCAATCAATTCCTCCATCACGCTCGCAGCATCAGGAGCATTACATGCCCTTACCGGTTTTTTTGCAGTCACAGGAACATATTACACATGCCACAAAGGGTTTTACACAAACATGGGGTGGAATGCCCTAAACGTTGCCTTAATTGCAAAGTCAAACCCTCTCACGGCAATTCCGACATCCATTGTTCTTTCATGGCTCTTTACATCTGCTTCTCGAGTATCCCTGACACAAGGATTTTCCTTTGACATTGCAGGAATCGTACAAGGCATCATTCTATTTTCAATTGCAATTCCTCGACGGAGGTCATCATGAATTCCTTTTTTTCAATAATACATATTGCAGCCCCTTTACTGTTGGTAACGATTGGAGCATTGATTAGTGAATATGCAGGACGAATGGCAATGTTCCTTGAATGCCTCATCAACATAGGAGCTTTTTTCTGCTATGCCTTTACCATTGCAACAGGAAACCTCTTCTGTGCCATGCTCTTTTCCGTTGTGTGCTGTACGACAACAGTCGTCCTGTTTGAACGAATTGCATCTCACTATCATGCAAACATGTTTCTGGTCTCGCTGGCAATGAACATGCTTTTTGCTGCACTTGCTACACTGCTCTCGGCATCTCTGTTTGGAACCAGAGGTGTTCTCTACAGTCAGGCATTCTTATTCAATGCAAAAAAAATCAGAGCCATAACAACAGTACTGTGCTATACCCTGTCTGTCCTGCAAATTGCAATGCTACATCATACAACACTGGGGCTAACAATACGCGTTACAGGGAGTGATGCCGACATGCTCAATGCGCAGGGAAAATCAGCAGGTTTGTACAAGACCATATCGTGGGTATTCGCAGCTGCCAACGGATCACTGTGTGGATGCGTCCTTGCAGCCAGGCTTTCCTCGTATGTTCCAGGAATGTCAGCAGGAAGAGGTTGGACAGCTTTGGCTGCTGTTTTTTTAGGAAAAAAGCATCCGCTTTTTGTAGTACTTGCCGTACTCGTATTTGCAATAGCAGAATATGCCGGTACAACAATTCAAAACATTCCCTTATTTTCCAGCATTCCGTCGTCCTTATTGCTTTCGCTTCCGTATGCAGTTTCCCTTGTACTCATTATTGCAGTGCCACAGCACAAAGATGCAGTTTCAGACTAGACACTCAGCAGCCGCATCTCTTTAGCAGTTCCATGCATACACGTCCGTTATGATAGCTTGTCTTCCAGTTTCCACCTTTTACACTTGCCGCATCAGGCAAGCCATCTTTATGGACACAGTTAAACCATTCTCCATGACTCTTATCTTTTTGGAACGTACAAATCCATGACCACAGCTTTTCAACAGCATTCATGTATTTTTTGTCCTGAGTAAGCTGCCAAGCATTAAAGAAACCGTTCATTGCTTCTGCCTGAACCCACCAAATTCTGTCGCTATCGCGCTTTCCGTCTGGATGCAGGCAGTTGTCCATGCCTCCTGTTTTTTCATCAAATCCTTCGTTCAATGCAACTTCTGCAATAGCAAGCACACACTGCCTGACAGATTTTTTATTGCACATGTCGCCAACAGCTTCAGCAGCTTCCCATAAAAGCCAGCTGGACTCAATGTCGTGGCCATAGGAAATTTCGTTCGGTTCAAGGACATTCCATTTCCTGTCAAAATACAACGCCAAATGCATATTTTTTTGAAGGATGCATTCTACATGCACCGTTATAAGCATGGAAAGTGCTTTTTGAACATCTATAACCTTGAAATCTTTTTTCCCAAAAATAGAACCGAGAGCCATAATCAAGGCAGAAAAGGCTTCCATTATGTGCAGATTTGTATTCATGGATTTGCAGCAGTCAATATCTTTGTCACTCAGCTTTGTCTCATCTGTCCAAGACCAATCACGGTTCCGAGCCTCATAATATCCTTTATGTTCAGAATCATACGCCTTGTCTTGCAAAAGCTGATACAATTTCCAGGCTATATTGATGACATTCATGCTTGACTTACGAGATTTTCCTCCATCAGATTTATCGCTTGAGCTTGCCTCATCCAATGCATTTGATGCATCTAATTCAGCCTTATAAAGGGCTGCTGCATACTCACTCAACGCATACAAGGCAAATGCATTGCCATAAATTTGTTTCCGAATAACTTTTGGAGTCCCGTTAGCATTCACCGACCAAAAGAAACCTCCGTGGACAACATCAAAAAAATGATTATGCAGATAGTTAAATGCATAATCTGCCATTTCCAAATACTCTTCTTTTTTATACATGGAATACGCTGCACTATATGTCCACAAAAAACGGCTGACCATTACAACGGAACGTTCCTCGTTTGTATCTGGAACATTCATGTTATCTATTGCACCAAAAAAACCTGACGTCACAGAATCCTTGGCAAAACGAATCCAATACGGCAGAATGTCATTTAACAATTCATCATTCAATTCATTCAATACAGTCTTCTTCATAGCAATCACACCCCTCTATTAGCCTGTATCAGTTTAATGCGTTTTTGTACTTGCCCTTGCGAAGTAAGGGAATCTTCCGGAGTATTCAGGCAGTAATCAACCAATCTGTCAACCGTTGTTTCAGCAACATGCATGCGAGTATCGCTTGAAGCATAGTACAGAAGGAGCCGCCCGTCATCATCTTGAATTGCACCGTTTATAAACACGACATTGCTGACATCACCAATTCTTTCTGCTCCTTCAGGTGCAATCAAATAGCCTGAAGGTCGAGCTATAACTCTCATAGGATCCTCAAGGCTTGTCATGAATGCATATATAACATAACGCAGACCACACGCCGTATTGCGTACTCCGTGGGCAATAAACAGCCATCCCTTTGCAGTTTTGATAGGCACTGCGCCAGCTCCATTCTTTACTTCTTTTATGGTGTGGTATACTTTTTCGTCAACAAGCTGTTCATTCAAGACACAGGCATGTTCCATACTGTCGCTCAAACCTGCACAAATTCCACCGCCGCTACCAGTATCAATAAAGCCATCCTGAGGACGAGTAAAGAGCAGATACTTGCCCTGCACAAATTCAGGGAACAAAAGAACATTCCGTTGCTGGCTGCTTGCAGTCTTTAAGTCAGGTAGGCGTTCCCACGATTTCAAATCTTTGGTACGGACAATTCCTGCAGAAGCAGTTGCACTCGATGTATCTCCTTTTGGAGCATCAGGATCCTTGCGTTCGCTGCAGAAAATGCCGTATATATAGCCATCTTCATGAGCAGTAAGACGCATATCATAGACATTTACGTCAGGATTTTCAGTCTGAGGAATGACAATAGGCAAATCTGAAAAAGTAAAGTTGTCAATGCCGTTATCACTTTCAGCAAGAGCAAAAAAAGACTTTCTGTCACTGCCTTCCACACGAACCACAAGACAATACTTGCCGCCAAACTTTATTGCACCAGCATTGAATGCAGCATTAATTCCCATTCGTTCCATTAAATAGGGATTTGTCTTCCGATTTAAATCATAACGCCAGTCCAATGGAACATGAGAGGCTGTTACTACAGGATTCTTATAGCGTACATATATTCCGTTTCCGGGCAAAACAGGTTCATTCGGCATGCGTACCAAGGCATCGTATTCTTTTTTCAACATTTCCAACCTGTCATCAAAACTCTGCAACATCATAAGGGACCTCCTTAACATTCAAGGGCATCTCGAAAAAAGTAACGAAAGTGAGTTTTTCAAGATGCTCTCCATTCATTTTTAACTGTATATCAAAAAGTAATTTTTGTCCAGTTTTTACGTAAATTTTTAACTAATAAACTTTAGTTTATTAGTTAGTTTATTAATCAATACATAAAATATTTGGTTTGAGGCATTTAAAGGACGCTCATTCCAAAGTGAATAAGAAATTTTTAAAAAATTTCTAAAATTCATATAGGCACATAAAAACATTTGTGTTATTATCGCGTTTAATCACTATTTTCAGGCAGGAATTACCCATGTTTAATCGTGAAGAGTATCTCTCCAATTCAGAATGGAATGCTTTTTTAGAAGCATCTAAGGATTTTGCTACCCCAAATATTTTCGTGAACACAACATCCATTCATCATCGTTTTGTGCAGCTAAAGGATTCATTCCCCTATGCACATATTTACTATGCAGTCAAGTCTAATCCAGGCATCCCCGTCTTAAAGCTTCTTGATCAGCTCGGTTCAAACTTTGACATTGCATCACGCTACGAACTTGACAGAGTTCTTTCGCTCGGAGTTTCCCCCGACCGCACTTCCTACGGAAACACCATAAAAAAAGCAAAAGACATAGCCTACTTCTATGAAAAAGGTGTACGAATGTACGCCACAGACTCAAAGGAAGATTTAAAGAACATTGCAAAATATGCTCCCAATTCACGCATCTATGTGCGCATTTTGGTTGAAAACTCAACAACGGCAGACTGGCCGCTTTCCAGAAAGTTCGGCTGCCACCCAGACATGGCTTACGATTTGCTTGTACAGGCACGCGATTTAGGTCTGACACCCTACGGCATCAGTTTTCACGTAGGTAGCCAGCAGCGCGACATAGGACAGTGGAACGATGCCATTGCAAAAACAAAATATCTTTTTGAATCAATCGAAGAAGAAGAAGGCATAAAACTTTCAATGATTAACATGGGTGGAGGCTTTCCTGCCCATTACATCCAGCCTACGAACGAATTAAAAGAATATGCATCGGAAATAACACGCTACCTGCAGGATGACTTCGGAGAAGACGTCCCAATGATAGTCCTTGAACCAGGACGCTCACTCGTAGCAGACTCGGGCATACTTACATCAGAGGTTGTTCTGGTGAGTCGAAAAAACAACACGGCACTGCAACGATGGGTGTACCTTGATACAGGCAAGTTCAATGGACTCATTGAAACCCTTGACGAATCAATCAAGTACCCAGTCATAACAGAAAAAGACGGTAGCAAGGAAGGAGAGGTCATTCTTGCAGGACCAACTTGTGACAGTGCTGACATCATGTATGAACATGAAAAATACAAGCTCCCTGTCGATTTAAAGATCGGAGACAAAGTATATTGGCTTTCAACAGGAGCATATACATCAAGCTACGCAAGCGTCAGCTTCAACGGATTTCCTCCCATAAAGACCTATTACATGACAAAGGACGGTCTGTTTGATGAAAATGACAATCCCATTGCAAAACCAGAATAAGCACTAACAAAAAAAGCTGTCCGATAAACGGACAGCTTTTTTTTAACATCTCAGTTCAATTAATAGACAGAAAGAATCTTCTGAAGTTTTTCCTTTCCGATTATGCGCATAAAGTTTGCAAGGCGAGGTCCCTGATCTTTATTGATAAGGACATGATACATAATTGTAAACAACTCCTTTGACTGCATTTCCAATGCAGTTGCAATGTCATACATTTTTTGCTGCAAATCCTTATCGGTTGCAAAGGAATCAATTACCGGAACCACTTCATCACGAATCTGACGGAGAGCCGTCAATGCAGGTTCAGCAACATCAATGCGACTTCCATCATCTCTCAATGCAAATTTGAATTCCTCTGGAGCACACTCTTTTACCCAATACCAAGCACACACAGCACGTTGCTTGATTCTTTCGACCTGTTCAGGTTTTACGTCTGGCAACGAAGCAATGACCTTGTCTACATCTCCAGAGTATGTCTGCAACAGTGTTGTCAACTGGCGGAATGGGATCTGATACGGCATGACCGCAGGCATTCCAGGCTCAACCTGACTCAGTTCATATACACGCTTTTCCTGACGCTCAAGGTTTTCATTCTTTGCCTTGTCTACCCCCCATGCAATGCGCTCCGTACGGTCATACGCTTCGTACATAGTAATGACATCAAGGTCAAAACTAATGGAAAACTCGTGGTCAACTTTATTTACAGCAAAAATATAGCGCAACACTTCCGGCTGATAAACAAGCAATGCATCAACCAAAGAAATGACTTTGCCCTTTGACGAGGACATCTTGCCGGGAACACCCTTAAGCTTTACAAAGTCATATTTCATGGTAACAGGAGCATCCCACCCATAAACCTTTTTGCTTACCAGTTTGGCTGTATCATAGCTTCCACCTGGGCTGATGTGGTCTTTTCCCCCTGGCTCGAATACAACCTTTTCCTCATTCCAGCGCATAGGCCAGTCAACTCGCCAGCCAAGCTTGAATTCCTTACTTGTGCGCAGGTCACCTTTTTCTTCGTGACCGCAACTCGTACACTTGTAGCTTACGCCATATTCCCCGTCATAACCTGTAATTTCCGTTGTATCCTTGTTGCACTTGCAACAGAACGCTGCAATCGGCCAGTATACGTCGGAATCCTTCATCTTGTGTTCATCATCACGGTAATTGTTCAGGCACCACTTAATGAAATCCCTATTCTGCATGGCCTTTTTCATGCCCTCTGCATAGCGATTATCGCGGTAGCGGCTTGCCTGATACAGGAATTCAGGGTGGATGCCAACTTTCGGCAGCTCCTGCTCAATGTCCATTTCATGATGGCGGGCATAATTTTCATTGCGCCCAAAGGTATCTGGAACCATCGTAATGGGATATCTCAAATACTTTTCAAGAACTTCAGGCTGTGGCATGTTTGCAGGAACTTTTCGGAATACATCATAATCATCCCAAGAATAGATGAAACGAACATTCTTGCCGCGATCCCTCAATGCACGGACAATCAAATCGACAGTAATGATTTCTCGGAAATTGCCTATGTGAACAGTGCCCGACGGTGTAATGCCGGAAGCACAGGTATACGAAGGAAGGTCTCCTTTCTGCTTTATAATGCGGTCTGCCTGCTGGTCTGCCCAGTGGCACAGCTCTTTTACGTCTCTAGATGTTTCGTTACTCATAATTGATAGAGTATATCCAAAAACGCGTTACTTTTCAATCATATAGCAGTCAAAACCCGCTGCTTTCAACTTCTTTCCCATTGACAGCGTTTCATTTTCATCTACAACAACTAGATACCGTGTTTCGCCATCGGAACGGATTTCCGTTACAATGTACCCGTCAAACCCGGCAGCCTCCAATTTCAAGACAAGCTTATCGGCATTTTCCTTTACTTTAAAGAATCCTGTCTGCTGTTTCTTTTTTGGATGAATAAGTGCAGAAGGAGCAGCAGTTATTTCTTCGGATGCGGCATGTTGTGATTCGTCTCGTTTCTGTTTTTCCTGTTCTGCAGCCAGCTGCTTCGATGCTTCAACTGCAGGATCATTCCAGTCAAAGGATTGTTCCCCATCTTTTTCTGTAGCAGATGCCCTCGGAACAAAATACCAGAACGGGATTGTCATGATTTGGTTTTTTCCATCTATAATTGAAACTTCGGGACTGGAAGGAAAATCTTGCCGCAATGCATCTGCATAAGATGCGTCATTTGTAAGATACCACAGCGTAAACAGGACGGTAGCCCGAACACTCTTCATTGAATCATCTTTGGCAAAAGCGTCAAGGTTGGCAATGACACCTTTCGCTTCATGAAAGTCTTCAGCCTTGCACAAAGAACTCCAAGCAGAATACAGACGCTTCAAGGCAATAATCAGAGAATCTTTTGAATAAATGACAGGAAGAGCATCAAGATACTTATCTGCACTGACAAAATCGCCAGCTCCCAAACTTGCACGGGCAGCATACAGATACAATTGGGCATTCGTTGCCTTGGGCATTCCTTTTGCATCTTCTTCTTCGATTGCTGCTGCATCGGCATAGGACACTGCAGCCTCAGCATAATAGCCCAGCTGTTCCTGAAGCGTACCTGTGTAATACAGGATGGAACGGCGTTCCTTTTCTGACGATGCAAGGACAATATGGCTGGTAAGATATGAAAGACTCTGCTGGACATCATCTTTTAACAATGCATTTGCCCGCAAGGTCAGTGCAGACTTTGCACCAGTATCCATTGAACCGGCATGAACAAATGATGTTATACACAATAATAAAACAACAGCAGAAAGTTTCCTCATATTATATTAATCGGCTTCTGACGGAATATGTTCACTATCAGAATATTCAATTGCAGGAGCTGCAGGAGAAGAACTTTCAGGCAAAAGTGCTGCATCCGAAGCAGAAGAAGTAGCTTCGGACGCACTGTCAGAGACAAGATTTTCCTGTACTACGGGCTTTTTTGCCTTTTTATCCTTTTTTTCCTGTTTGGCCTGAATTTTTTTAGCCTTTTTATCTGCATTCAATATCTTTTTGTCTTCACGAGTCACACGGCGCCCCGTTGTAAAAGGAAGCGTTATGACAACGCCAACTATTACAGAAACAATAATGGTAACAAATACAGGAACGTCCTTGAATGTGCGGATTATCCACACATCACAGGAATTTCCAAGATTATAACCAGTAAACACAGCTGTCAAAGCAGCCACAATAAGCATTGCAATTAATTTTATAGGCATAAATTAAGTATACACCAAATCACAAGTAAAAGTCTATCTATTTTACAAGACGACCGGCTCTGAATGAACAAAGAGCTGCTTAAGATATTGAGAACGGCTTATATATTCATGCACATCTGTCCAAGATAATTTCATTAAAACAAGTAATTGATGAAAAGGAAATCAAAGATTTGTGGGAAATGCAAATTTGTGCTTTCAGTGATTTATTGTCAAAATATAAAGATTTTGAAACAAATCCTGGAGCAGAAGGTTTAGAAAGAGTTATTGAAAAATATCAACAACCTTGGACAAAATATTATTTCATTATTAACGGTGATAAAATTGTCGGAGGAGTTCGAGTTATCGATAAAAAAAATGAATCACGAAAACGCATCTCACCAATATGGATTATGAAGGAATTTCGAGGTAATGGTTATGCACAAAAAGCCATAATTGAGTTAGAAAGGCTTTATGGAAGTAATAATTGGTGCCTCGATACCATTTTGCAAGAAAAAGGAAATATACATTTATATGAAAAACTTGGTTATCATCAGACAGGAAAAACTGAGAAAATCAACAATCTAATGGATATAGTATTTTTAGAGAAAAATTAAACTTTTATTGACAATAATTGTATATACAATTTATAATATACGCAGAGATGGAGAATGACATTCGAGTGGGATGAAGAAAAAGAAAGACATAACATTCAAGCTCACGATGGAATCACTTTTTCATATGCAGCCAGGGTCTTTCTGGACTCAAAACGCATTGAAAAAATTGATGAAAACCATTCTGACAATGAAGAACGTTATAATGTAATTGGGCTTGTAGAAAGAGTCTTATTTGTGGTTTACACAGAACGTGGAGATGACAACATAAGAATAATTTCTGCACGTAGAGCAACGCCTAAAGAGGAGAAAGAATACTATGAAAACTATGACATTAGATGATTTATTGAAAAATCCACTTACAGAAAACGATAAAAAAATCATAGAAAATGCTCGTCCAATTGCTACAGAAGATTGCCCGGAACAAACAGATGAGCAGCTAAAACAATTCAAACCCTGGTACGAAGTACATCCAAAAGGAAACGATATTTATAAAGTTTCTGTAAAGAAAACTGCAGTAAGTCTCAGAATAGATAATGATGTTCTTGCTGCATTAAAAGCAACAGGAAAAGGCTATCAATCAAAAATAAATAATATTTTACGAAAAGCAGTTCTTGGATAAAAATCACATAACATAAAATTCAAAGCCGACAACGACTTTCGTCGTTGCGGTTTAATTTTTAGTTATGTGGACGCCCGTGTACTGTCAGTAAGATAAATCTTCCGACAGATTTTCATAGTAAATACTGCCTAACTAAAGGATTAAGGAGTTTTTATGTTGTCTTATGATGAAAAAATGCTTCAGTCTATTTTTTGTGAAAAATCTGAAGATGTCGTAACAATGGCACTCGGCTTTTACACCAAAATTGGAAGATAGTTAAGCTGTTCATAGAAAACAAACGAGGAGAAAAGCTATGAGAGCTGCATCTGCACAAGATTATTGCCATGAGCTGGATAAAAAGACATTAGGAGCACTGAAAGCAATACCAGGTTTTACTGCTGTGTTAAGGAAAGGAATGGAACTGTTTAGTGAAACGCAGGCAGAGTGTTTGAACATGGCTTCAAAGATTAGACTAGGCCCAAATCAGTTACCTAATATTTATTAACATAAGAAAACCACAGGCTTAGCCTGTGGTTTTCTTATGTTAATAAATGGTTTTGCAGTTATTGTCTCAAGCTATACCGAAAGAGGACGGACAAGAATAATTTCCGCCCGAGTTTCAACGGTAGAGTAGGAAAGACGTTATGAGCAATGGTGCAGACAATTTTACGGCTGATAGAATTGAGAAACTCCGCAAAAATATTGACTTTTCAGACATACCTGAAGTCAAGGATTTTTCAAGTGGTCATCTCCGCAACTGGAAACCAGCAAAAAAGGCCGTGTCATTTAGAATTGATCTTGACAATCTGCAATGGCTGCAGAGTAAGGGAGTAAAAGGCTATCAGAAAAAGATGAATGGTGTTCTCCGCTGGGCAAGACAAAACGGCTGTCCTCTTCCACAAATGTAACAAAATCTGACAGAAACTAAATCATACTGCAGTAATTTTCCGTTGCCGCAGTATTTTTTCATTTTTGACGAAAAAAAATTTGTGTGTTATATCCGAATATTGGTTAGAGCTTCTGCGAAAGACAATTTCAATGCAGCGTCCTTGTTTATTTGTATAAACTTGCACATAAAAAAGGCACGTGCTATAATCTACCTATGTTTAAACCGATAGCAAAATTATTAAAAGCTTTAAGCTCTAACCGTGATCCTGGAGCAATAGCATGTGCATTTGCATGCGGGATTGTTCTTGGCCTTATGCCGAAAGACAATGCCTTGTGGTACATCCTTTTTATTTTTATATTTTTTATGCGCATTCAAAGAGGAGCGTTTACAATCGCCCTCATTATAGGTACTTTGATTGCACCATCTCTTGATCCCTTGTTCCATCAGGTGGGTTATGCCATCCTTACCAGGAAGGACATGCAGGCAACCTATGCCCGCATTCTGGACATTCCGTTTGTGTCGTTTACAAGACTGAACAATACTGTGACAATGGGCAGTTTTGCATGCGGCATTGCAGCTTACATTCCTCTTTACGTGCTGTCACGCATTTTTGTCTTTGTGTGGCGAAGATACATTGGCAATCTTGTGCGCAAAATAAAGTTCTTGCAGATGATAAAGCAGATTCCTCTTGTAGAAAAGATTTCTGCTGCAATACAGGAGGCTTAGGCTATGGATGAAATTGAAAATAACGAAGTTGCAAATGTAAATAACGAAGTTCAGGAAAAGAAAGAGAAAACTCCAAAAAAAAGAGTGCCTACAATAAGCGTAAAAAAACTTCCTAAGGTTTTTAAGAAGTCATATTCCGAAAAGGCATTTAATTCAAAGCTTTTGAAAAAGTTTGTAATTCCACAAGATAAGGCTCTTGTGGAAAAACTTTTTGTAAAGGGCGGAAACAGCAAAAAGCCTGAGTTCTTTGCAATCCCTTCTGACATGCTGTTTACCAAAAAAGAAGTGGCAAAGCTAAAGCTTCTTGCAAAGGAAACAAAGCGTCAGGGGCGCATCATGCTGCTTCCTCTTATTGCCGTAGCCTGTTTTATTTTTGCAGTTGCAACTGTTGTGGGCATTTTTAAGAATGTCATTGTAAAAAAAGCAATTATATATGGTTGTGAGACAGCATTCGGAGCAAAGACAGATATCGGTTCTGTCGATTTAAGAATTTTTGATGCATCATTGGCTGTACGTGACATTGCTGTAGGCAATAAAGATTCCGTAATGAAAAACCTGTTTGAGGTAAAAGATTTTAACCTTAACTTCAATTTGACTCAGGCTTTACGAGGCAAGCTTTATGCTCAAAATCTTGCCGTTACAGGTGTTGCCTTGAACACGGACAGAACCGAAAGCTGTGAACTTCCGGGGCGTGTAATTGATGAAGAAGCTGCTAGGAAAAAGGCTCAGAAGAATGAAGAAATGAAGGCTCTTTTAAAGGAGCGGAGCGAACTGGCACTTACGAATCTTCAAAATCAGGCATTTGACATGCTTGGCGGTTCTGATGTTGAGACTATTGTAAAAAATCTTGAATCTCAATTGAAGAGTCCTGATCTTGCAAAATCTGCTTTGTCACAGACGGAAGGACTTGTTGACAAGTGGAAGGAAAAGCCTGTTGAGGTAAAGCAGAAGGTCGAGGATTTTTCAAAGAACGTAAAGGATTTACAGAATATTGATGTGTCTGCAATAAAAGATGTTAAGACTTTACAGGAAACACTTGCAAAAATAAATGATGTAATCAATCAGAGTAAGGAATTAAAGTCTTATGCAGAATCTCTTACAAAGGATGTTAAGGCTGACAGTACAAATGTTCAAAATCTTTCAAAGTCTGTGGCTGATGCTGTTATTGCAGACAAGAATTTTATGAAAGATAAGCTTGAAAGTACTGTAAATGCTTTTAAGAACGGTAAGGAACTGCTTAATAATGCTTTGGATACTATTGCATACAGCATGCTTGGGGAATACTATCCTTATGTTACGACTGCCGTTGATTATGCTCAAAAGCTTAAGACTAATTCTCTTGTTCAAGAAGCTTCAAAGATTGCTGCAAACTCATCGTCTTCTGCTGATAAGAAACCGACACGCGAACGCTTAAAGGGTACTACTTTCTGGTACGGCTCGGAAGCACCTGCTGTCTTGATTGAGAATGCTCTTGTTTCAAGCGATTTCTTTAGTGTAAACGTAAAGGAAATTACCAATGATCAGAATGTCCGTGGCAAGCCTATGACTATGAACGGTACATTGACTCTTGCAGGAATTTCCAATGCTGTAGAAGCTGTTCTTGATGCACGTTCTGCAAGTACTGAGCCTTTGCTGTCGATGGGCTATAAGGGGTCTGGATTTAAGGCTCTTGTAGACGGTTCTAAGATTGCTTCCATTTGCGGTGTTCCTTCGATAGACGGACTTGCTTCGATCGCGTTGAAGGCTGCTGCTGATGTAGACATGCTTTCTGCAAGCGGTATGGTCGATTTGAATCCTGTCAAGCTTTCTACGGACGGTTTTGCCAGCGAAATCATTACAAAGTATTACCGGCAGGCTCTTGAAACTGTCGAAGCCATGGATATTGGGTATCTTTTGGATTTTTCAAAGCTTAAGGGACTTGACTTGAGTTTGGAAGGAGATTTTGCCGATCAGTTTGCCTCTGCCATAAAGGGAATTGCAGAAAGCCTTGGAAATGATGCAAAAGAAGAAGCTGTTAAGCGATTGAACAAGTACATTAATTCTTCTTCAAACGAATATCTTTCAAAGGCAAAGGAATTTCTTGGACTTGAAGGTGATATTGACGTTCAGAATACCAAGATGTCTGACATTCAGTCGCTTCTTGAAAAAAAGAAGTCTGAACTTGAAGCTGAAATCAAAAAACGAGCCAATGAAAAGGTTCAGTCCAAGGTTGAAGAACTTACAGGAAATTCCGATGCCGCAAAAGCTGCCTCAGATGCTGCAAACAATTTGTTTAAGAAATTTGGACTGTAGGAGATGTAAAATACAGAATTCTTTTTACTGCGTTGACATATAATGTAGTTTTGTGATAAACTCATTTTAATAATCTGTTTTAATTTAGAGGAGTTCCCGATGTCAGGACACAGTAAATGGTCAACCATTAAACATGCTAAGGGTATTGCCGATGCAAAACGTGGACAGTTGTTCACAAAATTTATAAAGGAAATTTCAATTGCCGCTAAAATGGGCGGTGGTGATCCAAATTCAAACCCTCGTCTTCGTACCGCTATTGCTAAGGCAAAGGCTGCTTCAATGCCAAAGGATAATATTGAGCGTGCAATCAAGAAGGGAACTGGTGAACTTGGAGCAACAACATATGAAGAACTCGTATATGAGGGATATGCAGCTGGTGGTGTTGCTGTATTGGTTGAAGTCCTTACAGACAATAAAAACCGTGCCGCAGCAAACGTTCGCAACATTTTTTCAAAGAATGGTGGCAACCTCGGTACAACAGGTTCTGTAAGTCGCATGTTTGATCGCAAAGGTATCATTGAATACGATGCAGAAAAGGTTTCTGAAGATGAAGTTATGGAAGTTGCTTTGGAAGCAGGAGCAGATGATATCGTAAACGAAGACGGTGTCATTACTGTTTCAACAGATCCTTCTGCATTTGCTGAAGTTCTTGAAGTTTTACAGGGCAAGGAATGGGAAACCCTTTCAGCAGGTGTCAACATGGTTCCTCAGGCTTACACATCTGTTGATGCTGATACAGCAAAGAAAGTTGCAAAGCTTCTGAACAAACTTGAAGAAGATGATGATGTTCAGAACGTATATTCTACAGTTGAATATCCAGATGATTTTGATCCTGATGCAGAGTAATCTGGATTAGGTTGTATTTTTATATACGGTGCAAGGGCGTTATGTATGATTCTGATGCATAACGCCCTTTTAATGTATATATGCGCAATATAAAAAGAGTCATTGGCATTGATCCGGGGCTTGCACATACAGGTTTCGGCATTGTGGATTATTACCGTGGAAAAATAGCTCTTGTAAGCTATGGTGTCATTGAAACTCCTTCTGATGAAGACCATAGCATTCGCCTGCTGTCAATTTACAATCGGCTTCTCTCTGTTATTGAGGAATTCAATCCTGATGAAGCTGAGATGGAAACATTGTATTTTTCCAGAAACTCATCGAGTGCATTGGCTGTTGCAGAAGCTAAAGGTGTCATTACGCTTTGTCTTGCACAGCAAGCTATTCCTCTGTTTACGTATACTCCAAATCAGATAAAAGCAAGTGTGACAGGAACTGCATCCGCAGATAAAAAAACGATAGAACAGTATGTGAAAATTTTGCTTAACCTCTGTGTGGAACCAAAACCTGACCATGCTGCAGATGCCTTGGCAGGAGCGATTACTCATATCCATTCAAAATATATTTGACATTGTGTTTGTATTGTTCCATAATAAAAAGATAGTATGGATGAGAATAAGAAATCTAAAGAATCTATTGCAGAAGATATTGGATTGTTTGAGAAATTTTTTAATTTTCTCGTTGGAAAGCATTCTGACTCTCAAAAAACTGCATTAAAAGCCATTCAGAAGCAGTTGAACAAAGCTGGCTTTAAATATTACAACATGCGGAATGATAAGATTCTTCCTGATTTTGCAAAATTAGTATTTCACATTTATGAAGCTGTTGCTCCTTTGCGGGAATTTTTTTTGCTTCACAATGAAGAATTGTTTTATGAAGATGTTGTCCTTCATGCATATATGTCGGAAAAGCAGCTTAAAATGGTAGAATATCTTACGGAATCTTCTGTCAGTGAAGCTTCAAAGCGAATGTCGTTTGCTGATTTGCAGAATAATTGTTCCAAAGCATTTGCCATTTTGAAAAATGAATTTACAGAAAACAGGGTTGCAAGAATTACTTCTATGAATTCTTCACTGGTCATTTTGCGTCATTTTTGTGTATTTGACTTTTATGCAATGCTGAAAAAGTTTTGCTTTGATTTAAAGGAAAATGATTTTATTACAACTCCTAAGTTTTCAAGTATGTCAAAGGAGTATTTCGATGCTTCTGTCTTTGACTTTTTGAATAATATCGAAAATTTGCTTTTTGTAGAAGATTGGTCTGAACAAATTGAGTTTATTTCTCATATTCCGGGATATAAGCTGTTTGATGAACAAAAATTTTATGCATGCGTTGATTTGATAAAGAAATTGAATACAGAACGCATTTTTTCAAAATTTGCAAAACTTTTTTTTCATGATACAAAATACGAGATGATTGTTTCCATAACTCCAAAAGATGTCGTAAAGCCTTTTCTGGAAAAACAGAATCAGCAGTTGAAAGAACTGATTTCCAATGTATATGCTGTAAAACGTTCTGAACGGATAGAGTCGTTGCAGGAGTCTTTGTTCGGAACTTCTGCCATTGTGCCTTTGAAGAATTATAATGAAGAATTTTCAGAGATGCTTGCCGCTGCAAAATCTCCTTCTGTTTATTCATTGTGTGCCCAAATGATGTATCTGCATAATTTTATTAGTTCTGTACTGCAACCTCAAATTACTTCATTTGTGGACATATTTGGAATGAGGGCCATTGCGGACAATAAATATACTTCTCAGATGACTTCGGAATTTCATGCCCTGGTTGAACTTGATGCCGAAATGATTCGGCTGGATAATCAGCTGGGACCAAGCTTTCCTCGGGGATATAAGATTGCTGGTATGTTGGAAAACAAGGGAAAGTCGGAAACTCTTTCAAAATTAGAATCTGAAGTAAATACGGTGAATGCAGAATTTAATAAAATCTTGTCACAGTCGCTGGTTCTGTTCAAGCTTTTGGGGGACAAGTTGCAATGTTTGCTGGTTGATGCAAACACGACATCGCCCGTTCTGTTGAAAAACTGGAAAGACATTGACCAATTTTTTACGACTCCAGTCGTTCCCTCGTTAACGGATATTTCTACTGGCATAGAAAATTTTGTTGCTCTGATAGACTGTTATAATTGATTCTTTTTTGATATAATAACTAGTAATGTTTAACAGCATCACTGGTATCATAAAAGAAAAGCTTCCTCAGAAATTGTATATAGAAACGAATGGCATAGAATGGGACATTAATGTTCCTGAATCATCGTTGTCAAAATTACCGGAACCTGGTAATAGTGCTAAGGTTTACGTGTGGTTACAGCATACGGATGTTTTGATGACACTGTATGGGTTTGCAGATGCAAAAGACAGGGCCATGTTTTTTGAATTGCTTAAGGTTGATGGGGTTGGTCCGAAAGGTGCGTTGAAAATAATGGGAAGTGTTTCTTCGTTGGAACTCATTCACATTCTTGATGAAGGAAATGTTGACCTTTTGCAGAAGGTTCCTGGTGTTGGCAAGAAGACTGCCGCAAAAATGCTGCTTCAGTTGAAAGGAAAGTTGACGTTGGATGATGTTGGTTCTAAGTCCAAGTCAGCATCAAGTTCTGTTCCGTATGGTGATGTCGTAAGCGGTCTTTCTGAAATGGGATATGACAGGCATTCTGCAGAAGAAGCAGTAAAAAAAGTGCTTTCCGAAATTGAGCATGATGAATCGTTTAAGAATCAGAGTCCAAACGATAGGGAACAGACTGTGTTTCGTCGTGCTCTTATGGAGCTTGCATAATGGCAAAAAGTGTTACCGCAAAAAGTAAATATTCACGCAGCAAAACTGAGGATACCATTGACAGCATGAATATTGTTGCACAGCTTTCTTCTCAGGTAGCCGCAAGTGAAGCTGCTTCAGGAGACAATAGGGGGCTTTCAGGGCATACGAAGATTGTTCGTGCAAAAGATGTTTCGGAACCTCATATTGTGCGGGCTGATTATAATTCTGATGATGATGGTCAGGACAATAACTTGCGGCCTCATGCCCTTGACGAGTTTCTTGGTCAGACTGCAATAAAGAAAAATCTTTCCGTATTTATTAATGCTGCGAGGGAACGTCAAGAACCCTTGGATCATTTGTTTTTGATTGGGCCTCCTGGATTGGGAAAAACAACTCTTGCTCAGATTACGGCAAATGAACTTGGCGCTGAATTCAAGGTAACTAGTGCACCCGCATTGGACAAGCCTAAGGATTTGGCGGGCATATTGTCTACCATTACACCAAGGACAGTTTTCTTTATTGATGAAATTCATCGCTTAAAGCCCGCCATTGAAGAAATGCTGTATATTGCAATGGAAGATTACGAGCTGGATTGGGTGATAGGACAGGGAGCTGCTGCAAGAACGGTGCGAATTCCGATTCCTCATTTTACTCTTGTCGGTGCAACGACAAAAGCCGGTATGGTGAGTTCTCCACTTATAAGTCGTTTTGGCATTATACAACGATTTAATTTTTATACTACAGAAGAACTTGCCATGATTATAAGACGTTCTGCTTCCATTTTGAATGTTACGGTTGAAAAAAATGCTTCCATGCTCATGGCATCGTGTTCTCGCGGTACTCCCCGTGTTGCAAACAGAATTCTGAGGCGAATGAGGGATTTTGCTCAGATTGAGGGAAACGGAGTGATTACAGAAACTATTGTAAAAGATGGCCTTGAACGTCTTGGTATTGATTCTCTCGGTCTTGAAATGTATGACAGAGAAATTCTTTTGTCAATTATCCGTAATTTTTCTGGCGGACCAGTTGGAGCTGATACGCTTGCCATATCGATTGGAGAATCGATGGATACGCTTGAAGATTATTACGAGCCGTATTTAATTCAAACAGGATTGATTCAAAGGACTCCTCGCGGCAGAATTGTTACGGACAAAGCTTATACACATTTGGGAATTACTCCCGGAAAAGGAACAGTGAATGAAAACCAGCGATTTTTATTTTGATTTACCTCAGGAACTCATTGCTCAAAAGCCTTCAGGAAAACGTGGTGAAGATAAATTAATGCTTCTTGGCAGAAAAAGTGGAATTGTACTGCACAAAATGATGGTCGATTTGCCTGAATTGATTGATGATGGAACATTAATGGTGTTTAACAACAGCAAGGTGCGTAAGAGCCGGTGCTATGGCATAAAGACATCTTCTGGTCGCGAACAGGAATTTATGTTTTTGAATCAGATTGGTCCTAATGGCGATGTTTGGAATACGATGGTGAAGGGTGCAAAAAAAGTGAAGGCAGGCTGTGTCTATGCTTTTCCAGATGGTTCTGAAGGTGTCATCATTGATAATCCTGAAAATGAGGGGACTGAATTTCGGTCAATTCAATTTTCTTTCCAGATTATGGAAGATTGGTTTGAAAGAAATGGTCATATACCATTGCCTCCGTATATCCGAAGAGAAGACTCAGAAATTGACGGGGAACGTTACCAGACTGTTTATGCAAAAGAAACGGGTAGCGCTGCATGTCCTACTGCTGGCCTGCATTTTACAGAAGATATGATTTCTCGGTTGCAGAAAAAAGGAATAGAGCTTGCTTGGCTTACGCTTCATGTCGGTTTGGGAACTTTTCTTCCTGTCCGATCGGAAAATATTGAACAGCACAAGATGCACGAGGAATTTTACACGGTTCCATACGATGTGGCAGAAAGGATTAATGCTGCAAAAAAAGCTGGCAGACCAATACTTGCTGTAGGTACGACAAGTGTTCGTACATTGGAAAGTGCATGTGATGAAGGTGGTATTGTTCATGGAGGATCAGGAAGCACTCATATTTTTATGTATCCTGGATATCAGTTTAAGGTTGTTGACCAGATGTTTACCAATTTTCATACTCCTGAATCAACACTTTTAATGCTTGTGAGTGCATTTGCTTCCAGAGAGCATATTTTAAATGCATACAATATTGCCATAAAGGAAAAATATCGATTCTTTTCTTACGGAGACGCCATGCTCATAAAATAACGATGTTGTTGTCCGGATTTTCATTAGCTATGCGAGCTGTTCAAGAGAGTATTTAAGAAGATTCAAGAATTGCGCTTTCAAAATTGGGTTTACCAAAGGGGTATTGAATCTTGCTGAAAAGATGATGTCTGCTTCCGTAATTAAGTCTTCGATGAATTTTTTGTCAAGAGGAATTCTTGCACCGATGATTTTATTTTCCAATTCGGACGATTTAAAAACTCCATTTCCTGCAAATGCTATTTTTATGTCAACAATCATGTTTTTTTGAGTATTGACCAAAAAAACGAATCCTGCACTTTCCTCTGTGATTCTTGCAGAAGGTCCTATTCTTTTGAATTGTGCAATCTGCCATTCATCGATTGGGACTCTTATTCTTGTCAGGATATATTTTTCAGGGATTCCTTCGAATTTTGTGAACGGAATGTATTTTGTGCTAGTTTCACTTTTTATTTCAAGTCGAGCATCGAGTGCAAGCAAAGGTGCCCACAAGGTTTGTTTTAATCCTTTTGAGCAGATGTTTCCTCCCAATGTTGCAATATTACGGATTTGATAGCAACCAATTGTTTCCAATGCTTCGTAAAGAATTGTAGGCATGTTGGAACGCCCAAGGCTGAGCATGTCGGATATTGTTACTGCAGGCCCAAAGTCAATGTACCTTTCGTGCTTTTCTGTTATTTTTAATTCTGGAATATAGCGTATGGTTGCACAGTGTTCCCTGACAGGATCATTTCCTGTACAGCCGCCTATTATCTGCAAGTCTTGAACATTTTTCAGAAGATCCAGAATGTGTTTTACTGAATTTGCTGTTAAAAAATTGTGATTCTTATTTTCCATGTTAGCTTCGTTCCATCCTTGCATGATTAAAGGCTGCTGCATATAATATGCCGTTTGTGAATGTTGTTCTATCGGTGCAACAACAGTCCATGTGCTTTATGGCATTCTGAATGTTCCTTATTTCTGGATGAGGGTATGTCTTGATGAGCCAATATGCCGTGAATATTTTTCCAGCTTCGCAGTAACCGCACAAATTCATTCCTGCTTCTTTAAATCCCGATTGTATATCTGCATAAAATTCATTGTTTTTCTTAAAGTATTCAAGGGTTTCAATTCTTTCCTCGCGTTCTCGTTCAAGACGGACGAGACTGATGGGGACTTTGCAGCTTGAGACAGGCTTGTCGTTCAGCAATACAGTACAGTTTCCGCAAAAGCCTTTTTCACATCCACATTTTACTTTAAAGTATTTTTCGCGCCGCAATACAGTAAGCAGAGAATCATCAGCTTCTGCATCTAAAACAACTTTTTCATCGTTAATATGTAGCGAAACCTGCATGATTATTCTCCTCTGATTCTGTTTTTATAATTTTGTACAGTGTATCCGTCTTTATTGGAATTCGGTTTATTTCTTTTCCAATTGCTTGGGAAATTGCTCCTATATATGCTGCAGGGAGTACTTGATAGACTAATTTACCAATTTCCGTTGGTTCTTCGTCAGATGCCACGAAGGAAATGTTTATGTTATCACATTCTAACATATCATCTTCTACGAGTGATCGCAAAACTTTTTCGATGCCAAGCCGTACACTGTTTTCTGCTGCCACAGAATTTAAAATTTTGCCACCATTGATGACGATGTTTATTTCTCGAATAATCTCTCGAAATGTACAGGGATCGAATTCTACTTCTACGAATGCAACAGCAAAAGATGATCGATGGAAGGGCTCTCCTGTGTAATTCTCTGTATTCCAGTCTTTTTTTTCTTGCAAAGACAATTTTTTCTTTACTGTATAAGGAATCTCAGAGCCAGGTTTTCTTCGTTTTATTGATTCGCAGCATTTTTTTAGGAGGCCTATCAATATGCTTATGTTCGCATGTGCGCTTTCTGGTAACAGAGGTTCGTTATCTGTTTCAAAATTTGAATTGATTTTTACAGATGAAACTGGAATTCCCAGTATATCTGATGCCAAGTGAGTCCAAATTTCTTGAATAGGTTTTGATATGGGAGAACAGTGAATTGTAAGCGTCCCGTTTTCTTCCAATGTGACATCCAAAGTTTGTTCAGAGCCGTATAATTCTGAACCATAGTAAAAAGAACCTTCAAATCCACATGCTAGACCTATTCCCCGTAATGGAGCAGAATTCGGTGATGCTATAAATTCCTTTGCTCCATTCCGAATTCTTGCAAGACTATTTAATTTATAGGATGCATATTTTCTATTAAAGCTGCTGGAATTTGTCAGGGCATCTATTGTTTCCAATGATTTTGGGGCAAAAAAGAACGCTGGATAAAGCTTCTCAGATTCGCTGCTTTCATCTCCATGATTTTCAATCATATTTTTTTTTCTGATTTCAATTGGATCAATTCCGCTGACAGCACTGATTGCGTTGATTTGATTTTCCGTGGCAAAAAAAGCTGCAGAATCCAGTAGCTGCAAGTCGATTGAAAGAGGAGGTTTTCTAGAATGTTTTGCATTTGCTGTTATGTCAATGTTGGAAGCACTATAGCAACCGCATGCAGCAATGACAAGTCTGTCTATTATTTCATTTGCAAAAAGATTGTTGCTTCCTGTATCAAGTTCTATGTCGGCTTTTATGGCAAGTAAGTGTCCGTCTTTGTCTGCTGCGGTTTTATAATTAAAATGTACAGGCATCATGCAATCAATGAACATTTCTTGTTCTTGCCGCGAATATACTAGTTTGACATAGCTTTTGGTAAGATAGGCTGCAACTGCTACCTGACATGAAATTATTGAGTTATACCAAATGCTATTTGTTGTATGGTCATAGGATTTCGTTTTGTTTATTATGATATTATCAGTATCTATAAGTGTTGTCTTGCATAATGCGTTTCTCAAGTTGCTTATCCATTGTGTTGGAGTATAGACGGTAAGCTGTTCTCCATCAAAATGTGCTACTGCACCTTGTGGCTCCCTGTAGTATGGAGTGTTCAGGTTGTATGTCCATTCATGCTCTGTAACATATTCTGCAGCTGAAAAAACATCTTCAATATGGTCTGCGTTGTTTCCTTTCTTGAGTTTTTTTTGTGTTGACGAAGGCGAAGAAAGTTCACCCTTTTCATCATTCAGTGGTTCAAGATAGTCCTCTATTGTATTAGTGTCATAATTTATTTGGAGGGTTTGCTGAATTTGAATGAGCGTACGCTCATCTGGACCGACAAGAATTCCTATTGGTTCTCCTTTGTAAGATACATTTCCTTCGCTAAAAATTGATATTTTGCCTTGAGGTGTCGCCAGCATATTGCTTCCCGGAACATCTCGTGCAGTAAAAAGATAATATCCATCTGGAATTGTTTCTTGAAATATTGATGTGATTATCCCTCTGTCAATAGGACTTCTGACTGTAATTGCATAAAGCATGTTTTTAAATGCAATGTCGCTGAAAAAATCATTTTTTACTGAAATTCTATTCTTGAGAGATGAATATTTTTTTGCAACGGTCTGTTTATCTGTTGACATGATATTTTGTTCCTATGGATCTTATCGTCTCAATTACATAAGAAATCATATCATCAGTCATGTCTGGCCATAATGGTATTGTTATTGTCTCATTGTATTGTCGCTCAGCATGAGGGTAATGTTCTGCGTCAAAGTTTGTATACAGGTTCTTCCAATACGAAAAATGGAAAATTGGAATAAAATGAACACTGATTCCGATTCCTGAATTCTGCATTTCTTTTGCAAACTGTTTCCTTGTACAAGTCAGTTTTGATAAATCAAGTCGCATTAGATATAAATGCCATGAATTGCCTTCTCCTGTTGGAGGTAGTTTAATGAAATCCATATCTTTAAAAGCATTGTTGTATTTTTCTACATGCTGTTTTCTTTTTTCATCAAATATGTCTGCCTTTGCAAGTTGAACTCTTCCGAGCGTCGCAAGAATGTCCGGTAAGTTGTACTTGTATCCTGGTGCAATAATGTCATATTCCCATGAGGCCTTTGGAGATGTATATCTGTCCCACGTAGTTCTATCCATGCCGTGCATTCTCATGGATGTCATTCTTTTTGCGAGTGATTCATCTTTTGTCGTTACCATTCCACCTTCGCCTGTGGTAATCGTTTTTGTGACATAAAAAGAAAATACTCCGATGTCGCCAATGGATCCTGCATAGCCTAGGCGAGTAGGGCTTGGAAATGAATGGGCACAGTCTTCGATGACTTTGACATTATAACGCTTTGCGATGGACATCAATGCCTCCATATTGCAGATATTTCCGCCTATATGTACAGGTACGATTGCAACGATTTTTTTTTCATTGTCATTTTTCAGAATGTTTTCCACTGATTTTGGATCTATGGAATAAGAGTTTTCTTCTATATCTGCAAAATAAACATCTGCACCGAGAAGCTTTGCACATGCGGCTGTTGAAACGAATGTGTATGGTGTTGTTATGACCGCTTTTCCTTGCTTTACTCCGCATGCTTCCATTGCAAGTACCATGCCACTTGTGTTGCTGTTTACACTCAGAGCATAAGGAACTTGTATTTTTCTTGCAAATTCCTTTTCAAATTCCAAACATTCTTTGCCTGTCGTAAGCCAACCGCTGCGTAGTACTTTTAGTACTGCTGCTTCTTCTTCTTGACCTATTGATGCCTTGAAAAAAGGTACTTTGAGAGTATTGCTTGTGTCTGCCATTGTTATAAAACCACCTTTACTGATGTAGCCATATCTGTTCGTTTACCAAATTGTTCTTCTTCTTTGTAAAAGTTGTCAAGGGTAGGAACCGCCTTTCTCAGTAAAGAAACAAGCATTTCTTTGTCCCTATAGAGTTCAGGCTTTTGTGTATCAAATGTACAGATAGGATATATTTGTTCAATTAATCTGTCTAAATCAAACGTCTTAGACGGAATATTTGTCAATTGCAACAGTTTTTTGTAAGCGGTTGGTTCAGGATGTTCGTCTTCAAGCCATAGTGGTTCTACAAGGCGTTCTCCTCTCCGAGCTCCAATGAATTTAATGTCTATGTCTTCATACGGCTCAAATCCGCTGAATTTGATTATCTGTTCTGCAAGATCAATTATTTTAACAGGATCTCCCATGTCCAACAGATAAGATGCTCCGTTTTGACCGACTCCACCTGCCTGTAAGACAAGGGAACAGGCTTCTGGAATGGTCATGAAATATCGTTCCATATTCTTATCTGTAACAGTGACTGGACCTCCATTTTGAATCTGTTCCATGAATATAGGAAGAATCGACCCTCTGGATCCAAGGACATTTCCAAATCGAACAAACATAAATGACTGTTTGGAAGACGTTTTTGATGCGTATTCTGTAATGAGTTTTTCACAGAGCATTTTGCTTACGCCATAGACGCTTACAGGATCTACTGCTTTATCTGTCGAGATTAAGACAAAACGTTCTGTTCCGCTTTCCAGTGCAGCATCTAAAAGATTTTTAGTGCCCAACACATTGTTTTCTATGACAGCAACAGGATTTTCTTCCATCATGGGAACATGCTTGTATGCGGCACAGTGAAAAATGACATCTGCTCTTGTTTTCTTTATGATATACCTTACGTATTCCCTGTCTTTCATGTCTCCTATAATAGGAACGACAGATGCTTTTTCTCCAACTCCCTCATTTTGCAAAATATGAAGTTCTCTGTATATTTTGACTATGGAATTTTCTCCATGTCCAAATAAATAGAGTCGTTCGCTTCCTCCTGAAAGAAGTTGTCTTGCAAGTTCACTTCCTATGGAACCTCCAGCACCTGTTATAAGTACTCTTTTTCCTTTTAGGTAGGAAAGACTTTCGTGCAGAGGAATTATAATGGGTGTGCGTCCAAGAATGTCGAGGGGATTTATATTGCGTGTCTGAACAAGATGTGCTTTACCGTCAATTACTTGACTAATAGATGGCAGAATTTTGATTCTGAAAAAACCATTGCTTTTTAGGATATTATGTATGGTTTTTATCCTTTCACCGCTGGCACTTGGAATCGCTATGATTGCCTCGTCGATTGCAGTTACGCGGAGAAGTGATGCCACTTGGTCAATGGGACCTAAAACTGGTATTCCATCGATTTTGGTGCCAATCAAATCTTTATTATCATCAAGAAATGCTGCAACAGTACCGAATATTTTTTTTCTCATTAAATCTTTCGCAATCATTTGACCAGCAAATCCTGCACCAATGATGTAAAGATGTGTTTCGACTTTATTCATTATTTCCTCTGAAAAATGTTCCTTTTATACTAGCACAGATTTTGTATCTAAACAATAGAAAGATTTTGTAAACTAGGACTTAAATTTGCCGATGTACAAAGTAGAGAACTTTTTCTCGAGGGGATAAAAATGGGAAAACTCTGCAGACCAAAATTTGTAGTATCACTGCTGGTTTTAATGGGGTTTGTAGTGAATGCTGCGACTGCCGCTGCAATTTCGTTTCAGATTATTCAACATGATTCAAGTCAGGAAAAGATTCGATCTGCTTCTGCTGTCGTGGAGAATAGTTTTTTTGATTATTTTTTTGATCAGGGAAACATTGTAACGAATTTTCCAACGGCAGTATCTTTTAGTGATCCTGAAGACTTGTCTATTTATTATAAATCGCTTGATGAATCCCAAGAAGGATTGTGTCATTATTTTATAGCTTTGATTATGGAATATGATGTTTCAGCTTCATATAATCCAGAAGCCGTGATTCTGCGCAACATAAAGGAAATCAAATGGGAGCTTTTTGATGTAAAAAGTGGAAAGAAATTGATTTCTGGAAAAAAGCTTGTTGGTCCAATCAAAGAGTCTTCAGACAATAGGAATGGGGTGGCGGTACTTTCCCGTGCCGTTGCATCTGAGATTAATAAATTTTTAATAGAGAGATGAGGTCTTTTGCATATATGAAGAAACTACTTGTTTTATTTTTTATTCTGAATATTGCAGTTGGTTTTGCAATTGCTGCCGATGCCAAGACCTATACTTTTGGTTCTGTAAAGATTTCTCAAGACAATGAACTCCCTTCTGGATATTTTACAAAGGCAAAAAATTATCTTCCTGGAGACAGCATTGCTATTTCAAATCCTCAGAATGGAACTGAGGTAAATGTTTTGAATCTTGGTACGTTGGACGATTCCGGAGATGTTGCCATTTTGATTTCTCCTGAAGTTGCAAGCAAATTGGGACTCGATTTTTCTGTGCAGCTTAGAATAAAGCTCGCTCCACGCCCAGATGATTTTGATGAAATTGCATCGGGTTCTGGAGTCCTTTCTTATGGAGCATCTGTATACGCAGACGAGGAAGATGCTGTCGAAACTGTTTCTGAAATGTCTTTTGACAGGAATGAAACGGTTTCTTTGCCTTCTGAAAACGATATAAGTACTGTAGTGGAAGAAGCTGTTTGGGACAGCGACCTTACTGAAATTGGTTCTGATGAAACTGATGTAGTCGCAGAAGAAATCAGTACTGAAGAAAAAATTGAACCTGTTGCTGATTTGTCTGCTCTTTATGAATCCGCTGTAGAAGAGTCTGTTTTAGAAACGGAGGAACTAGCTGTTAATGAAGATTCTGTTAGTGTAGCAGATGATTCTCCTGCTATCGCTTCTGAAATAGAACCTGCCGTTGAAGAAGAGAATGTTCTTGAATCTGCTGTTGCAGATGTCGCTTCTCCAGAACAAGATTCTGTTCCTGAACGGAAAGAACAGAATCTTGAACCACTTTACGAAAGTTTTGTACCTGTAACGGAGGAATTTACAGATTATTTTCTTACAGAAACCGATCCTATTACACCTGAAAAAACGATTGAAACACCAGCACCTGCTGAAGATGCACCTCTTGAAAAAATAGTATCAGATCCTATTGCTGTTGTCGAAGAGGAATTTATAGAAGAAGATTTTATTTCTGACAAAGAGGAGAAACTGCCTTCTGTTGTGATGGAGAAAATTTCAGATGAACCTATTGCTTCGGCAGAGCCATTTGATTTTGCAGATTCAATTGAAACAAATGCAATAAAGGATGAGCCAGAAGTTACGGTGCTTGCTGCAGCAGAGAATACTGATGAGCCTGAAGAAACAGAAGTAGAATATGAAGAAGAAGTGTATGTTCCTGAAATTGAAGAAATTGTTGAAACAACTTCTGTTTTTTCTTTAACTCCAACAACTGCTGTCGTACCTGAATATGATCCAAAATATGCACGGCAGCAACCTCAATCGAAAAAAGAGGCTCCCAAAAAAGTTGTTTCACCATCTTCTGAAGAAAAGCCAAAGGTTTCTTCTAAGCCTTCTACTCCTGTCAAAGAGCAAGTACAGAAAAAAGAACAAAAAAATGTTGTAATAAAAGATAAAAACCTACGGAATGGCAGTTATTACATACAGATTGCTACAGTTACAACGCAAGAAGCTGGCATGAAGATTGTAAATAAATATGAAAAGTATCCGATTGTACTGGTTCCATTCGACATGAAAGAAGGGTATAAGGTTATGGTTGGACCTTTGACAGGTGATGAATATGGTGCTACTTTTGAAAAATTCAAAGCATTTGGATATAAGGACGCATTTATAAGGAAAATAAAATAGAAAATTGATAAAAGTGTAAAAAAATCCAGTTTCTTGTTTTTTCAAGAAACTGGATTTTTTTTAGTGGAGATGGCGGGAATCGAACCCGCGTCCAATTAAGCTAACCAGATGCCTCTACAGGTTTATTGAAGCGAGGTAATTGTCGGGAAACGGTAGCGGCTTCAAAGGCGTCGTCTCCGTATTCTGGATAAAGTCCCCTGCAGATTCCAGACAAAATACAGAGCAAGTTCCTATTAGTAACAGAACATTATGCCGTTAGGAACAGCACAACATAAGTTCCGGTTCCGCTGCTTAAGCAGCGAGAGCAAACTGCTCGTCTTCTACGAAAGAATCGTCTTCAGTTATTTGTTTCAACTGATTAGAGGTCAGAAGTAACCTCACCTGCAACACAAGATTACTCTTAGCTGTCGAAACCGGTGCACCCCCAAATATGGAATAAACCGATAATTCTAGTATATGTATAATCAGAAAGTTTGTCAATGAAAGCTTTGTTGATTTTTGTGAAATGTAATGTATCAAACATGAAGGAAAAAAAGAATCCGTACAAAACGATTCTTATTGTACGGATTCTTTTTGAAGTAAAGCCTGTAGAACTAATTCTTATTCAACGGTTACACCGTGGCGCTTCTGCTGGAAACGCTTTAACATTGCAACTCCGTTACGCTTATCGTTGTAAATGAATCCTCCATCCCAATATTCGAGGGCTGCAAAGAGGGCATTTCCTCCATCCTGATCATCAGAACGTTTTGTTCTAAATGATACGTAATTGGCAAGTTCTTCAAAATTAGAATCACGAAGACAATCAAGGCGTTTCTTATTGAATTCATTCCATTTTTCAAGATCCTTGAAACCTTCACCTTCATCTTCAACTATAATGTGTGCATGAGATGCACTGAAAGAGTACCAGACATGAATTTTCTTATTGATGTCGCAGTTGTTTCCATGTTTGACACCATTCTTAATTACTTCACTTATCTGCTGCTCAAGCAAGTTGATTTCCTTTATTTCCAAAGGAGCTGATTGAACAATTAACAAAGTAAAATATCTAATCTGTCTGAAATCTGAAGGAAACTCCTTGTAAAGCATATTGCTTTTATCAAACAATGGGTCATTTCCATCAGAGCGTAATTCTTTTACAGTTCCTGTCATTTATAGATCTCCTTCGAGAAATTTATTCTTTTATCATGAGAAGAGCTTCTTCTACACTGTTTGCAATAGGGAAGTACCCCATCAGCTTAGTCAGTTCAATAACCTTTTTTACAGATCCATGAATATTGGAAATGTAAAGCTTAAGGTTCATCTTCTTGATTGTAGAGCAGATATAGATTAATGCTCCAATTCCAGAAGAGTCGATGTAGTCAACCTGCTCGAGATTAATGATAAATGATTTAACATTTTTCTCAAGCATTTTCATTACCAATTCTTTAAGCTTGTAAGAATTGTACAAATCCATTTCACCATTGACATCAATAATGTAGACATCACCATTTTTTCTTATTTTCAGTTCCATAAGATCTGCTCCTTATATAGTTTACTGAATTTTAATTAAAAGCAGTGTTTCATCATCATGTTGATTGACAGCACCACTGAATTTCTTCATGTCATTCTTGACAGCTTTTATTATATCTTTGCAAGAAGAATTATGGTTTTGCGTAATAATCCTTACCAAAGAATCCTTTGTATATTGCTGCCCCTTGTCGTTCAAGGTTTCAACAAGTCCATCTGTATATGTGATTATTATATCACCACTTTTAACTTTTTGCACGAAATTCTTGTATTCCGTTGTCTTTTCTACGCCAATTGGTTCGCTTGGTTCTGTAAGTTCCGTTGCTGTGTTGGCTTCACTGTCATAGTAAATGACAGGAAGGTTTCCACCAGAGGCAAATTCAATTTCTTTTGTTTCTGGATTGTAATTAATCAGTGCTGCAGAACCAAAGTGATCCGTGCTGAATGATTCTCCAGAAATGCCTTTGTTGACCCATGTCAATATTTTGCCTGCAGACTGCTTTGTATTAACGACAAGACGCATCATTGCACGTATCATTACCATGACTGTAACGCTGTTTATACCTTTTCCAGCAATATCTCCAATCATGAATGATGTTCTGTCTTTGCGTGAAACAAGCACGTCATAATAGTCACCGCAAACGCCTTCTGCAGGATTCCAGATGGTTCCTATTTGAACGCCAGGAATGACTGGTAATTTTGCCGGCTTGAGCATGTCTTGAACACGAGTTGCAATTTCTGCTTCCTTAGAAATGCTGTTCTTTTCGATGATGTCTTTGACCGTTACGACACTCTTGATTGCACAGGCTGCGGAATCAGACAGGATGCTTGCAGTCTTCAATTCATCTTCATTGAAAAGAGTGGAGTCGTGCTTTCTGGCGAAAGCTGCAACACCAATGACAGTATCCTGCACCTTCATGGGAATCATGATGTAGCTTCCACACATAAGGAAGTCTTCAGGCCCATTCTGATATATCCTGCTGTCAATTGCAGGGTTTGTAATGAGTTCTGGTTTTCCTGCACGTGCAACTTCCCCGAAAATGTTTCCCTGCAATGGAAATGATGCAAATTTGAAATTCGTTTCAATGCGAATCGGCTTATGTGGCATGTCATTCGGGAGCTTATATGGTGGAGGAAAATCTCCTGCAAATGATTTAACTGCAATTAAATCTTCAAAATCGTCTATCATGAGGATAGCACAACCGTCAGCCTTGATTTGCTCTGATATTGTTTTGTTCAGATAATCCAGCAGTGTTGTTAGACCTTCTTCGGACAGGTATGAATCAGAAGCCTTTGTAAGGAAATCCCTCCCCAAATCCATTATCTTTAAATCAAAAGCTGACAACTCTGATGAGGCAGTTTTTTTGTCTGCATTCCGAGAAGCTGAGGTTTGAATTTCTTTTTCGGAAATTTTTGAATTGACTGATTTTGGAACAAGTTTTGCAATTTTTTGCGGTTCAAACGTACACAGGACAAGACAGTATGCAATTAATGCTAGCCCTGCCAAGAAGAGACCCGTAGCCATCGTGACAAGGGCATTACCTGTTTCGTAGTCACCACTTACTAAATTCGTAATGGCTGTTTTAAAGCAGAGGAGTGCAATGATGATGTCAGATACGTAGAAAATGAAACTTATGCGTGCAGTCTTTCTTTTCTTTATTGTTGAAAACAACAATAATAATAGTACACATTCTACTGCTACTGCAAAAAGAGGCATATAAGCAAAACTGTCATTCAGCGTCACAATTTACTCCCTGTACTATTTTCAATAAATTTATTCTAGCATTGAAATATAGTACCGTCAATCATACTATCGGCATAAATTCCTTATTACTTAAAAATTCTTTGTCAGGTGTTTTTTTGCAAGATGATTTTTTATCTTGCCGATAAGAGTTTCTCCTCTGTATTCGTATTTGAAGTCTTCTGCCGCTTTGTCTATGCTGAAATCATTTCCAAACTTCTGTTTCAGTTCATCCCAATATTTGATGAAATATATGTACAGGTCAGACTGCGTTCTGTTTTTAAACAGGCGCAGGATATGATGTTTTTGAATGGTATCAATGACCGGTAGATATACGTTTTCGTACCATGAGGTGACGGCTTCGGCAAATGGGATTTCCTCCGTCTTGTCTGAGTTTATGTAGTATTTGTGAATGAGGATATGGTTGTAAATCAGGTCATATTGACCAGTTGTAGAAAAGTCCAGTGTCCAGCAGTCCGTAATGTCTCCAAAATTGGTTTCTGCGTAGAATGTTCTCTTTTCATAGTAGATGACTTGCTTTACCATTTCTTCTATGGTGCTGCCGGGCTTTAACTTTAATTCACTTTGGAGACTTACAACCTCTGCATCAATGTTTTCTACACCACGTGTCTTGGCAACAGATACGCGGTGATTTCCATCGCGTACAAAGTACACGCCTCCCAGTTCATACAGGCTTATTGGTGGCAACGGCACATCCTGGATGTGTGCCATGTCAATATGTTCCCATCGGTTTTTCAAGAATCTGCTTTTTGGAAAAAAATGATTGTCAAAGTCTTTGTAGCGCCCTTCGCTACCGACAATCAAGTTGATTGGAATGACTTGCATGCCTTTGTAGACTTCATTTTTTGGCTTTAAGAGTTTCTTTATGTCTGTAAAAGAAATGAGAGATGCTTCATCGGGCTTTAGCAAATGCTGTATTTCGTTTATAAGGGCTTTGTTTCTTGCACGGTTAAAGTCTTCATCTGTCTGTGAAGAGGTCAATGTTTGACTCCGCATAATTTCCTTTTCCTGTAAAATGTGGGTTAAAGTCAACTACAATATGGCTGTATGCATTCATGACTGTAGTTTTTCCAACGACAGTTTTGCGGACTGCCTGTAAATCATATAAATGAATGTGTCCATGAATGAGCATTGCAGGTTCAAATTTTTTTATGAACCAGTTGAAACATTCAAATCCTTTGTGGCAGGGATCTTCCCTGTCGTGTATGTGTCGGGGTGATGCGTGCGTCAAAAAAATATCGCAGAATCTTCCCCATCTGATTTTATTCCATAAAAGAGCGGGAACAAGCCTCAATAGCTGCAGGAACATTTCAGTGTTTGTGTATTGATCCTTGCCGTTGTTATACCTCATTGAACCTGAAACACCGCAAATGAGGAGAGGTGTCTTTTTCCCGTTTGGCAGATCAAAGGTCAAATTCTTGCAACGATACATCTTGTTGCTGGCGTAGTCTCCTCCATGATGCTTGTTGAAATTGGCCTCAAAAGGGGAGCTTGCTCCGCCTTTTTTGTAGAAATCGAATTCCTCAAGGTCATGGTTTCCAAAAACAAAAAACGTAGGCTTTCCGAGTGTCGTAACAATAAAATCAACATATTCCATGGACAGGTCTCCGGCACATAATACCGCATCTACGTCTCCATAGCGTTCTGTATTGTTTGTTGCATAAACCAATGGATCAATCTGGTCTGAAACACATAGAAAGCGCATGCTTCATTACACTCCTGCTTTTGTAAGAATATGTTCTACAATTTCTTTTCCTGCAAGTATTAATGGTCTGCTTTCTGCAAAGTTCAAGGCTTCGCCTGTGAATCCTGAACTCGAAAATATGATTGCCTTGTAATATCCTTTTGCCTTTACAAGATCGGCTGCTTTTCGAACAACGTTTTCAGAAAGAGGTTCGCTGTTTCTAAAGAATTCTGCAAGGAAAACTTGCTGTCTCACGTTTTTCCAGTTGTCTTTTGAGTCTTCCATGGCAAGCATGATGCAACCGAAATTTGTCTGCTCAACCTTCTGACATACAAGATTGTATCCTGCTTTTGCGGCCTTTTTTGCAACTTCCATGAACTGCTGGGGCGAAGTAGTAAGGTATTCCTTCATTGCATCATTCGTCTGGACATCTTTGTATTCGTTCAGCTTTGCAGGAACATCCTTGAAATTCTTGTTCCTCTTGGCTATCAATTCCCACTGTTCAATGGCCTTTTCAATCTGATGTGTTTTTTCGTAGCAAGCTGCAAGAAAATACCGGGCATATAAAGTTTCCTGGCTGGCATCGTTCTTTGCGCATTTGATGGCATGGTCGAATTCTCCAATTGCATTGTCAATCTGTTCTGCAACCATGTAGCAAGAGCCTCTCTCTATTAAGGATCGCTGGCGCATTTCGGGGTCACGCTGAGACTTCTCAAACGCCTTGATTGCACCTGAATAATCCTTTCCTTCCTTTAGAATTTTACCGAGGTAGTAGTAGTTTGCAAATGTATTTGGATTGAGCTTTATTGCAATGTCGATTTCTTTCTTTGCTTCTGCCGGTTTCTTGTTGCGGAAAAGCAAATAACCAAGTGCAGCATGTGCCTGACTATTCTTCTTGTCAAGGGTAATTGCCTTTTCGTAGGCTACGTATGCAGGCGTCGGCTGATTTGTTGCTTCGTACAGCTTTCCGGCATTAAAGAAGTTTTCAGAATTTGCAGGTTCAAGTTTTGTAAGAAGAATGAATTCTTTCAGTGCTTCCTGTGGATAGTTGAACTGCTGATACAGTGCCGACATCTTTTTTCTGAATTTCAATTCAGGAATATCGCCGTTAAAGACTGCATTTTCATTGACCGTCTTGAATTCCATGAATGCAAGTTCCTGCTTGTTGTCTGCAAGATAGGCTTCGCCAAGCCAGTAGTGCGCGACATAGTCACGGGGATTTTTTGTAAGGACGGCTTTTGCCGTTTTTTGAGCGGCCTGTATCTTTCCTGTCTTAATTAATTTTTGAATACTGCCGATTTTTTTAGGTGTGAATAGGTTTTTTAGTATTACACAGCTGATGAATATTATAAAGGCTATTAATACGCTGATGATGATTACCGTAACTAATGTGCTGTTCATGTTATAAAAACTCCGCATTATATGGGTATTAGTAACTCATATCTGTTGTAATTGTTTATCTATTATGAGACAACCTCTAAAAACTTGCCTGTGGCGATTTAATTCGCAAAAGCAATTTTTTAGGCTTGCCGTCGAGTTTTGAATCCCTGCAACGTAGTTGTTCAGTTATGTGGTTCAAAACATCGTTCTTTCAAAGTTACCTCTAGAAACTAAAGTTTTAGAGGTTTCCTTAAATACTAAAAGATTATATCTTTTATGTAAATATGTCAAAGGGTGTTGCAGGAACAAAGTTTCAGACTTTGTTCCATTTCTATGCAACGGAGGTCTGTATATGATAAAATTTTATTCAAAGTGTGTTTTTTTATGTGTATTGGCTGTAGGATGTGCTGCTGTGCGTGCATTCGGACAGTCGAATTTTGAAATGGGAGAATCCCTGTTTCGTGCAAATGATGCAGAAAAGGCAATTCCCTATCTGCAAAAAGCCATTGACTCCAACGAAGACCCGAAGGCCTACATTTATTTGGCAATGTGCTATTTTCAGCAGGAAAAGTATTCCCAGGCCTTGGGAATTTGCAACAAGGGAATGGAAGCCAGTGGTTCTGACAAGAAAGTCTTGGCTTTTGATGCCGGTAACATAGCCTTTAAGATGAATGATTATGCTGGTGCCGAAAAATGGTACACAAAATCAATGGAAGAAGATCCGTTTTATGCAGCTCCTGTGCTTAACAGGGCAAATACACGCCTTAAGACGGGGCGCCTGCAGGAAAGCAAGGTAGACTATGAAAAGTACATTGCATTGAACCCCGATACTCCGCAGGGAAACTCTATTTATGCAGTCATTTCCATGATAGACGAGCAACTTGAAAATGAAAAGAAGGCAGATGCCATAAAGGTTGAGCAAGAAAAGAAAAAAAATGCCGATATCCGTCGGGTTGACGCAAATAAGGCTCGCCAGGAAGTTGAAGCCGAAAAAAGAAGAAAAAAGATGTTGGAAGATGTCGTGTCTTCTCTACAGGATTCTTCCTCCGAAAACATGTCTGGAGCTGCTGATTCTGAAATCATTCTTGACAGTGCATCATCCATAGATGATGAATAGCGTCACATGCGACATGAATCAGCTTTAGTAAATAAGACAAATCTGAAAATCAACGAAAGCAAGTTTTTGGAGGGCACCTATATCCTTTTTACAAGCTCAAAAAGTTGCTTTCGGGTAATGGTTGTGTAAACTGGTCTACCGTGCGGACAGTGCGGGTCGGGCAGTGCTAGTGCCTGTTCTGCTATCCATGATGCCATGCTTTCGTCTAGCACGGTTCCGTCCATGACTGCCGAACGGCACGCCGTTGAAGCTGCAACGACATTTATCATGTCATGAGGATTGATTCTTCTGTCCAAAAGATCCTTTGCTAAATCAGCTTCCGTTCCTTTCCATCTAATGGGTACTGTTGAAAACTCCCACACGCCGTTTCCCTTGTTTGTTCCTGAAAAACCAGCTTCTTCAAGATCCTGTTGAATTTCTTCCAGATAGTGGTCATCTGCAAGGGACTCTGTCTGTATCGTGTATGGTACCAGCAGAGTCTGTTTTTGACCGGCATCTTCCATGATTTTATTGTACAGGTATCTCTCATGGGCAGCATGCTGGTCGATTATATACAGAACATCATTTTTTTCTGCAATAAGGAATGTTCCCAGTGTGCTTCCTACAAAGTGAAAGTTCTTGTCTTTTACAGAGTCAAGATAATTTGGCTTTGTCTCGTGTCCGTCTACCGATGCATAGGTGTTTGGTTCAAAAGAAAAACTGTCTTTGGGTAGTGGGGCTGCATACGGCTTTGATTTTGGACTGAGATAGCGGGCTGTTATGCTTTTACTTTCGGCTGGCATGCTTGAAAAATCTGCCCAGGAACCGGAACCTGTTCTCGAACCGCTTGCCGATGTGGCACCGTATGTAGCGTTTTCAGTGGCAACGAATGCATCTTTTTCAGAAAAACGAAAAGTTTTTTCCTCTGGTGCAGGCGTTTCATCTTCCTGGATGAGTGTCTTTATGGTGTATTGCCTAAAGAAATTCTTTACGGCGGTACTGATGCCGTGATGGAGTGCAGATATGTCTTTGAAACGAGCTTCTTTTTTTGCAGGATGGATGTTAAAGTCTACTAGCGATGGGTCTATTGTAACAAAAAGGCATGCTGCAGGATGAAGGCCGTTTGGAAAGTATCCTTGGCATCCGTATTCTATGGCCTGCGTTAACGCATATTCCGTTATTTTTCTTCCATTTACATAAATGTGTATATCTTTGCGCGTGGGGCGTGTAACGGCTGGTTCTCCAATGATGAGGGTAAAGGTCCAGCTGTCTTTTTTGTCGTTAGAGCGTTCCTTTATTTCATAAAAAAGCCTTTCGTCTTCGAATGGCGAAAAACATGCGGCAAAACGTTCTGCAAGCGATTGACCTGCTGGCAGATTCAGTTTTTCCTGACCGTCAATTGACAGCGTAAATGCAATGTCCGGGCGAGGCAATGCTTTTTCTGCGAATGTTGTCTTGCACATGACGGCTTCGCTTGCTGGTCGTTTTAAGAAAACTCGCCGTGCAGGAAAGTTTTCGAATAGCCCCGATGTTTGCACAATTGTTCCCTGTGTAACGGCAACTGGTGTCAGAATGTGGTCTTCGGTTACGGATGCGTTCATTTTCCATCCGCCGCTCATTATCTGAAGGCGGCTTACGGCAGCCATAGAAGCAAGGGCTTCTCCCCTGAAACCTAATGTTGTCAGGTTCAAAAGGTCTGCTTCTGTAGCTATTTTGCTTGTTGCGTGAGGTCTGGCACAGGCTTCAAGGTCTTCTTTTGTCATGCCGCATCCGTTGTCTACAATGCGGATTTTTTCTATGCCGCCGCCTTCAATTTCCACATGGATGCGGTTTGCACCGCTGTCTACGGCATTGTCCATCAGTTCCCTGACGATTGCATTCGGTCTGTCAATGACTTCACCTGCTGCAATTTTTCTTGCCACGTCTGCACTGAGTTGTCGTACTGCCATATTATGCGTTTCTTGTTCCGTTCAATTCTGCTGTGCCATTAAACAAATCCAGTACAGGACCTGTTTCTGCCTTGCTTTCTTTTGCTTTTGAACTCTTTTTCTGAGGTTGTTCTGTAAGCAAGTCCGCAGGGGAACTCATAAGTATCTGTACTTTTCCTTCAATGGCATCAAGCTCTTTTTCCATCAGCTTTGCCAATTTTATGCCTTCTTCAAAGTCTTTGAGGGCATCTTCCAGCGTAATGTCAGTTTTCTTTATGTCTTCTGTAAGCTGTTCAAGTCTTTCAAGATTTTCTTCAAAATTCTTCATGTGTTCCTCTCTTTTAGGTGTTTAGGAAACTACGAAAACTCGCTTCCGGCGATTTTTCGAGTTTTCCTTTATGAATTTCCATTACTGTTTGTGTCTGTTACGGTAGCTGTAAGCATGCCTTGGGATGGCTTTATGCAAATGGCTGTTCCAATTGGAATTTCTTGTGCATTGCGGATTACTGCTCCCGTTGCTGCAATCGTGACCATGGAGTAGCCCCTGTCGAATATGCTCTGGGGGTTGCAGTTTTCCAAAGCTTGCCTGAATATTTGTATGGTACTGCGTTTTTCTTTGAGTAGCATGGTCATGTTCTGTTCAAGAAGTTTTTTTGCTGCATCAAAGCGCATGAGGTATGGCTGTTCTATGCTTCGGAACTGGAGCTCCATGTTTTCGGGAGTAAAGGTTTTCAGCATCAGTCGTAGGTTGCTGATTCTAGACTGCATGTTGTCATGCAGATTGCGCTTTACTTCTGCAAGAGTGTCCTGTATGTCCTGTTTTAGAGGAATTGCCAGTTCTGCCGCTGCACTAGGTGTGGGTGCTCTGACATCAGCTGCAAAATCGCTTAAAGCCCAGTCAATTTCGTGTCCGACAGCGGATATGACAGGTATGTCTGAGTCTGCTATTGTGCGGACTACGGTTTCATCGCTGAATGGAAGCAAGTCTTCGAGAGAACCTCCGCCTCTTCCAACGATGAGGACATCACACATGTCATATTTGTTTGCTATCTTTATCATTTTCGTAATGCTTTGGGCGGCATCTTCTCCCTGTACCAGAGCAGGCAGAATTGTGACATTTACTTTGTCATTGCGTCGTTTTGATATTTGCAGAATGTCTCGTAATGCTGCACCTGTCGGGCTTGTAATGACTCCCACTGTTTTGGGCAGAAAAGGAATCTTTTTTTTCCGTTCCTGATCGAACAGTCCTTCGGCGGCAAGCCTTTTTTTCCGTTCTTCTATCATTTCCATAATGTCGCCGGTGCCTGCTTTGGACATGGCATTGATAATGATCTGGTAATTGCCGCGCAGTGCGTATACGCTGATTGCTCCTGTTACCTGCACAAGCATGCCGTCTTTTGGCACGAATGAAAGGGCTGCAGCCCTTCCTCGGAACATGACGGCACTTATTTGTGCATCGTTGTCCTTGAGCACAAAATACAGGTGCCCGCTTGTATTCGGGCGGAAGTTCGATATTTCACCCTTCAGCTGTACGGAAGGAAATGTTCCCTCCAGCATTGTCTTTATTAAACCTGTGAGTTGAGAGACTGTATATACGTTGTCATCTTTTATGGTATTGTTGTCTATAAAATCGGTCATTGTCCTGAATAAATTTTATGATATAGGATAACCTCCTTTTTTTCAACATTGCAATGTAATTTTTTTCAGTACAGAGTTTTTAAGTGGCTGCAAGAAGAAAAAGGACTGAAAACTTATTTTTTATAAATCCTATTGACAATAGGTAATAAAATTTGAATACTTAAAGTAAACGAAAAAGTTAGGAGAGAAAAAGAATGCTTCCACATAAAAAAGTACAATCCATCATTCATGTACCATGCATAACAAGGGCACTTTCAGTGTTCCTTGCCCTCACATACATTTCGGCACTTTGTCCTGCAACGTACGCTTCACCTGCACGTCCTGCCGTGGAGCAGGCGGTGCAGACGACCGCAGCCTCGCTCATAAGTGCAGAAAAAGGCGGAGAGGTCAGGCTCGGCCGTGCGAGCATAGTAATTCCCCCGGGAGCACTGCTTAAAGATACTGAAATAAGCATAACGAGATTAAAACGGGTTCATGATACAGGCGAGAACATAGACAATGCCACCGCATTCGGCGGAGGCTACCGATTCCTTCCTGCAGGACAGCAGTTCCAGAAGGAAGTAAGCATAACCATTCCTTACGACAGGTCTCTGAACCAGAAGGAAGCCGCTCTTGAAGATGCGGCAACCTATTTCTACGATACAAAAGCAAAAAAGTGGACTAAGCTTAAAAGGCTCGAGGTAAACAGGCCCGATGCCACAATAACCAGTGCAAGCACCCACTTCACCGACA
>ERZ842401.429-NODE-429-length-60876-cov-5.887588_pt1 | contig 60876 bp, 49 predicted proteins | sample MGYA00521270_ERZ842401 | MGnify/ENA primary metagenome ERZ842401 (study PRJEB31892, sample SAMEA3878208) | bioreactor metagenome | biome: Moose rumen | place: Sweden | collected 2011-10 | study: EMG produced TPA metagenomics assembly of the PRJEB12797 data set...
TTACGAATGCGGAGGGCATAGTGGTCTGTGAACTTATGAGCAGATGGCAGCAACAGCCAGAAATACCAGAAGTCAGCGAAGTGCTGAACAGGCATTTATAAAATGCTAATAGATAAATCGGATTTTCGCAAACAAGAAGTTAAGTCATTTATTTGAATGGTCATGACAGAGACCAGAGCCGTGACTCGAAACACTCCATAGAAAATATGAAGAGAATATATGCAGTAATGTTAGGTGTCAGTCTCTCGGTAGGAGCAATGGCACAGAGCACATTGGCTTTCGATTCCAATGCAGGTATGAAGTCGAAGATGACCGTCTATGACGGCACGAGTGTCAATTACACATCCTATGAACGGCTGTTCTATGTGACGAATGTGGAGGACTCCACCTACCAGTTCCTCAATGTATATGTACCTGACGGAGCGACGCAGCAGACTCCCATCTTCCTGCGGACATACGTAGGTGGCTACATGGCCTCTCCAGCCGCTCAGCCACAGGCAGGCGATGCAACAGGAAGGGCATTGAAAGGTGTACCTGCTTTTGATAGTAAGATAGAGGGTGTCAACAATGGCAGTGGCGAGAATGAGGAGTTTGGCGACGGCAAGACTTCGGTGGCGCCCCATTGGTACATCCGTCATGGGGCACGCGATCGTGATACTGCTTTCCCCGTACCCGTCAACTTTGCCACAAAGCTCCAAAACGCGGGCAAGGACGTAAACTTCCTCTTGGCTTGGAACCGCCCACATAGCGGTGACTACGCTCTGGACGAACTATTCCAGTGGATTGCTTGCATCGTGTCAGAATAATGATAAACAGACAAATCGGAATTATGCGATGAAGAATGTAGCACTTGTCATCATCTGTTTCTTTTGCTCAATAGTACTCCAGGCGCAGGACATTGAAGGATTTGTCCACAGGCAGCTGCTGACCTATCCTCAGTCTCGATTGCTTGACCTGTATAAGTCGTGCTTTCAGGACTTCATGGGAGCTGAGCATCTCGTTTCAGACAGACAAAGGGTAAAAGAATATCTCGACGCGGAACTCAACACGACTGCGCTCGACGACCTCATGCCTTGGAACTATGAGCCTTGCGGCGTGGACAGCAGCTGTTATCGTGTCAGCATCAGAACCATCAAGGAGGATGTCCTATCCGAGGATATGCTGCTGGATACCTTTATCCGGAGTGCCAATACTCCCAAACGTCCTTCTGTTGAAGAATGGAGAAAACGTTGGCACGTGATTATTAGTACGATTGACCAGATGCAACTTGGACTCCCTCTTTATCAGCACGACAAGGCTTTCATCGACAGCATTCTGTCTGTCGGCAAATATGCCATCAGCCATTCACCTGAATACCGTGAGGCATACCGTCCGCACTATAGAATCGTAGAACGTAGCATCTTCGAACGAGAGTTAAAACCATTGATAGACCACAAGTATTTACAAAACAAAGACAACGATATGGATGACAAGAAGCAAATAGAACAACTTTACAAGCAGATGTACAAGGCCATGATTGCCAAGGACATTGCGGCGCTCGACTCGATACTTGCTGAAGGTTCGGTCCTGATTCACATGACAGGAAACAGGCAACCCAAGAAGCAGTATCTGCATGAGATAGAGAATGGTACGCTGAACTATTATTCCGTGGAGGATGACGAGATTCGCATTACCGTGAATGGCACGACTGCGGAAATGACAGGTCGCAGCCGCGTTAATGCTGCCGTCTATGGTGGTGGCCGTCATACTTGGAGGCTGCAGATGAAGTCCAGACTGACGAAGACTGACGGACGTTGGCAGTTCGTTGAATCCAAGGCGTCAACATACTAAAAAGGAAAGTGTTATGGATTATAAAGTTTTGAATAATGGTCTGAAGATGCCGATGGTGGGGCTGGGTGTCTATAACATCTCTGAGAGGGAAACCCTGAGGGTAGTTGAAGATGCCATATCGGTAGGCTATCTCAAACAGGCAGCAGAGGCCGTGGTTTATCAGAAGCTGGTGCCATAGAAGCGCTGGTAGATGGGAGTTTTGTCTTCGAACTCCTTTGACAGGGAGTCTATATCATCTGTGGGCATATCTTCCAACGCTATCATTATCAGGCCATCTACGCAGTAGTTGAAATCCGGGTCAACATTGTAGTCTATGATTTTAGCCCCCATTCGGATATATTTCTTGAGCAGGGCCGGCAAACGGTACTGTCCGGCGCTCGTCTTGAGCAGGAAACGGTCAAAGGCCTCCAGATTGCCGTCTTTGCCGTAAAGCAGAGCGTCGGCATCCACCCTTCCGAAGTCTGCAACAAACGGAGTCTTGGGGCTTACCAGTTTTGCATATTCCGGATTACTGAAGTTTTCTCTCAGATATTTAATCATTAGACTTCTGTAAAGCATAGGATACCAGGAGCTTATACTTACAGGGCCTATGAGGTGGCGGTATTCTGGATATTTAACCAAAGTGTAAAAGAGGCCCTTGAGAAGGAGTATGAGGGCAAGGGTGTCTTTCTGGTGGTTCACACTTACGAAGGAGCGTCCGAGTTCGGCACACTTTTCCAGAACCGGGGCAAACTCGTCCTTGAAGTTGAACAGAGAATCTGCATAGAAGCCATGTATGCCCTTCTGCTGCATGATTTCTTTTCCGAGTCCTATGCGGTAGGCTCCTACAAGATCCTGGTTTCTATGATCCCAGAGGATGAGATGCTTGTAGTAAACATCGTAGGCATCGGTGTCCATTTCCTGGTTGGTACCCTCGCCCACGGCACGGAAGGCTTCTTCTCTCTTGAGGGCCACTTCGCGCATCAGGTTTGGAATCTGGCCGTGGGAGAAAAGATAGCACGAAAGGTTTCCCACGTCAAAAAGATGAGCGTCTGGAGCATCATGCATTTCCTTGAGTATCAGTTCCACGGGAACAGGCTCTGTCAGAGGCACGGTATAAACGCTTGCGTCCTTTTCTTCTGTTGAGGCTTCCAGGACATAAGAGCGGCTGCGGAGGAATTTTGCTATGAGACGGTCATCCGGAAACTTTTCCAGTTCGGAGTGCTGGATGAGCCCCCCTATCCTGACCTTTATTTCCTTTCCCTTCTTGTCAAAGATTTCTCCGGCGAAACGCAAATCGCTGAGTTTGGTGCTTATACGGCCAAGCCACTGGAAATACTTTGAGTTGTTGCCGTGGAAATACATCGGAACAACAGGACCGTTTGAACGGCGTATCTGACGGCAGATGAAAGTCAGCCAGTCTGTATCCTCAACCACCTTCCCCTGCGTGTTCCAGGAAGAAACCTCTCCGGCCGGAAAGATTACCAACGCACCACCGTTTCTAAGATGCTCTTCGGCTTCGCGGAGCCCTGAGATTGCCGTAGTTGTGTATTTTCCAAAGCCGAAGGTGGTATTGATGGGAATGAAATATTCCTGCACGTTTGGAACCTTGGAGAGTATGAAGTTGGTCAGAATCTTTATGTCCGGCCTCACTTTTCCGAGTATGCTCAGCGATGCAAAACCGTCCAGCCCTCCGAAGGGGTGGTTGGAAGTGATTATAACACGGCCCTCCCTGGGGATGTTTTCCAAGGCATTGGTGTTTACATCCAAAGTAATGTCCAAACTTTCCAGAAGCTTGTCGGCAAACTCTACGCCATGATATTTTTCCAGGCTGTCATAGAGTTCGTTGAGCTTGTCGAGCCCCGCAATCTTCATTCCCATGGCAGCAACTATACTGCCCGGAATTCCGGGAATCCTCAGCGACTTCTTAAGTTCGTTTTTATTGATTACTTTTGCACACATAGCCTTGGTTTATGCACATCAAAGACAAAGATACAATAAAAAAAGAGATTATTTCCCTACTTCCGAAAGAGCCAGGAGTCTATAGGTTTTTGGACTCAGACGGCAAAGTTATCTATGTGGGCAAAGCCAAGAATCTGAAAAACAGAGTGTCTTCGTACTTTGCAAACCCTGAAAGGCTGAACGCAAAAACACGCGCTCTGGTATCAAAAATAGCCGATGTAAAATACACCGTAGTGGAGAGCGAACAGGATGCATTCCTTCTGGAGAACAATCTGATAAAGGAAAACCAGCCCCGCTACAACATACTCCTCAAAGACAGCAAGACCTATCCCTGGATATGCATCAAGAACGAGAACTTCCCCAGGGTTTTTACCACAAGGCATCTCAGCCGCGACGGCAGCCTCTACTTTGGGCCCTACAGTTCGGCCGGTTACGCCAATTCCCTGGTGGATATGTTCCACTCCATGTTCAGGCTCAGAACATGCAGCCTAAAACTTAATGCCCAGGATATAGCCAAGGGCAAGTTCAAGGAATGTCTGAACTTCCATATCGGAAAATGCGACGGACCGTGTATCGGAAAAATCGCTGAGGAATCTTACAATGAAAACATAGAGGCCATAAAAAACATACTCAAGGGAAACGCTTCGCAGACCATAAGACTCTTCAAGGAAAAAATGAACGAAGCCGCCTCCGCCCTGGAGTTTGAAAAGGCTCAGATGTACAAGGAACGGTCTCAGCTGCTGAACGCCCATTACAACAAGTCGTTGATTGTTCAGCCCACCCTTGCCAACATAGATGTTTTTTCCATCCTGTTCACCGACAGCATAGCCGAAGGCAGCGGCAAAGGCTCTGCCTTCGGAAACTATTTCCGTGTGGTAAACGGCTGTATTACAAGGGTGATGAGCCTGGAGATGAAAACCCAAGGCGACCTGTCCGACAACCTTGAAGACCTGTCGGCGGAAGAAAGCCGCAGGAAGATGCTCACCCACTTCATTCTGAGTGTTTACAACATACTCAGCGATGCAGGTGAAGAAGCCTGCAAGGAAGTCCTGGTTCCGTTCATGCCGGAAGAGGGGGCTCTCTCCAGCGACCAAAATGTGCATGTTCCTCTGCGGGGCGACAAGCTTTCTCTGCTGGAACTTTCCACCAAAAACGCCCGCGAGTTCATGCTTCAGGCCCTAAGGCAGGAAGCCCTCAAGAATCCGCAGGAGAAGAAAAGCATAGGAGTTGAAATGCTCAAGAGAGACCTTCACCTCAAGGAATACCCAAACCACATAGAATGTTTTGACAACTCCAACATCCAGGGAACGGACCCCGTGGCCTCCTGCGTGGTCTTCCGGCATGGGAAGCCGTCCAAGAAAGACTACCGCAAGTTCCACATCAAGTCCGTGGTGGGAGCCAACGACTTTGCCTCCATGTACGAGGTAGTCTGGCGGAGGTATTCCAGGCTCATGCAGGAAAATCCTCAGGATCTGCCTCAGCTGGTGGTAGTTGACGGCGGACGCGGTCAGTTGGACTTTGCATACAAGGCCCTCGAAGACCTCGGCCTGGAAAAAAGGATGCCGATAATCGGCATAGCAAAACGGCTTGAGGAACTCATCCGGCCCGGAGACCCCAACCCTCTTTTCCTGGACAAGAATTCTCCATCGCTGAAGATAATAATGCAACTCCGCGATGAGGCTCACCGCTTTGGCATTACCTTCCACCGCAGCCTCCGCTCTAAACACCAGACCGGCTCCGAACTGGAGGAAATCAAGGGCATCGGCCAGAAGACCAGCCAGAAGTTCCTGCAGCATTTCAAAAGCGTAGCAAGGGTGAAGAAGGCCTCCCTGGACGAGCTTACAGCCGTAGCAGGCAAGGCCGCCGCCCTCAGAATCCTTGAACACTTCAACGAGGTCTAACCGAGTGGAAGTGTGGTCTTAACGCTGTGTGTCTCAATAGATTGTAACTCCAAATAGCAGGGAAACAAAGTTGCGGTTTCCGCTTCCGGCATAAGCCTCCGGCGCAGCATTGCCAAGGTTGCAGGGCTTGTTGGTTCTTGCATAGCGTACTCCAAGGTACATCGGAAAGCCTATCCTCAGGAAATGCCCCTTAACCATGACATCTGCGCCGAACGAATATCGGTCTTCCCAGACAAAGTGCGTAGAAGCGGATGTTCCTGTGCCCAGCTTGCGCAGAAAGTCTGTCTTTCCGTAATCTACAAACGGATTTACCTGAAGTTGCTGCAGATAGGCTATGGGGCCCAAAGAAACATCGCCAAGGTATGCCGGAATTGCATAGTCTGCCGTCAGGCGCACCATGTTGCGGCCGTAGAAGTCTTCCGTAAAACCCCTCGGGAGTTCCAAGTGGTTATCCAGCCAGTATTTTTTGCCGGAGGCCATCTGCCTCTGGTATGAGGCCGAAAGCCTGAGCCCCTGATTGAAGGTAAGGCCCGGAAGATAGGCATAAATGTATGCAGAGGCCTCTGAGCCAAAGTTGCTTCCGCCGGACGGGCTTACAGAAGCCTTGAGGCGTCCGCCAATTCCCCATCTGGGATAAACCTGGGCTTTTGCAACTGGAACAGAACGGTATGCCCCAACGGCGAAGTTCACCTGATGCCTTCTGACCTGAGAAAGCGTATATGCGTATGTAGGTTCCTCGTCCGAATCGTCATCGGCCGTAGATTTACCCTTTTCTGTTACGCTCTCAAGCACAATCTGGTCGTTTCGGAAACTCCAGCTTACAACCGGAGTAACTCCGGAAAGCCATCCACCTCTGCTCCAGGACAGGGGAACGTAGGCCGAAAGGGCTGTCCTGAGAGAGAACCTGCCGCTCTTGTACATGATTCTGTCGTTGAAGTGTGCGGAGCCCTCAAATACCGGATACCATCCGCTCCATGCAAGGGTAGCATGGCCCGAATGAAGGTTCTTTGACGTTCCGAGGTAGCCGCTTCTATGCTGGAAGGCATAGCCGGCAGACGCTCTCATGGTTCCCAGTGTGTTCTGCGAATAAACAGTTGCCCCTGGCAGGCCCTCGCTGTAGAAACTTTCAAAGTCGCCGGATGTAGCCCCGCTGTAACTTGCATAAACCGGAGCCCAGGAATGAATCCGGAACAGACCTGCGGCCTTGCCGTAAGGCTCATCGCTGAGGCTGATACTTTCAGTCAGTTTCTGCCGGTAGGCCTCCACCGTCCTGCCGTATTTTTCCTGATACTGCCTTGTAAGTTCCTCCGCCAGCGGATAGTTGAATTCCAGGCTGTCCGGAATTTCCACATCTGTCATCCTGTCTGCAAACGGAAACATTCCCCTGTCGGCGCAAGCCTTTACAACATACAGAGTTCCATCCTCAGCGATGCAAAAACTCGAAACGTCTTCGAAGGCCGAGGCCAGCCTTAACTTGCCGCCCGGGCTCGGTTCCATCCGGCACAGAACCGGAGAGCCGAACCGGTCCGTTATGAAAAACAGATCTCCGTTGTACATTGTCAGGTCTTTGATGAGATGGGCCGACGGAGGCATGATTTCCTGAACCTCAAAGGCACTTCCGCTCTCAGAAGCCGGAGTTTTTCCGTCCTCCGAAGCCGAAGTCTTTCCGTCCTCAGAAGTTATGACGCTGCGGTAAAGGCCAAGACCTTTTTCGTTGATGAGTGTGTAAAAAATCTCATAGCCTTGGCCCTTATGTCCGCTGGAACTGTTTATGGCGTAGGAAGTTATCTGACCAGCGGTCCTCAAAACCAGGGGCTGCTTCCGGCTGTTTCCGTTGCCGGCAAAAGCCGCAATCTCCGAAGTCTGCCCCTGCCCCAGCTGCCTATACGCTGGATAGTTCAGGGCAAAGAGCACTTCTTCCTCATCCGTACGGGCTCCCTGAGGCAGATGTCCGGCATTGCCATATTCCCGGGTTTGACCGGTCTTGAGGTCATAGCTGAATACGGCATATTCGGAGTGCTGGCCCCACCGCGGGTCGGCATTCAGTTCACTCCAATAGATTCTGCCGCCGAAGCAGAAAAGCCTTTCAGCAGCAGAGTCAAACGGACGGAGCACCTTTTCTTTCCAGAAAGAGCCTCCGTCATTGTCTTTACAGAGATAAAGCAGCACCAGAGAACCCGGAGTTCCATAACCGGCAACTATGGCGGCCAGAGAATCTTTTCCTACACTGGTAATATGGCGGTACTCTGTGTAATAGCCCTGCTTTGCACCCGTTCTTCCGGCCTGCCTTGCCTCCGAAGGGGCTGCATTGCCATCTTCTGACGAACCTGCGGAGTCCTTAATGCGGTTCATAAACTCCTTCATAGGAGCGTTTGTGTTCAGGCTGGCATATTCCTGCAGCAGACTGCCCCGGATATATTGACGGTGGGTCTTGCCCGTATATTCCTTGAACGCAGATGCCACTACATTGGCGCTCAGCAGATGCAGGGCCTCATAGTTGAGAATCTTGTGCGTAAGATCCACATCCCCGCTATGATGACGGGCCGTGGCGTTTATCATGTAGCCTACATCGTATTTGCTTGGAGAAAAGGCTTTTACGCTTCCGAATCTCCAACGGTCCCAGCTCTTGTCCTTGCCGTAGAAGGTACTTTCTCCGGACGGCGGCGTAATGCTTCTGAGAGTGTTTTGCAGGAAGAACCCGTTGCGGCCGCGTCCCCCTCCGCTCATCTGGGTTTCGGCAACTACGGCATCGCCTTCCAGCATCCAGGCAGAAGGATATATGCCGGAAGCCCCGCCTATGATCTGGTCTCCCAAGGCCCAGTACAGAATCTTCAGGAAGCCGCGGTTGAAATGGGCTATCTGCCAGGCATGACGCCCCTCGTGGGTTGCAAGCGAAAGGTCCCAGGGTTCGGAAGATATTGCATCCACAGGCGGCTGCGTGTAAAAATCTATCTGACGGGGAGCCCATACGGTAATTCCGTTGCTCTGGGCGTTGAACATGTGCAGTACCAGCGGAAATCTTTTAGGCAGTCCGTATGTATATCTTACAGAATCGGCATAGATTCCGTAAGAAGCCTCCACCTGTTCAATGTAGCTGCGGGCGGCTTCACCGGAAGCAGATGCAGACTTCCCCGCCGGATATATTATCTCAAAATTCTTGCTGCGCATCTTCCGCCAACCTACGGAAGGTTTTTCGCTCCCGATGTCGTAATACTGGGCTAAAACGCCGGCAGATGAGAAAATCAGAAAAAATACTGCCGTCAATATGCGCTTTGTTACATTTTTGTTCATATCTTGGTCCGCAAATTTAATTCAAAAATCGCGGAGAAAGATTAATTTTGAAGTATGAACATTGCAATGTCCATTTTTAAGCTGTTGGGGTCTCTGGCTCTCTTCCTTTTTGGAATGAGCCTGATGAGCGAAAACCTGCAGAAAGTTGCGGGCGACAAGCTCAGGGGCTTCCTTGCCATGATGACATCCAATGCCTTCAAAAGGATTCTTACCGGTCTTACCGTAACCGCCTGCATACAGTCTTCGGCCGCTACCACCCTCATGGTGGTAAGTTTTGTAAATGCCGGTCTGCTTACCCTGGCCCAGAGTATAGGAGTAATCATGGGAGCCAACATAGGCACCACGGTTTCCGCCTGGCTGTTTGCCCTCATAGGCTTTTCCGGAGGAGTAGCTACCGTAGCCATTCCGCTGATAGCCGTGGGGTTCATCATTACCATGGGCAAGAGCAAAAAACGCAAGAGCCTGGGACTTATGATCATGGGTTTTGCCATTATGTTCCTGGGCCTGAGCATGGTGCAGAACTCCGTAGATCCGGCCATACTGGAAAAGGTCAAGGAACTCATCAACGGCTGGAGCAGGTTCGGCTTCTGGAGCGTGCTTATATGCGTGGGCATTGGTACGCTGGTAACCATAATGTTGCAGTCGTCTGCCGCCACCATGGCCCTTACACTGATGATGTGTTCCAACGGGTTGAACTTTGAACTTGGTGCCGCTCTTGTACTCGGCGAAAATATCGGAACCACCCTTACGGCTAACATGGCGGCCTCCGTTGCCAACATCTCCGCCCGCAGGGCAGCGGCCGGGCACGCCGTATTCAACCTGTTCGGAGTTCTCTGGGTGCTTGTTCTCTACCATCCGTTCCTCTGGGTTGTTTCGCACATAATCATGGCCCTGGGTATGGACAATCCCCTGGTGAGCGGGGCTTCAACCTTCTCAATCCTGTGCTCCATAGCAATGGTCCATACGCTGTTCAATGTCAGCAACACCTGCATCCTGGTGGGCTTTACCAACAAGATTGTAGCATTTGTGACAAAGCTCCTGCCGGGCAAGCCGGAAGACGAAGAATACCATCTGCAGTTCATCTACGGAGGCCCGCTTTCAACCGCCGAACTTTCTTTGGGCCAGGTCAAAAGCGAAATCCTCCACTTCTTGCAGATTTGCCGCGAACAATATCAGGTTGCCCGCGAAAGCCTTACGGTAACGGACCCGGACAAGTTTGACGAACTCTACCATAAACTGGAGCATTACGAACAGGTTACAGACAAGATAGAATTTGAAATAGCCAAATACCTGAACGAAGTTTCCGAGTGGGATCTTTCTGAAGAATCGTCACGCAGGATCCAGGCTATGTTCAAGGTCATCAGCGAACTTGAGAGCATCGGCGACAGCGGCTTCAACATAGGCCGCATACTCCAGAGGCGGAATATCCACAACGCTTCCTTTGACGAGGATATGACAACCCGCCTCGGCTTTATGATGGACCTCATCTTCAAGGGCTTTGATGTAATGGAAACAAACCTCAGGCTCGGCTACGAAGGCATTACCGACATAGCCAATGCCCAGGATGTGGAACAGGAAATCAACGAATACCGCAACAACCTCAAGGAAGAACATCTTCTCAATCTGGAGAACAATACCTACAGCTACTTAACCGGAGTTTACTACATAGATATGCTCAACGAATGTGAGCATGTAGGAGACTTTATGATTAACATCTCGGAAGCGATAATTGAAATCAAATAGCTGCGTTCAGAGAGTTTTTATTACTTTTGCACTCCTATTGAGATATGGTGTAATGGCAGCACAACAGATTTTGGTTCTGTTTGTCCAGGTTCGAATCCTGGTATCTCAACAATTCCGGAAAGATATTTTTTATGAAGCGTCTTCTTAGTGCAGCCCTTGCCCTGTCTGTTCTTGCAGCAGTGGGCATTTTTGTTTTTGCAGGTTGCAAATGTTCCGGCAGCACAGACCGGACTCCATACCAGACAAACATATTTCCGCAGGTAAAGGTACCTGTGACCATGGCTTCCAACAAAACCCTGGCGGCGGAATATGCGGCCCGCCATTACTGGGACGAGTTCCTCAGTCAGGACCGTCTGCTCAGGCTCACGCCCGATACTTCTACGCTCCTGGGAGTCAGCCCCCAGATTTTTGACGAAGCCTTTACGGGCTATGTGGCAGCCCTTTCGGCTGTAGATGACACTATAGCTAAAACCAGCATCACCCGCCTTACGGAGCGGGCTTCAAAGATGGCCGAAGACGGCTATACGCCACTGCTCAGCCGTATAATGCAGTGTGCAGAAAGTACGCTGTTTGACGCCCACTCCCCGTACCTGAACGATGAGCTCTATCTGCCCGTTCTGGAAGGCATCGGCTCCTGCCGCGCCATACCCAACAATGTAAAGGATTCTTTCCGGTGGCAGGTTGCCCTCTGCAACAAGAACCGCGTAGGAACTACGGCGGCCGATTTCCGTTACGCAACCGCCTGGGGCCGCCAATTCAACATGCACTCCATAGAAGCGGAATACCTGATGATCTTCTTCAACGATCCCGACTGCCCCAACTGCAAGGCGGCTCTGGAGGAACTGAAGAAATCAGACCCCGTAATCAACCTTGTGGGAATGGGTGTAATGAAAGTTCTGGCCGTAAGTCCGGACGGCAAAACCCAACTTTGGGACGAACGTAAGGCCGATTTTCCTTCGGACTGGATTTATGCCTACGACCCTTCCGGAGAACTCAATCAGGGCACCATATATTCGCTGAGGACATCGCCGAGCATATATCTTCTGGATGAAGACAAGCGGGTGGTCCTCAAAGACGCATCCCTGACTCATGCGCTGAGAGTGCTTGCTTCTCTGGCCGAGCACTATGTATTGGTTCATGAATAGCCCGCTCAGGATTTGGATGGGTTCTGCTTCTTGCGTTTCTGCTGAAAAAATTCCTTGATCAATACGGAACATTCCTTTTCCAGGATTCCGGAAGTTACTTCTGTGCGCGGATGATACAGGGCCGGAGAAAAAAGCGACGCGCCTCGTTTGGGGTCGGCACAGCCATAGACTATGCGTCCTATCTGAGCCCAGTTGAGGGCTGCGGCGCACATGGGGCAGGGTTCCACTGTCACATACAGGGTGCATTTGTCAAGATATTTGCCTCCAAGGTAAGCGGTGGCGCTGGTTATGGCCTGCATTTCGGCATGGGCCGTAGGGTCCTTCAGGGTTTCCGTAAGGTTATGCGCCCGGGCTATGATCCTTTGGCCAGATGCCTTCCGCTTTCCAGAAGAAGAACCTTCATCGGCTACAATCACGCATCCGATTGGCACTTCACCTTCATCGTTGGCGGCCTGGGCCTCCTTCAGGGCTTGCATCATGAAATCCACGTCTGTCTTCAGCTGTTCTATATCCATTGTCATGAGTTTTGGCTGCGTCCGGTCAACCTCTGCGGGCAGGACGGGCTGCAATGTACAAAAAATATCGCCGAGTAAAAGTTTTGGAGACCATTACTGCCAAAATGTCAGCCGCTTGGTCTGCTGTTGCCGTTGGCACAGGCTTTGCCTTATCAGAGCTTCGGCTGGCGGTATGATTCCGCCACCAAAGCAACGATAAAACAAATAACAAATATTAAAAATTAAAACCATGAATATCAAACCATTAGCAGACAGAGTGCTGATCGAGCCCAAAGAGGCCGAAAAAAAGACCGCAAGTGGAATCATAATCCCCGATAACGCAAAGGAAAAACCACAGGAAGGAACAGTTGTGGCAGCCGGCCCCGGAAAGAAGGACGAGCCTATGGAACTCAAGGTTGGCGATGTGGTTCTCTACGGCAAATACGCCGGCACGGAAGTTAATTCGCCGGACGGAAAAACCTATATGATAATGCGTCAAAGCGATGTTCTTGCAGTAATCGGATAATTTAAAATTCAAGAGATATGGCAAAGGAAATAAAATTCAATATGGATGCCCGCGCACTGATGAAAGAAGGTGCAGACGAGCTGGCAAACGCCGTAAAGGTAACCCTGGGTCCTAAGGGCCGCAATGTGGTTATAGAAAAGAAGTTCGGCGCTCCGCAGATTACAAAGGACGGAGTTACCGTAGCAAAGGAAATTGAACTTGACGACCAGTTCAAGAACATGGGAGCCCAGCTGGTGAAGGAAGTTGCCTCCAAGACCAACGACCAGGCCGGCGACGGTACTACAACCGCTACCGTTCTTGCACAGGCTATCATAAATGTAGGCCTTAAGAATGTAACCGCCGGTGCAAATCCTATGGACCTCAAACGCGGTATAGACAAGGCCGTTGTAGCCGTTGTAGAAGACCTCAAGGCTCAGAGCCAGAGCGTAGGAACAGACTACTCCAAGATTGAGCAGGTTGGTACGATTTCCGCCAACAACGATGCAGTAATCGGAAAGCTCATCGCCGATGCCATGAGCAAGGTAAAGAAAGAGGGTGTCATCACCGTAGAAGAGGCAAAGGGCACCACTACCGAGGTCAAGGTTGTTGAAGGTATGCAGTTTGACCGCGGCTACATTTCTCCTTACTTCATGACCAACCCCGACAAGATGGAGGCAGTTCTGGATCAGCCCGCCATCCTTATCACAGACAAGAAAATATCCACGATGAAAGACCTGCTGCCTGTACTCGAGCCGCTGGCAAGAGAGGGCAAGGCTCTGCTTATCATCGCTGAGGATGTTGACGGAGAGGCTCTCACCACATTGGTTGTAAACCGTCTGAGGGGTACTCTGAAGGTTGCTGCCGTAAAGGCTCCGGGCTTTGGCGACAGACGTAAGGAAATGCTTCAGGACATTGCCACCCTTACCGGTGCAATCGTAGTTTCCGAGGAGAGAGGCTTTACCTTGGAGAACTGCACCCCCGACATGCTCGGAAAGGCCGAAAAGATCACCATCGACAAAGAGAACACCACCATCGTAAACGGTGCCGGCGACAAGCAGCAGATAGCAGACCGCGTAGCTCAGATCAAGAAGCAGATTGAGAGCACCACGTCCGACTACGACCGCGAGAAGCTGAAAGAAAGACTTGCCAAACTGGCAGGCGGCGTTGCTGTCCTCTATGTAGGAGCTGCTTCCGAGGTAGAACTCAAGGAAAAGAAAGACCGTGTAGAGGATGCGCTCAACGCAACCCGTGCAGCAGTTGAGGAAGGTATCATTGCAGGTGGCGGAGTTGCATACATCCGTGCCATCGAGCACCTGAAGACCCTCAAGGGAGCAAACGACGACGAGCAGACCGGTATCAACATCATCATCCGCACCCTGGAAGAGCCTCTGAGAATCATCTGCGAAAATGCAGGCGAGGAAGGAAGCGTCATCATCCAGAAGGTCAAGGAAGGAACCGGCGACTTCGGTTACAATGCACGCGAAGGCAAGTTTGAGAATCTGCTGGCCGGTGGAGTCATAGACCCTACCAAGGTTGCAAGAGTTGCCCTGCAGAATGCAGCTTCCGTAGCCGGAATGTTCCTTACCACCGAATGTGTAATTGCAGACAAGAAGGAAGAGAATCCTGCTCCTATGCCTGCAATGGGCGGCGGCGGAATGGGCGGCATGATGTAAACACCGCCACACGAGGCAACCTGCGTGATGCAAAGGCCTCCAAGTGAAAAAAGCTCGATGTTAGTTGCATCGGGCTTTTTTGTTGGGGAATGGTGCGCTGTTTGTTGCTGTGACGGCCCGAGCTTACCAAAAACCTGAAACTATAAACGTTGCTTATGCTGTATTGACTTTTTCTTTATATATTTGCAATGCTAACCAATACTTCAGATACTTGGAACCTCCCAGTACACAGTTGATGATGCTTCTTGCAAGTTCTCCGGACGATGTGCCTTTATCGGGCGGCGTGTGGGAAAACATATTCATTGGGCTTTTCATTATCTTCCTGCTTTTCTGCTCAGCGATGATGAGCGGAAGTGAGGCCGCATTCTTTTCGCTGAGCCCAAAGGAAACCCAGAGACTCAAAGACGGAGAGGATCCTTCCAGCCGGAGGGTGATGAGGCTGCTTGCATCGCCGAACAGGTTGCTGGGCACCATCCTCCAGGCCAACAATATCGTCAACATTTTGCTCGTACTGCTAAGTTCGCTGTTGATTAACAGGCTGTTTGACTTTACCGGACATCCGGTTCTGGAGTTTGTGGTATGCACGGTCATAGTAACCTTCGTTCTGGTTCTCTTCGGCGAAGCAATGCCTAAACTCATAGGCACTCACTCCCCCGTAAGGTTTGCCCGGTTCACCAGCTTTCCGCTGTCTGTCCTCAGGCATACCACCATCCCTATTGACAAGGTGATGGACAGGGTGGTTGAAAAGAGAAAAAAGAACAAAACCCTCAGCGAGGAAGAAGAGGAAGATGCTTACGAGATGCTCAACGATGCTGTGGAAATGACCGTTACCGAGGACGCCGGGCAGAAGAAGCTCCTCAAGAAAATCCTCACCCTGCCCAAGAAAAGCGTAGCAGAGATAATGATGCCCCGCGTGGAGGTGGAGACCATAAGCATGGATATGGACAACGACCAGGTCATACAGGTGGCCAACGAATGTGGCTATTCCAGGCTTCCGGTCTATAAAGACGATCCTGAAGATATTCGTGGATTCCTGTATATCAAGGATATGCTGCCTTACATAATGAGCCGTTCCAGCAAATTCGACTGGAGAAAGCACATCCGTCAGGCCTACTTTGTTCCCGGATCTATGAAGATTAACGATCTCCTTGAGGAACTGCGTCAGAGGAGGCTGCATCTGGCCATCGTGGTAGATGAGTATGGCGGAATGGATGGCATTGTTACAATGGAAGATATCCTTGAGGAGATAGTGGGGGAGATTTCAGATGAAAGCGACACACCGGAATAATCTTCACAGGATAAAAGAGAAGAGGGTTGCTTAGAAGAGATACTCAGAAGGATAAAAAGAGAAGAAGGTTGCTCGGCAGGATAAAAGAGAAAGGGGTTGTCCAGAAGAGATACTCAGAAGGATAGAAGAGAAGAGGGTTGCTCGGAAGGATAATAGTTAACGGGCTGCTACACAGGATTAAAGTTAACGTACTACTACAAATAAATATGGGACTATATCTTAGAAAAGACTTGAAGGGGGGCGGCACAATTGCCGTCTGGAAAATAACCGAAACCGAAAAGGAACTGCTTGAAATAATAGCCAAGGACGAAGAAGACCGCAGCGAGGAACTGGAAGAAATATCGCTCTACAAAAGCGAGCAGGCCAGGCGAGAAAGGCTTTCGGTCATAGCCCTTGTCCAGACTCTGTTTGAAGAGCCGATACACATTGGCCATCACGAGAACGGCAGCCCCTACATAGAAAACGATTCTACCCGCATAAGCATTACTCACACGAACAGTTTTTCGGCCGTCCTCATCCATCCGTCTGAAGATGTAGGCATTGACATCGAGAGTATAAAGAGAGACTTTACAGCCGTTGAGAAAAGGGCCCTCAGCGATGAGGAGCGCGAAGACCTCATGGAGAAAGACGAAGACGATCCGGAGCAGATGGAAGAACGCAACACCCAGCTTGCCATCTACTGGTGCGCCAAGGAGGCTCTCTACAAACGTATGGGAAGAAGTCATGTGGACTTTTCGGAGGACATGGAGGTTGACCGCTTCAATGTCCGCGATGAGGGTGAAATAGACATCACTTTCAAATATCCTCAGAGCGAGCACATTGTTTACCAGGACGGGGAAGAAACCAACGAGGAAGAAGAATTTGAAATGCAGTACGAGGTGTTTGAAGACCATGTAATGGTCTGGATGATAGGATAATTAACTTTGCAAAAAGGCTTTTTGAATATGAAAAAATCATTTATTTTCTCAGCGATGGTTGCGGCTCTAGCCCTTACAGTAAACCCTGCCAGCGGACAGTCTTCCGCTGACGGCAGCGTGCAGAAATCACACCCCTTACAATTCTCTCAGAGGCAGGGCGTTGACGTTACCGGAGAAAACTGCTTTGCCATAATTGCCGGCAAAAACACTACGGTGGACGGCAGCGTGCTTTTCGGCCACAACGAAGACGATTCCGGAGAACAGATGCTCAACGTCTATATAGCACCGGAAGGAAGCCAGCCGGCAACCACCGAAGGCGGGCTGAAGATTCCGGCTTCCATTGTCAAGGAAAAGAGAAAAAACGGCAAGTTCTTCTGGCTGGAGTTCCCGGGAATGAGCGTAGCCGATGCAGCAATGAACCAGTGGGGAGTGGCCATTGCGTCAGACGGATGCAACTCCCGCGAAGACAAGGAAGACCTTACGGACTGTGGCATTCTCTACGACGTGAGGATAGATGTTGCCAAGTATGCCCGAAGCTCAAGGGAAGCCGTAAAGATAATCGGTGAGGCAGTAGAGCAGTACGGTTACAAGGGAAGCGGAAGAACCTATTCTGTAGCCGATCCAAATGAAGGATGGATAGTATCCGTGGTCAAGGGCCGCCACTGGGTTGCCCAGAGGGTTCCGGACGACAAGGTCATGGCCATTCCGAACTACTACACCATAACCAAGGTGGATCTTGAAGACACAGACAACTTCATGGGCAGTCAGGACCTCGTAGATTATGCCATAAGCCGCGGCTGGTACGACCCCCGCTCCAGGCAGGAGTTCAACTTCAGGCTGGCATACGCAGACCCAAATACTATTGACCGCTCGGGCAACACCCTGCGCCACAAAGATGTAATAGACTACATCACCGGCGGAAACTACGAATATGACCCCTTTTCCGTAGAGCCTATGTTCACTCCGGCAAAGAAACTTTCTGTAACGGATCTTATTAATATGCTTTCCATTCATGCACCCGCCGATAAGGAAGTTGCCGCAAATGCCGACGACGAGGTCTGCAGCCTGGACGGCAGCAACCAGGAACCGGCCAGAGGGCATATTGACCCAAGCCATCCGGGACGGGTGTGCACGAATGTTACTATAGTATCTACAATCTTCCAACTGCGCAGCTGGATGCCCCGAGAAACCGGATGCATATTGTGGATGTGTCCCGGAAGGCCCTGCGCAGAAGTTTATGTTCCGTGGTACCTTGGCATGACCAAGACCCCTGCCGGATGGGCACGCTTTGACGACTGGCAGGAAGCCGAACAGCATCACTTCTCAGATAGCAAGGACATGCAGAAGAACTACCCGGAGCACCCTTACTGGTTTTTCACCGGGCGATGGAATATATTCTGTCCCAACTACATCTACTGGTTTAACGGAGTACAGGAGAAAAAATGGCAGATGCAGTACCAGATTTTCAACAAACAACAGGAACTGGACAAGAGTCTGCCTTCAAATCTCAAAAAGAACAAGAACCGCAAAAAAGCAGAGCAGATGCTGAACCAGTTTACGGAAGAGGCCTACAGAAATGTTCTGTCGCAGAAGACAATCAAACCATAAACGGACTAATTCCAAATAAGCCACACAGACCAGGTAAAGAATCGGCATACATAAAGCAACTGGAGGAGCGGCGGAGATATAACAGACAGCAAGGATAGATGAAAAGCATCAGTCAATGAAGCAGTTAACCTTATACCCGGGAGCCAAGATCAACATCGGGCTGTATGTCTTTGAAAAAAGGGCGGACGGCTTCCATGAGATAGAAAGCATCTTCTATCCGGTGGGGCCTGTCAACAGCAACCTTGTTCCGGATGTCCTTACCGTAACTGTCTTCCATGACAAAGAGGAGTTCTGCTCCTGCCTCAGCAATGACGGCAACATGAAAGACAAAGCCTGCTCCTGCCTCAGCGATGACGGCAACATGAAAGACAAAGCCTGCTTCTGCCTCAGCGATGATATGCAGAAGGTCCGGATGGTGGAACTGGGGCTGGACTACCCGGGAGCGCCCGAGGACAACATCTGCGTAAAGGCATACAAACTCCTGGATGCTGATTTCCAACTTCCTCCGGCTATGATTGTGCTTGAGAAACACATTCCGGTTGGAGCCGGGCTTGGCGGCGGCAGCAGCGACGGGGTCTGCACTCTCAAGGCCTTAAATGAGCTCTGCAACCTCAAGCTTTCGGAAGCTCAGCTCCTGGAATATGCCGCAAGACTCGGCAGCGACTGCCCGTTCTTTGTCAAGAACGAACCGATGCTGGTTACCGGCCGAGGCGAAATCCTCACCCCGCTTCTCAGCTCCCCTGAAGCAAAGGACGCCACAGCTGCGTCCGCTTCCGGGGCGGAGGCAAGCCGTGTTGAAAATGCGCTTAAGAATCTCATGGAGAAATATACGGTACGGATTGTCTTCTCCCCGGACTGCTTTGTTTCAACAAAGAAAGCCTACTCCATTGTTCCAAAGCGCAAAAAATCCAAAAACCTTAACATCACCTGCACAAACAAACCAACTGCTTTAGACAACAATAAACCAAGCGCTCCCAACAAAACCAAACCGGAAACGGCAACCGACAACAATCAGACCCAAGCACCGTATCTCCCGATCATAGATCTCATTACAGAACCAGTGGAATCTTGGCAGGGACGTATTGTCAACGATTTTGAAGCCCCGGTTTTCAACGAATTCCCTCAGCTCCGGAATGTCAAAGACTCGCTCATGAAATCAGGTGCTTCCTATGTATCAATGACCGGCAGCGGTTCCGCAATCTTCGGTATTTTCACAGGGGGTCAGAGGCGCACAGAGGTTATATCTTGTTGAAGTTTCTTTATTTGTTGCCGGCATCATGATCGGCTACAGCCTGCTCCTTTTCCTGCTTGGAGAAACCGACATCGTCTATCAGCCAAATTCCATCTCTGAGAACCAGACTGAGGGTGCGGAATTCGCTACCGCTCATACCGTCATCAATGTCTTTGCATTTCAGAAGGGCTTCGGCTGTTACATGGGCATAGTCTTCCATCTTGAATTCCGAAATGTCGGTCAGCTCAACAGAAACAACCTCCTGTATGCTGCCCATTTCCCAAAGGGAATCTCCGTCTGAGAACTCGTTGAGCTTCCGGCAGATCTCATAATAATCCGGCGTGAAAAGATCCTTGGACCAGAACTGCTCTCCGGAAAGTTCAGAAAGCATTCCGTTTATATGGTCAAAGATCAAAAGCGTATCAATCTGCACCGCCTCACCTGACGGTGCTTCCGATACGTTATTCTCTGTAGTTACTTCTGGCTGGCTGCCGGCATTTGATTCCTGAGAGCCTCCATTCTTGCAGCTTAAAGCCATCATTGCAACGGCAGCCAGGACCAAAATCTTCATAGAATTGATTTTTTTCATATTCGGAACTGTTAAAGGTTAATCGTCGGATTTGTTTATTGGAGTTTTGCCCTGACCTATGCTGCGTGTGGGCAGATATGCCATAGCAAGGCCTATTGCCGCCACGCTTACGACTGTTACCAGAACATCCTGAGCCTGAACCACTACCGGATAGGAACTCACTATAAAGTTCCCGGGCATGGATATCACTCCCCAGCGGTGCTGTATCCAGCAAAGAAGCAGCCCCAATGCAATTCCGGCAACCGCTCCGGTCATGCAAGTCAGCCATCCGTGGAGCATGAAACTGCGTCTTACGGTGGATGTGTTCATTCCCATGGCCCGGTATGTCTGTATGTCTTCCTGCTTCTCTATTATCAGCATGGAAATGCTTGCCAGAAGGTTCACCGATATGACTATTACCACAAAAAGCAATATCATGTAGATGGCAAACTTCTCCGCCCTCATCATCTTGTAAACGGTTTCGTTCTGCTGGTAGCGGTCCTGGAGCATCAGGTCTTTGGGCAACGCCTCCCGGATTTTCCGTACGGCGGCCTTCCACAAGGTCTTGGGCTTAACGCCATGGGGCCATGTAACAAAGACTTCTATCTTGGAACATTCCCGCTCATCCAACTCCATAAGTTCTCGTGCCAGAGTGTCCGGAATATATATGATGCCTTTGTCGTTTGCGGACGACAGGGATATTACTCCGGAGGGGCGTATCTCCAGGCTCATAAGGCTGCTGGAGGGCATAATCAGCGATATGTCTTCCGTACGCGATGGCAAATAGATTTCCAGCGGAGTTGAAAACTGGGGCTTGAGCATCAGAGACCAGGCCAGGCCCTCCTCCACAACGGCTCGGGGAAAGCTGCCGAACCACAGCTCAAAATCGCCATCCGCCAGATTATCCTGAAGCCCGCTCAGCGATTCATATTCCCTGGGAACGCCCTTTATCCGGGCTACGGACTGAACCGCATCGTACTGAACGTAAACCGTTTCCTCCAGCACCGGAAAGGCCTGCACCTTTTCCGCCGGAGAGGAAGAATAACACTCGGCCATTTTAGCCAGGCCCGCCTCAGCATCATCGCTGAGTAAAACCTTTCCTTTGGTGGGGGTAATTACAAAGTCCGGCTGATAGCTGTTGTAAGAAGACTCTACTATCTTGTCAAAGCCGTTATAGACTGAAAGGATGACTATCAGGGCCATACATCCTATTCCAATAGCCGCTGCGCTCACAATGGAAATTATGTTTATAACATTGCGGTGTGCCTTTGAAAAAAGGTATCTGCGAGCTATGAAGGAAGGAAGATGCATATCATTTCCCGGCAATTATTCCGTCTTTCCGTCAGATTCTTCTTCGGCTCCGTCTTCTGATTCCGGTTTTATCGGATCCCTTGCAAGCACATCGTCTATATGCTGAGCATAGTCAAGCGTAACATCCTCAAAGAAAGAAAGTTCGGGAACTATCCTCAGCTGCTTTGCCACTATCCGGCCCAGATCTCCTCTTATGGTCTTGGATTTTTCTTCCAGGGTCTGCATCACAGCCGCCCTCTTTTCTGACGGAAAACAGCTGATGAACACTTTTGCGTACGAGAGGTCCGGACTCATCCTGACTTCGCTGACCGTAACAAGAGCCCCGCCGAAGAACGCCATGCCCTTGGAACGTATGATTTCCGCAAGATGCCTCTGCACCTCGCGCTGAACTTTCTGTACTCTTTTGCTGACCTCTTCCATAGCCCGACCCCTATTCAAACCTTAAGATATAATAGTTCTTCTTTCCTTTCTGCACCAGCACGTACTTGCCGTTGATGAGGAAGTTTTCGTTCAGGCAGCCGTTGGCATCGGTGAATTTTTCCTTGTCTATGCTGAGTCCGTTGCCTTGAATCATCTTGCGGGTTTCGCCCTTTGACGGGAATACCTGGGTTTCAACTGCCAGAAGGTCAAGTATGTTTGCAGAAAGTTTCTCCTTGGGCAGCACAAACTGCGGAACTCCGTCAAACACCTCCAGGAAGGTTTTCTCGTCCAGATTCTGCAGGGCCTCCCGGGTAGCCTTGCCAAAGAGGATGTTGGAAGCGTCCAAGGCCTTGTTGTATTCGGCCTCTCCGTGAACCATTACGGTAACTTCCTTTGCCAGAATCTTCTGCAGAACCCTTCTGCCCGGATCCTGACGATGCTCGGCAATGGCTGCTTCTATCTCTTCCTTTGGCAGCATCGTGAATATCTTGATATACTTTTCGGCATCCTCATCGCTGACATTCAGCCAGAACTGATAGAAGGTGTAAGGGCTGGTATATTCAGCACTTAGCCAGATGTTCCCCTTCTCGGTCTTTCCGAACTTGGTTCCGTCTGCCTTTTTTATGAGCGGGCAGGTCATAGCAAAGGCTTCCTTGCCCAAGATGCGGCGGATAAGCTCACTGCCAGTGGTGATGTTGCCCCACTGGTCGCTGCCGCCAAGCTGCAGCACGCAGCCCTTGTGCTCGTACAGCCACAGAAAGTCATAGCCCTGCAGCAACTGGTAGCTGAACTCGGTAAACGACATTCCTTCCCTAGACTCAGTAGAAAGTCTCTTCTTCACGGAATCCTTTGCCATCATGTAGTTTACGGTGATGTGCTTGCCTATATCGCGGATGAAATTGATGAAAGTATAGTCTTTCATCCAATCATAGTTGTTCACCAGTTCCGCCTTGTTTGGTGCATCGCTCTCAAAATCCAGGAAACGGCCGAGCTGTGCCTTGATACACTCTACATTGTGGCTGAGAGTCTGCTCGTCCAGCAGGTTCCTTTCGGCAGACTTCATAGAAGGGTCCCCTATCATTCCGGTAGCTCCTCCAACCAGTGCTATAGGTTTATGCCCGCACCTCTGGAAGTGCTTAAGTATCATAACACTTACAAGATGCCCTATATGCAAACTGTCTGCCGTAGGGTCTATTCCCACATAGGCTGCCTGAGGCCCTTCCATGAGTTTTTCTTCAGTTCCGGGCATGATGTCCTGAATCATGCCTCTCCATTTGAGCTCTTCTACAAAATTCTTCATCGGATGATTTATGTCTTTTTTACGTCAATCGTACAAAAATAGTGAAATTCGCCGATATAGCCTTTTATGGTCCCTTTTTCAAGTAGAATGGTGGGGGAATTTTGTTTTACTATCTACAGTTCTGCGCAAAATCTTAGAGGTTAATATAGGAACCCGAACATCCAGAGAGGTACCTGATTGTCGTGGACGTATTCTATGTCGTCTTTGACCACAAACCCATTCGGCACCGCTTCGATCTGTTTCTTGCCCTTCTTTCGACCTCCCACTTCGAAAGTCTTTCCATCGATTTCGAAGTCTGAGACGGGAGATTCCAGCGTCTCGAACTTTTGCTTTGTCCAGCAGAAGAAGATGGTCTCGCGACTGTTCCCGGTGTTGGGCCGTTCTCCGGAGAGGATATACGCCATATTGGGATTATGGAGGTAGAGTTTGTCCATCTTTCGGAGGATGGTATCGCCGTTTGCCTTCATCCGCAGGACGGAGACCAGCTCGGCCTTCTCCAGATACTCAAGGTATTTGGGCAGTTCGTCACGGTCCAGCCCCAGATCCCTGGCCATGTCTGAATAATTGATTTTGACAGGTACACTCTTGGAGATGTAGTACATAAATTTCTTTAGCTTCTGCGTGGCGGCGATGGTCATTTTGGCGTACTTGGGAATATCGACCTCGACAGTGGTGTTGATGACCTGGCGCAGGCGAGTCTCAAATTCGGGTTCAAAGGAGAACGGATAGCAGCCTTTCTTCATGTAATCATCGAAATATTTGAGCGGGCGCTCCGGGCCGTAAGGGAAATCGACATTTCCTTTCAGGACTTCCTCCAGGGTGGCGCTCTTCAAGGACCAACCATTGCGAATATTCAAGTATTCGCGGAAGGACCAGACAGGAATGTGGTATTCAATGATGCGGCGGCTTAGGTCGGCTCCGCCTTCTTTCAGATCCAGTATGGAACTGCCGGAATAGACGACATGCAGGAGCGGCAGACTGTCATAGATATTCTTGATCTCTCTGCTCCAATCCTGGTATTTGTGAATCTCATCTATATACAGGTATTTTCCCCCTCGGGCAAAGAAAGCCTTCGCTGTTTCCAGCAACGTATGTGTACTGAAATATATATCATCGGCGACGACATAAAGGGACTCTTCCTTGATCCCTTGCTGCTTGATATGCTGCAGAATGAGGGTGGACTTTCCCACACCTTTCTGGCCAAGGATGCCAAGGATGCGGACGTCCCAGTTGATGGTATTATGCTGCTCACGGAAGAAGCTCATGGGAGTGAGTTCCAGAAGTTGATAGAATTGGTCGTAAAGGGCTTGCATGGCGTGTTGCGGTATTATTTCGGCACAAATATAACAAAATTGCGGAAAAGTTGCCGCAATTTTTACAATGTTTTAGCCCGTAAAGATCGAAAAAAGCGAATCATATCGCTTTTAGGATTCATATCTAGCCCAGGACCACATCCAGCACCATCATCAGTGCAAAACCTATGGCAAAACCTATGGTGCCCACATTGGAATGCTTTCCTTGCGAGAAATCGGGAACAAGTTCCTCAACAACAACATAGAGCATGGCTCCTGCTGCAAAAGCCAGCATGAAGGGCATGATGCCTGTTATGAATGTGGCCAGGATCAGGACAAGAAGACCTCCAAGCGGTTCAACGATTCCGCTCAGAGCCCCTATCGTGAATGCCCTCATCCTGGAATTGCCGGCAGCCCTCAGCGGCATGGATATGATGGCGCCCTCGGGAATGTTCTGGATTGCTATGCCAAGAGAGAGGGCCATGGCACCAGCCACGTTGAAATCGGCGGTAAGGGCTCCTGCAAGGGCAACGCCAACCGCCATACCTTCCGGGAAATTGTGGATAGTTACGGCCAGGGCAAGCTTGGTGGTGCGGGAAAGTCTGCTTTTAGGGCCCTCAGCCTGACCGCCGGAATGGATGTGGGGAGTGACATAGTCTATGAGCAACAGGAAGGCAAAACCGGAGAGAAGTCCGATGGTTGGAAAAACAACGGCAGAAGTTCCTTCTCCCATGCCGATAGCGGGAATCAGCAAAGACCAGACGGATGCGGCTACCATTACTCCCGATGCAAATCCCAGGAGGATCTTCTGAACAAGGGGCGGCATTTCCCGTTTCATCAGGAAAACGAACGCCGAACCCAGGGCGGTTCCCAGGAAAGGAATAAGCAGTGCTATGAAAACAGGTCCCATTTCAGTTGTAAAGATAAGGATTTGGAAACTTCTGCAATAAAAATACGGCTCAAATCCTCTCGGAGATGAGCCGTTTTACCTGACTGATGCCTGATTATTTAAAAGCCTTCTTGATGATGTTCATGGTACTGGTATAAAAACGTGATAGACGAATATACGGAATATCGGTGACTTTTGTCTAAATTTGTGGATAGTATTATCGCGATAAAAGACTTGTTGATATGAATATTAAATCCTTAAGAAGAAATATTGCTGTGGCATTTGCCTCAGCGATGATGATTTGTTTTGCCGTTTTCTTTGGAGACGAGGTTTATGCTCAGACAGGGAAAGATGTTAAGAAGGCTGGTGAAGACAGCCTGAGGTATCAGGCCGGGCCGAGATTTGCGTCTTCTCCGGTGGATTCTCTGGTACTGGACGATTTTGCTTGGTGCAACAGGTATGTGATGCCCACCCAGACATTCGGCAGGTTTTCTGATATTGAAAGGCTTCCGGTGGCTGAACAGCTGAAGGGGCATCTGAAGGCAAAGTATAGGATGTTCATCACCCAGCCTATAGACCACAAGCATCCGGAGAAAGGCCTCTTCAAGCAGAGGGTCATAGTGGGATTTGCAAACTTCAAGGCCCCTACCGTAATCATCACGGAAGGATATACGGCAAAGTACGGAGCCAACCCAAGGTACGACGAGGAGGTTGCCTACCTGCTCCAGTGCAACTACGTGATGGTTGAACACCGCTACTTCAATGAGAGCGTTCCGTTCATGCAGGACGATTCCACCATCACCTGGGAAAAACTCAACTGGGACTATATGACCGCAGAGCAGGAGGCCGCAGACCTGCACGAAGTAAGGAAGGCTCTGAGCCACATTTTCTACGGCAAGTGGATAGCCACCGGCATCAGCAAAGGCGGGCAGAACTGCATGGCCTACACCATGTTCTACCCTAAAGACGTGGACGTTTCCGTACCGTACGTAGGACCGGTTGCAAGGGCTCAGGAAGACGGAAGGCACGAACCGTTCCTAAGAGATTCCACCGGAACCGCCGAAGACCGGGCCATAATCTACAACTTCCAGATGGAGATTCTCAAACGGAGGAGTGCAATGGAGCAGAAACTTACGGAATGGTCCGAAAGGAACAATGTCAAGTACAACATTTCCATTCCGGAAGTTCTGGACTACTGTGTGCTGGAGTTTCCGTTTGCTTTCTGGCAGTGGGGAAGGAAGACAAGCACCATCCCGGCCACCACGGAAAGTGACGATGTGCTGTTCAAGTACTTTGTAGATGCGGTTGGTCCTGACTACTTCCAGAGCTGGGACGACAATGCCCCGTTCTTCGTACAGGCTGCAAAGGAACTCGGCTACTACGGATATGATACCAAGCCGTTCAAGAAGTATCTCAAGATCAAGTCTTCCAAGGGTTATCTCAGAAAGATATTCCTGCCCGGCGGACGCAAGTTCAAGTTTGACAAGACCCTGTACAAGAACCTTACAAACTTTGTAGCCACTACTGACAACAAGATGATGTTCATCTATGGAGAATGGGACCCGTGGTCTTCCGTAAGGCCTCTCAGCCCGGGGCACGACAACATAAAGTTCTTCATTGCTCCAGGTGGAAGCCATAGGGCAAGGATTTCCAACCTGCCGCCGGAAATGAGGGAAGAAGCCGTTAAGACCCTCAAGGAATGGCTGAATATCAAATAGATACAGACAAAACAAAATGTCTGCTTTTTGCCGGTCTGTTAAGATTTGGCAACCAAATGCTTTCAAATGGACAACATCACATTCAAGGACATAGAGCTCTCTGATTCCAAGTGGATCAGGGAACTCTTTGCTTCCAAAGACTATAACTCGGAAGACTACAACTTCACCTACCAGTACCTGTGGAGGAACACCTTCAAAAGCAAGGTTGCCCGGGTGGGAGATCTCGTTCTCATACAGTACAATATGGAAGGGCGGAGAAGCTACCTCTTCCCGGCGGGCCGCGCCGAAGACTCCCAGACGGCAGACCTTTTGAGCTCTATGCTCTGCCAGAGTTCTCTGCTCAGCGATGAGGGCAAGCTTGCCTTCTACGGAGTACTGCCGAGTCAGCTGGATTTCCTTGAGAGGCATTTCGGCGGACAGTTCACCGCAGAACAGGTACGCATGGGGGCAGATTACATCTACGATGCAGAATCGCTGAGAACCCTCAAGGGCAAGAAGTACCAGGCCAAGCGCAACTTTGCCAATGGGTTCAGGAGAAATTACAATTGGAAGTTTGAGCCTATTACTGAAGAGAATCTTGAGGAGTGCCTCCAGATGAACGACGAGTGGTGCCGCCGCAACGGCTGCGGAGAGAACTTCTGGAAAGCCAATGAATTCTGCGCCGTAAGGATTGCCCTGAACAATTTCAAGGCCCTGGGTCTTGACGGCGGACTTCTGAGAGTGGAAGGACGGGTCGTGGCTTTCACGCTGGGAGAAAAGATGAACTCCGACACCCTGCTGGTTCACATAGAAAAAGCCCTGACAGAGTATCGCGGAGCCTACCAGGCAATGAGCCAGGAATTCCTCGGCTACATGGAAAAGACTCTTCGGGAAAGGGAAAACATTCCGGAAGACACTCCGGCATTCACCCTGGTCAACCGCGAGGACGACTCCGGAGACGAAAACCTCCGCAAGGCCAAACTTGAATACCACCCAATCGAGATAAAAGAAAAGTATCTGATTTCCATTACCAAAAAATAATTATCATTTTTTGATAATTATAAAATAGTAATGACTGGGGCCGGAGATTACAAGAGCCATAATTGTTATCTTTGTTCAGCTTAAACAATCTTATATGAAAAAGTTGATGATATTGTTTTCTGCCGCTTTTCTGGCTCTTATGCCGCAATCTGTTTCCGCACAGAAGAAGGCAAAGATTGACCAGCGGGCAGGATATCTGGATGTGCCTTATTTCCAGAATGTTCATCGCAATGAAAAAGCCCCTGACGGACAAGCCTACATAAAGATAATTCAGGATACCGGCTTCTGGGATATGGAAGACCTGACCGCAAAGCAGATACTCTCCGGCAACGTGCCTTCCGCCCTGAAAAAGTTCCGCAAGATTACATACACAGTAACGATTCGCCATAAATATCAAAGTATTACTCTTGAAGGTTTCCCTGATGGCCCCGTGAAAAGCGAAACGCATAAATATAAAGTTGAGATGTGGGTGCTCCCCGATTATCTTGCGGTTGGCAACGATGAGGACTTTGTGCGTATGCCGATGGGCCCGCTGGCGGCACAGAGGGTTGCAGACTCCCTGTACTGCTCCCTGCCTACCACATTCCTTTCAGACAGGATAGACGAAGCATCCGAGGGCAGAATTGAGATATTCCCCTTCCGGCCTGTTGGAGACAGGAACATGAAGCCGCTCTGCTTTGAAGACAGCAACAATGCCATCAACGCCCTGATGAGGTCCAAAGGGCTTGAATTCGGCCAGTTCGTATCCGGCCTGAAGAAAGACGTTGTCCTGACCACAAGGCTTGAAAATGAGCCTGGTTTTGACCGCCACGTGGCCATATACGGATGGTTCCATCCGGACGGACATCCTCAGCAGCCGCTGTTCATCCGCCACGGCAACTTCTACTCGGACTACAGCCACGGAATCAGGCTCATCTACCGTACCATCAAGATCAACGGAAAGGAACACGACCTCAGGGCGGTTCTGGAAGATCCGGTCCTGTTCCGCCTGGTCAGCAAGGAAGACGTGCCGTTCAAGCGCGCCTCCTACGACTGGCAGGAGCCATGGATCTTCAAGGGCGGAGAAGACCGTTAGTTCTCAAGACGGGTTACTTCAGGCGGTTGATGGTCTGCTCTATCTCTGCCTTGAGTTCGGGTTCGAGATCCGTACCGTCATTGAGTATCTTCTGGCATCCGTCTATGATTTCCTGCTTTCTGTAGGAATATATATACCAGCCCAGGGCTTCGGCCATGTTGAGCCTTATTACCAGGGAATTGTCCTTGTCTGCCAAAAGTTCCAGGAACTGAGGAATGCACTCGTGGAGGTTGTAGTTACGGGTCATGCGAATATTTGAAATCCGTTCTTCTTCCTTTGCACCTTTGTTGAGTATTCCCTCTACGGTTTTGTCAAATCTCTTCTTGTTACGGGCAATGGAGGTTTCCACTTCTTTCACAACCTCGTCATTGTCCAGATAAGTCATGGTAGGCTTCACCTTGTCAAACGCTTCCTTAAGGGCTGCGTGGTTTACGTTGAGGAAGTTGGTGGAGATGTTGTAGCTGACCCTTCTGGCCTCGGGATAGTTTACATACACATCCATCATTGTCTCAAACACCCGTGGGTCTCCGCTTCTTCCGCAAAGGTCAGCAGCACGTCTTCTTACTACCTCATAGCGGTCTTTCAAACCGAGTTTGAGGGCTTCTGCAAAGGTGTCGTTGTCCATCTGTGAAAGGAGTGTGAGACATTCCATGCGTACAGTGCCGTACTTGCTGTCTTTCATCTTCTGGAGAATCTCGGCAGAGGATATCCGGTCAAGATCTCTGAGCATACGGAGAGCTACGTTCTGGACTGCCGGATAAGGGCTGTTGAGCTGGCTTCTCCAGTAGGCAGCATCCTTGCGGTGGGAAGCTATCACTCCGGCAAAGTCTATGTCGGCTCCGCTGCTGAAACGGAATGTAGGGTCGCCTATCAGATGGCCTTCCAGGTAAGGAACCAGACGGTTGTATTCACCTATCCTGGCACCCAGAGAGATGATTCCTATGCACTCGTATGTCCACTTGTCCTGAAGTACGTTCACGGTGTTGCCCTGGCAGACTACCGTTCGGCCGTTGCCGAAGATGTAGTAGCCGCTGATGTTGCCCTTGCGGTGGAAACTGCCGTTATAGCAGGCGTTGAACATCACAAAGTAAGGCTGAGGGTTGAAACCTTTCAGGTCCTGCAGGTCTATGATGATTTCACGCCTTTCCTGCTTTGTCTGTTCGTTTACAGCCGCTCTCTCCTCAGGAGTAAGGCGCTGGAGCCTCCACCATTCGTCAAAGAACTTGGGAGTTACGTGGAAGTCTGTGCACAGGGTGTCGATGAGCCTTTTGGCATAGGCATCGGCATCCTCGTCGCTCATTCCGGCTTTCTTCCTCTTGGCCACTTCCCTGGAAAGGATGACATAGGGACCGCTGTCCCAGCCCCACCCGTTACGATACTTCTTGGCATAGTCCGCAGGAGTTTCCTGTGATGGAAACTCGGATATGTGCTGCTTGTCTATTGAGCCGTGCTCGTTGAAGAAGATTGCATCAACCTCCGGCCTCTGGAGCTCGTCAAACAGACGGTACTTCATGTAGTCCTCATGACGGAAGTTGAGCTGCTTGAGGTTTCTGGACGAGTTCCCCAGGAACTGGAAGTTTTCTTCCAGAGTGATGCTCTCGTCCATCCATGTTATCAGACAGTCGGAATTGTAGCCGTGTCCGGCAAAGGTTACGATGTTGTCCAGAACATTCTGCTGCCTGTGGGCCTCTACGCATTTTTCAAGGAAGGCGGCAATAGCCTCATACTTGTTTCCGCCAAGTTCTTCCGGATACTTGATCCTGGCTGAATAGTAGGTAGGATTCAGACGCTGGGCGCAGTCGGTCCTGAGGTTGTAGTAGAAGAAATCTGTATCTATGCTGTCTCTTCCTATGTACTCGAACTCAAGGTTAAGGTCGTCGTAGAAACGGTCGCTGCCTACGCTGGATTCGTTGCGGTCAAACTTCTCCTCGTCCATCTTGAAGGCTGTGGTCATGTGCTGGGCATTGCGGACCATGGCTACCGGAATGTCGCCGATGAGAACTATGCCCTCCAGATTCTTTGCCTTCTTGTTGAGCTTCTTGAGTTCCGTACGGAGCATCATAGGATCGGCCCAGTCGCCGCGGAGGATGTAGGTAGAAAGTCCGTCTGCCTGAGTTGCATCGCGATAAGCATAAACCTGAGGCTTGCAGGCCTCAAAGGTAGCGTTGTCTATTACAATTGCAAAGGCGTTGCCGGCCTTGGATGTTGGCTTTTCGAGCTTGATGTTCTGCCCAACGGCCGAAACTGCAAGGCAGACCCAAACAACTGCTAAAAATATCTTTTTCATATCTGCCTCCTATTTCTTTGATGTCAGACGTGTTACGGCTCCAATCAGGGCCGGCTTCATTTCGGCCGGTGTGTCGGGGTCGGCAAGAAGTTTCCTGCAAGAATCCACAATTTCGCCCTTGCGGTAAGAAAGGTTCCACCAGGCAAGAGCCTCAGCCATCATGGTGCGTATCAGGACATCGTCCTGAGGGTCTTCCATAACCTTCAGAGCCTGAGTAAGATTCTGATGGTATGGACGGTTACGCATGAACTGGATGTAAGAAACCCGGTAGCCGGATTTCTTTCCGCTGTCCGCTATGGTTTCTATGGAAGCCTTGGCAGGGTTATCCATTATCAGTTTCAGAAGGGCTCCGCGGTCTTTGTCGGCATTGTAATACTGCCGGTCCTGGAAATATTGGTTGACCGCATCTTCTGCAACCGTTGCATCAAAGCAGAGCAGCGCACTTGTGGCGTCGAACACCACCCTTGTGGCATGGATGTCGTTCACATAAGCGGCTATCAGATAAGGCAGAAACTCTTCCGCCCCTACCTGTCCCATGCGGGTTACTGCTATGCGGCGGATGAATTCAAAACTGTCTGTAATGCTGAGCTTGAGGGCCTCCCAATAGTTCTTGTCGCCGAGCTTCTCAAGTAATCGCAGAGAATTATATCTGACAATTGCATATGGCGACTCTTTCAGTTTCTTCAGCAGAATGTCCGAAATACCCGGGTAATTACCTTCAAACAGCTTTATCTCAGCGATATTCTGAAGTTCCGGATTAGGGTCGTCCAGACGGCCTGCCCAATAGGCATTGTCTTTTATGGTCAGCACTTCGTTGAGGTTCTCGTCTGTCCTTTCGGGGGCGAAACGGAAAGTAGGATCGCCGATGATATGGCTCTCCAGTATATTGATATGCTGGGCCCATAGGCCTATCCTGACGCCGTTTCCAAGAAGACCGAGAAGGTCGAACGCGCTCTTGTCCTGGAGGACATTCACGCTGTTGGCAAAGCCTGCCACACAATTGCCATTTGCCATTATGAACTTGCCGGCAATGAAGTCGGGATTGCGGAAATCGCCGTTGTAACAGGCGTCAAAGATGACGAATCTTGGATTTGGAGCTATGTCATTGACTTCCTCAAGGATGATTCCTTCCTTAAGGTTCAGCAGAGAATCGGCGGCTATTGCCTTGGGGTCTTTGTAGTCTGCATACCAGGTGGAATCGAGCCCCCACTCTTCACACATCTGCTTTGCGCGGTCCAGATTCCTGCGGGCAATTGTGCGAAGATAGTTGTGGAGATAGTCTGAAGGCTTCTGGTCTTCCGGTGCTCCGGAAAGGTACATCCTGAAGTAATCTCCGTGTTCGTGGAACACCATGAAATCCACATCCTTGCGGCGGAGTTCCTTAATCACGGACGGCTTGATGTAATCGTCCATGCTGTAGCGGAGGTAGCGGGCCTCTCCGTCTTTCTTGAACACATCGGGGAACTGCTCGCTGACTATCTGCTGTTCGCTCCTCCATGCCGTTATGGAATTGGAGTATGAACCATGGCCGGTGTAGGAAACAAACTGGTCGAACTTGTTGCCGGCCTTGTGCTCCCTTACAGCTTTCTCCAGATATGCGGCAATCTGCCTGCAGCCGCAGCCGTTACTCTTCTGGGCCTGGATTCTTCCGGTGTAGATGTCGCACTCTATGTAGGGCTTGCTGTCAGGGGCAAGTTCGTAGAAGTGGTGAAGGCCCTTTGTAGAGTCTGCCAGCTTGATGAACTTGAGGTCAAAGTCGTCGTAGAAACGGTCGGACGGAACCGCCACCGTCTCCAGAGGATATTTGCGCTCGTCCATCTTGTAGGCGCTGGTCATATATTGGGCTTTCATTATCATTGCAACAGGTATATCGCCGATGAAAACCGCACCCTCCAGGTTCTCCTCCCTGTAGAGTTTCTCAAGAACTTCCTTTACCTGCTCCGGAGACTCCCACTTTGAGGAAACCACGAAAGTGGGAAGGCCCTCACCCTCGATGGTTTCCTTGTACTGCGCCACCTGCGTAGCACATTTTTCCAAAGTGTGGCTGTCTATTATCACTGCAAACGATGTCTTTCCGGTTATGGATGGCCGTTCCGTCTTTTGGGCCGAAAGGCTCAGCGGAAAGACAACCGCAAGCAGCAGAATAATCCGGAATGATTTTCCTGTCATCTTATTCACTATAAATTACTTCTAGAATGTCATTCCTATTTTCAGGGAAATGAATTTCCTGTTCTTGAAGATGCTCTTCTCCTGGTCTGCCCCGTGGTAAGGACTCAGGAACGGGAACTTTGCAACTGCGGCGCCCCAGGTGGTGTTGTCTCCCTTGGGTTTGATGCTGCTGCACTCAAGGCTTACAAACAGAGAAGCCAGACTCTTCAGACCGCTGAAGCTGTAGGTAATGCTTCCGCCCATCTTGCTATAATCTGAACTCTGATAGATGAAGTCCATGAGGGCAAAGTTGGTGAACGCCTTGTTGTCTTCCTTTACTCCGCCATAGTCGAACACTCCCTTGGAGTTGTTGTTTACTCCGCCGTTGAGGTTGAACGTCAGGCTGTTCTTTGTGTCAATTACCATGTTGTAGGTAACATCGGCCCCAAAGAAGAAGTTGTTGATCTCCTTGTGGGTTTCAGGAACATAGTAAGTGAAATGGTCTCTTGAACTTACCGCATTCAGATTGAACTTCCAGGTGTAGGAGTCTCCGTCTGCAATCATATAGTCTATGTTGAAGTACTGGTTCCTCTTTGCAAACTTGGAACGTTCAAACTTGGCGTCGGTGATGTAGCTCTGAACCTCGTAGGTGTTGTCGTAGGTCTGGAAGTACTCTATTCCGCGTAAATCGTTGTTGTCGTAACGGTAGCGGAAGAATACACGGTCCTTTTCCGTGGCGTTGTACTGGAAGGCCAGGTTTGCACCCCATACGGTCTTCTTTACGGTACCGCTCATCTGAGGCTTGGTATAGTTGCAGAGCACGTCCTCAACCCTGTACAGATAGTCTGCCGAAACAAAAGCCTTGAACTTTTCGTTGCGGAAACTGTACTGGAGGCTTCCTCCCAGAGCATTGGCGTTGTAGTTACGCAGCTTGTTTATACCCGCAAAAGAGGCAATGACTCCATCGTTGAAGAAACCGGGGGCAACCATTTCCCAACCTTTCTGGTCTGTAAGATGGTTGATGTTCTCGGCAGAACCGTCCTCGCGGTAGCTGGTATAGTGGAAGACCGCACCAAGGCTGTTGGACGGGTTGAATTCCCATACGATTGAAGGCATCACATTCAGGTCCGAAACCTTGGTAAGGGGGCGTGGGTCCAACTGCTTGGCTGCAATGGCTGCCTGATATGTTCCGGATATTCCAATGATGAGATGGCCGTTTATAAGCCTTGGAAAAGCAGCCTTGAAGCCCAGGTCATAAGTCTGGTTCTTCCATTTGCTGACATTCTCGTCTGCTACAAAGAACGGCATATCGCGGGTAGGATCTGCAAGGGTTGCATTCCACTTGGCTCCCGCAATATTGTCTTTGGTGTAAGTGAAGTCTCCCCAGATAAACATTCCGCCCACATTCTTGTAGATTCCTCCACCGTCTGTGTGGAATTTGAGTGAATTTATCTTTTCGCCAACCTGCATGGGTTTGAAATCACCCTTGGTGTAGTCGTATCCGAAATATGCATTTGCCATCAGGGCCGGTGCATCCACCAGACCTCCGGCTGCATTCTCGGAATTGTTGAGCCAGATGTTCTCCAGTTGGGCTCTTTCTATGGCAGCTTTGGTACCTGTCTGAGCCATTGCCACAAAACCGGCAAAAATGGCCGGAACCAATATGGCCGCTATCTTAAATATCTTTCTATTCATAACTTTCAACTTTTGCCGTGTTTACAAATTAGTCCAGCTCCAGGACGGAACCTTTTCGCCGTTGCGGCGGATGGCAGGCTTGTCGTTAATCTGGAAATCATCCGTAGAGTTGTTGGTGTCCTGATATTTGGGCGTTCCGTCTGCTCTCTTTTCAACAACCTTCCTTGAAACGGTCTTGCCGCAATAGGTGGCACCCACTGATGTGCCGCCTGCATCTACGAAACCGGGCACCCTCTTCATGTTCAGGGCGTTCATATTGGTAAGGAGTTCAACTCCGTCCAAAATCCAGTCGGCCGGAATCTTGGCATACTTCGGAGTCTTTCCAACCTCGCTCTGATAGTGAGAAGCGTCTTTGTAGTAATCGGCGTTCAAGGTTGTTCCGTCAGGAGCCTTGTAAACTACAAACGATGCTCCGAATACAGATGTCAGCCACTGCATGCTGTTCCATGTGGTGTAGAAGATGCAGGTAAGGTTGGGTACATCTGCATTGTAGCGCGAAACGTTTCCGGTCCAGGTCTGGAAGTCGGCCATGGAGTTGTCGTATGAGTTGGGGTTGTTCACCGTGTGGTTTCTGGGCTCCTGGGCTACAACAACGCTCTCTCCGGGTTTTACCGGATATTCTGTGCCTGTTCCCGGGAACTGCCATACCATAAGGCTGTAAACATAGTTTCCGTCTCCGTCTTCATCGGGCCATGTAGGAAGGTTGGCGGTGGCAATGTTCGGATGAAGCTGGGCAAAGCATACGCCGTCCAGATAGAACACTTCGTCGGAGTTGTTGGTGAACTGATAGGTCTGGTCCCTGAAATAGTAGTTTGCTATTCCGCAATAGTAAATTTCGCTGAAGCAGAGAGAACCAACCTTTGCCGGACGTACTACCAGGCGGTAGGTTTCGTCGGTTTCGGCCTGCTCCGCAGTAACATCCTTAAACACGGATATGCTGGGAACGTTGCCGTTGATGAAGTACTGGTAACCCTCGTGGGTTGCACGGCCGGTTACGCCTATGGAGTAAACGCCGGGTTCTATTTCCAGGGTTGCAATACTGTTTGAACCTGTAACGGCCGTAAATATCTGACCGGTCTTGACGTTGGTAAAGGTAACCGTTACGCCCTGAGTGGAAAAGTTGGGGTCAGGGGTAATTTCTCCTCCCTTGGGAATGAATCCTGTAGCTGCACATACCTTGTATGCAACGCTTATGGTCTCTATCTTGTCAACATCCTTGACATCGTCCATCATATCAATGCAGGAAGGCAGAAGGAGTGACAGGACTGCTGCAAATATTATCGTATATATCTTTTTCATAATAACGCTCCTCTATAAGTTATTTGATTCGTGCGGTCAGCTGAAGACCAAAGAAGAATACGTTGGAGTTCCGCCTTACCTTGCTTCCCGGGCTCTTGACCAGAGACTGCAGAGGTGTGCTTCTGAACATATTGTTTGCAAAGAACGAAACGTCAAAGTTCTTGAACTGCTTTGTAACGTTTACATTGATGCAGAGAACCGGATTGTAGGAAGGTTCCCTCTGGCGGCGGTTGGATGCTACGGCACCGTTGGTCTCGTTGCGCAGAATGGGAAGCCATGTGTCATAGTCCGGATTTGAAGGGTCTGCCCAACTTGCATTGAAGTCGTGGATCTGACCGTCTTCAATTGACAGATACTTAACCGGAATGGTATCGCAGGCCCCGTAGGTAGTCCAGCTCTTTTCCCTCCAGTTTACATTTGCGGTAACTGATACCACAAAACCTATCTTTGGAATGTTGTGGGTAACAATGAAGTTGGTTATCAGGTTCTGCTCCCTGTTGATGCCGGAAGAATTCTTGTATTCGTAGATACCGTAGTTGGCTTCTTCGCTTCCGTTCTTGTTGTACCACAGGTAGCCGTTGTTCCAGCTCTTGTAGTCGTAGAATTCTCCGTTGACCAGGAAGGATGTGCGGATTGCGTTGATTCTTCCGAAGTCTATCACGAACTCTATACCCTTCTGCTCGTATGAGGAGTTGTTGCGGGGGCTGGTGTACTGGAGGAATACCTTGCCGTTCTTGTCAAGAGTCAGGTCCGGAAGGGAGGTTCCGTCTGCAGGATAGGTTGTAACCTTGTACTGCGGGAAGTTTACCCATGCATAGTCCGAAAGACCCTTGGAGAAGGTGTATCCGCTGTGGTTCCAGTCTCTGTAACCGGTTACGGAAACCTTTACCTTCTTGATCCTGAAGTCCAATCCGATTTCGGCCTTGTTCTGCTTGGAGAGTTTGAGGCCGTCGTTCTTGATGTTATAAACATGAGTTGTAATCAACTGGAACTTCTGGGCATCCGGAACGGATGAAGACAGGGAGTTGTTGAAGTTGATCATGTCAAAATATGCATTGTCCGGATAGACATAGGCCATAGACGGAGCGTTGATGCTGACTCCATAGCCGCCTCTTACGCTCAGTACGTTGGGTATCAGATCCAGAGATGCGTTAATGCGGGGCGAGAATGCATCTGAAACATGCCATACCTTGTCATAGCGCACACCGGCAACTACTTTGAATTCTCCTCCGCCCCATACAGGAACGCGGAAGTCTTCCTGAGCCCATACTCCGAGTTTGTTCATGAAAGGAATATCCTTGTAGGCCCTTTCTCTCTGGGTTGCAAAACGGTAAGAAACGCTGCGGTAAGGAGGGGTGTCATAGTCAAAGACTTTGCCGCGGCCCTTGTTGCCGTCGTTGCTGAAGTCGGAACCCAGAATGATATGGTGGCTGGTAGAGCCGATATTTCCGGAGAAGTTGAGCATCAGCTTTGCAAAGGTGTTGAGTTCCTTGCCATAGACATTGTACTCGTATTCGTAGGAAGCGGGGGTAATCCAGCTCTTGTCGTTTTCGAGCTCGTTGTTGGGGCCGAACCATGTAAGAACCTTATGGGCATCGTCATAGATTACTACTCCGGGGCGGCTGGAAAGCACGGAGCCGTCTATCTTGCTGTAGGAATATGCTACGTCTGCATTGGTTCCCTGATCCTTGAAATAGCTCCAGCGGTTGGTGTAGTTGAACGATACATTGTATTTGATGTTCTTGAACCAACCGGCATTCAGCCTTATCTCGCCGTTGTGGTTGATGCGGAATCCGCGGTCTCTTCTGTTGGAAGTCCGGAAGTCCGTATCGTCGTCCGGGTTGGGCTCTGCCTTGTCTTTTGTCCAGAGGTAAGACAGGGCGGTGTTGGTGTAGAACTTTCCACCGAAGAAGGTGTTTGCGTAAGCTATCCTTCCGGTTGAGCGGCGATACTTGTCATAACCCTCTCTTGGGTCTGCAACGGAATAGGCATAGTCTATGCCGTAGTTGATGAAACCGTTGCCCTGGCCCAGGCTCACGCCGTGGGTGGCACCTATTGAGTAAACGTTGGGGTTGGTGTTGAACTTGATTGAAAGAGGCTCAACGCCGCTCTTTGCATTTACTATTACGGTACCGGCAGCGGCGTTTCCGTATTCAACGGAAGCAATACCCTGAATTACCTCTACAGACTCTATGTTGTCTGTGGTAATTGTCCTCAGGTCTATACCGGAAGACGGGCTCTGTCCGTCAGCGCCCGGGGTTGCACCTCCAATGGCGGCACTCATGGTCTGCATGTTGGCCGAATTGGATACCGGGGCTCCGTCCATGATGATGGCTGTTCCGTTGGCATTTCCTCCGCGTACGGAAAGGGTCTTTACTCCCTGAAGGTCCGGTTTGAATGTGCTGGCCGTGATGTCGGCGCCGGGAAGCAGCACCATTACATCTGCCAAGGAGCTTGCCTGAATGTGCTCAATTGCCGTCCTGTTAATCTTTGAAGCCGTAGCCGAACCGGTCTTTGAAGCCTCCGCGGTTACCACTATATCGTCAAGGTGGAAATCCGCAAACCTAAGCTGGAAATCGTACACAGCCTTTGCGGCGGTAACATTTACCTTAAGGTTCAAGGTCTCATAACCAAGAGAAGCAACTACAAACTCGTAGGTGCCTGGAGCTATGCCCTTGATGACATACTCTCCTTTTTCGTTGGCAACCGTGCTCAGACCGGTTCCGAGTACCTGAACGGTAGCATAGGGAATCGGAGCAGCAGTGCCGGAGCTCACCTGCTCAGAAACGGTACCGTTGATGGTAACCGCCGTCTGACGCTGAGCCCATGTGCTTCCTCCAATCAGAAGCAGGGCAAAGGCCATGAGCAGGCTGCTTGCTTTTAATCTTGTTTTCTTCATAGGTTTAATGATTATGTTTGATTGGTTTATTTCTATTTTGCGGTTAAAATCTGTTGCAAAATAACATAATAAAAAGCGCCTCTGGAATACCCAGAAAAGGGTATTGCCATATTTGTCTCACAAATATATTAAATTTGTAAGTAATTCTACTCAGCGATATGGAAACAATTAAAATGACAGACCTCTTTGCTCAGCACGGTCTGATACGGGAAGAGATAGATTCGGCAATTAAAACGGTGATTGACTCTTCAGCTTTCATAAAGGGAAAACCTGTTGGAGTGTTTGAAGATAATCTGGCCCGGTATCTGGGGGTCAGGCACGTCATAGGATGCGGCAACGGAACCGATGCCCTGCAGATAGCTCTCATGGCTCTGGGGCTTGAACCCGGAGACGAGGTTCTGGTTCCGGCCTTTACCTATGTGGCAACGGCGGAGGTTATTGCCCTGCTGCACCTCACTCCTGTGATGTACGACGTTAACCCGAGAACCTTCAACACGGACGCCCATACTTCATTCGAGCACATAGAGGAACTGATAACTCCCAAGACCAAGGCCATTGTTCCGGTACACCTTTTCGGACAATGCTCAGACATGGACGCCACTCTGGCCATCGCTGAGAAATACCATCTGAAGGTGGTGGAGGACTGCGCACAGGCCCTCGGTTCCGATTTCAAAGGCAGAAAGGCCGGCACAATCGGCGACATAGGCTGCACATCCTTCTTCCCTACCAAGAACCTCGGCGGAATGGGAGACGGCGGAGCCTTGTTCACCAACAATGACGAACTGGCCCAAAGGATAAGGATGATTGCCAACCACGGCCAGAAGGTCAAATACCATCACGACATCATAGGATGCAACTCCAGGCTGGACACATTGCAGGCAGCCGTTCTGGATGTGAAACTCAGGCATCTGGATGAATACATCGCAGGAAGGAAGAGAGCCGCGGCGGCCTACACCACCCTCCTTAAGACAGCCGACCCTCTGGAAAGGTGCATCTGTACGCCGGTTGAATCGGACTTCACCACCCACACCTATCACCAATATACTCTGATTGTCAAAGACCGGACGTCCCCGTCCATCACTGCCTCTGAAGAAACCCCGGACAGGGATGCGCTGAAAGCATTTCTGGCTGAACGAGGTATTCCCTCGATGATATACTATCCACTTCCGCTGAGCTCTCAGACCGCTTTCAAGGGTATTGCAAAGAAACGGGAAGATTTTAACCGCAATGCCGGCGAATCTCTCAGCAATTCCGAATTCCTCTCCAGACACGTACTCTCGCTTCCGATGCATCCCTATCTTACTCAGGAGCAGATAAAATACATCGCTGAGGCTATTATGGAATTTTATCAGTAACTTGCACCTCTGGACACAGGCTTTCTTTCAAAGGACCTGCGGATGACAATCAGCAAAACCGGATGGACTCACAGATATCATCAAACAGAACCGTGGCAAAGAATGCAGTAATGCTTTCTGTGAGGATGCTGATTGTGATGGCCGTGGGCCTCTATACATCCAGGGTTGTGCTGGGCGCACTGGGGCAGACAGATTACGGCATCTACGGTGTGGTTGGAGGCATTACGGCCCTGGTAGCCTTCCTGAATACATCCATGAGCAACGCCACCAGCCGTTTCCTCATGTTCAACATTGGAAAAGGCAACAGGGAAGCCCTCAACAGGACATTTTCCGCCGCCCTGAGCACTCATATAGCCATAGCCGTACTCTGCGTGGTCATCATAGAAATTGTCGGGCTCTGGTTCCTGTACCACAGGCTGATTATTCCGCCGGAAAGAATGTACGCCGCTTTTTGGACATTCCAGGCCAGCGTAATATGCATGGTGCTGGCCTTCATACAGACTCCGTTCAACGCTTCCATCATAGCCCACGAGAAGATGGGGGTTTATGCCTACATAGAAATCCTGAACTCGGTACTCAAGCTCCTGATGGTTTATGTACTGGTAATTGTGGCAGCAGACAAGCTGATTCTCTATTCGTTTTTGGTTGTTGGGGTTACATTTGCGGTACTGCTCATCTACTACATCTACTGCCGTACACATTTTCAGGAATGCAGGCTGAGGCTTTCGGCCGACCGGCAGTACATAATGCCGATGCTCTCGTTCAGCGGATGGAACCTGTTCAGGAATTTTTCCGTTTCGGCCCGTCAATGGGGAAACAACTTTCTGATAAACATCTTCTTTGGAGTTCTGCTCAATGCCGCAAGCACCGTGGCCACCACCATCTACGGCATGATCATGAGCCTTGCAAACAATGTTACGAGTGCGTTTTCGCCCAAGATAATTAAGCTCTACGCTCAGGACAAGCGCTCCGAAATGTCGGATTCTATCTGTATTTCAACAAAATACGCCGTTCTCATCATGGGCTGTATGACCGCACCCGCCATACTTGAAATGAAATACCTGATCCGCCTGTGGCTGGCTCAGGACATAGAATATGCCGCTGAGTTCTGCAGCATCCAGATGCTGGTGGGGTTCTTCAATCTGGTTACAAATGTCATAGTTTACGGCGTGCTTGCAACCGGCAAGGTAAAACGTTTCAGCCTGGTTTACGGAGGGCTTTACCTGCTGAGCCTTCCGGTTTCATACCTCCTTCTGAAACTGGGAGTGGGGCCGCTTTCCACCTATTGGGTAACGCTGGCCTTCGGAGCCCTGATACTCACAGGCACCCTGCTGATACTCAAGAGGCTGGTGGCAGAAATCTCCGTTTCAAGGGTACTGGTAACCCTGCTTGTAAACCTTATGGTTACAGCTCTTTGCTGCATACCGTCTGTTCTGATACATCTGAACATGAACGAGTCTTTCCTAAGAGTGGTGCTGGTGGCCCTGGCCAATTTGGCAACCCTGGGGCTGGCAACATATTTCTTACTGCTTAAAAAGGCCGAACGGGAAGCCGTGGCCGTAAGGCTCAGAAGCCTTTTCGGGCTTGGAAACAAAAACTGCGGACAATGAAAGAAGACAATGCAAAAATAACGGTGATAGTTCCTGTCTATAATGTTGAGGATTATCTTCAGCGATGCATAGGCAGCCTGCTCGGCCAAAGTTTCCGCGGCTTTGATGTGATTCTGATAGACGACGGCAGCACCGATTCCAGCGGAAAACTCTGCAACAGCCTTGCCTTGCAGCATCCGTTCATAAAAGTCTTGCACAAGGAAAACGGAGGGCTTTCGGACGCCCGTAACGCCGCCTACCCTTACATCACCGGCAAATATGTAATGTTCCTGGATTCGGACGACTTTCTTACGGACAATGCCCTTGAACTTCTGTACGGTTTTGCAGAAAAAGAAAACTGCCAGGTGGTTCAGGGCGGATTTTACTACCTGTACGAACAGGAAGGCCGGCTGGTTTACGACAACAGATGGTTTGAAAGAGGCTCCAAGCCCATTGTACTTGGCAGAGAGGCAGCCATGAAGGAACTCGTAAAGAACAACTACATCAAGAACTTTGCATGGGGGAAGCTCTATCTTGCAGACATCGTAAAAGACCTTCCTTTTCCAAAGGGCCGCTACTTTGAAGACTCCTTCTGGCAGCATCTGGTATTTGACAGGGCGCAGAACGTGGGGTATGTTCCCTCTCCGGTACTGTGTTACACTCAGAGAAGTTCCAGCATCAGCGGCAGCTTCAACGGAAAGAGCATAGACCTTCTGTGCGGACTGGAAGAAAGACTTACATTCATAGATGAAAAATACCCTGCCCTCAGCCGTCTCATGAAAAAGCAGCTGGTCAAGACCATTGGCCTGCACTACAGCCTGTCGCAGAAGAGGGCGGATGCCGGAGTCGGAGAAATCTTCAGAAAATATCTGGAAGAGGCCCGTAACAGGATAGGCCTCAGCGCAAAGGAAATGTTCCTGATAAGACACGGCAGCGTAAGAAACATCCTCAGCCTGCCCAAAAGGGCATATAGCCGGCTATTTGGCAAGAAACCAACCGAACTTCCATATAAACCCGAAAGATGAGCAGTATAGCCACATACCAAAACTTTGGAGAAGTAACTCTCCTTCTGGAACAGGCCGGATGCCAATATCTGGTGCTCAGAAATTTTGACGAACTCCTCAGCGATGAGGTCTTTATGGCCGGCCATGCCGACATAGACCTGCTCTGCCGCAATGCCTCAGAGGTTGCAAAGGCCATTTCGGCCAAACCCTCAAACCCGGGCAAGGCAGACGGAGTGCATTACTGCATAAACATCAAGGGCAAAAAGGCAAGTCTGGATCTCAGGCAGGTTGGCGACGGCTATTACTGCACCGCCTGGCAGGAAGATATGCTCAATTCCAGAATCCCATACAAGGGCTTTTACATAATGGACAGGACTAACCTGTTCTACTCCCTTGTCTATCATGCAATTCTTCAGAAAAGCACCCTTTCTGCCGAATACCGCCGGAGGCTTACGGACATGGCCCGGGAACTGGGCCTTACCGTAGATGAAAATGCGGCGGAGCAGAGCCTTCTGGCCTATCTGGAGGCGTTCATGGCCAAAAACGGTTACACCTACACCTACTGCACAGACAAACACGTTCCGCTAAGGCGGGCGGCGGGCATAAACCGGAGGATGATAAAGAAAGATGCCGGGCTGCGCCTCAGGCATTTTGCCTACGATGCAAAGCTGGCCGTCATAGATTTTCTGGTAAGGGTAAAGCATCTTGGAAGAAAGAGCCAAGGCTGAATTAAAAGACCTGTCCTATGGAAATTATAGCTAAACTTCAAACGCATACGGTGAACATCTACGGCCTTGCCCAAAAGGAATATTCCCTGGAAACCGTAGCTGCCAAAAGCCTGCTGACAGGCCTGAAGTTCGACGTGTTTGCCAAGCTTTACTACATAGCCCACCGGCAGGAGGACCCGCAAGGAGCCCTGAAGGTTTATCTTGAGCACATAAAGGTTTTCAATCCAGATGGAAAAGAGCCGGGAAGAGACGACAAGACTTCCTTAGAGGACTTCGTAAAAGCCTTTGACTCTCTGATTGAAGACATGAAGGAGAACGGGTTCGACTCCCAAAAATCTGTCATTCCATTGGACGGAGACGGCGTTTCGCTGGACGGCTCGCACAGGATTGCCGCCGCCGCCTTCTTCGACCAGAAGGTTCAGACGGCCAGATTCAAGGATGTTGTCAGAAAATGCGAGTTCAATTACAACTATTTCCTGGCCAGAGGATTGCACCGCAGCACCGCAGACACCATAATGCAGGAGATGCTCCGTTGGAAAGACAATGTCTATGTCGCCTGTCTGTGGCCGAAGATCTCAAACAAGGAAAAGGAAACAGCCCTCAAACTCATCTCAGGTTTTTCGGAAATCTGCTACGTCAAAACGGAAAAGATAAACCTCAAGTCCCTGTCTTCTTTTGTAGGACTCATCTACAAAGCTCAGGACTGGACAAAAAGCAAGGCTGCCGTAATGGACAAGGCCACAAACTGCTACGGTCCTTCAAGAACCGTTGAATTCGTATTCTTCTCAACAGACCTTCCGCTTGAAGACATACTCAGGAAAAAAGAAGAATTCAGGAACATTTTCCACGACGGCAAACACTCCCTCCACATAACGGACAACATCGCTGAGACAAAGGAAATAGCCGGCCTCATTTTAGAGCCGGAGCAGAGGAAAACCTGGGACACTTCGTTCAACGCCTGGGGCCGCTTCAAGAATTACCTGAGCGAGCAGGCCTATCTTTTCAGACATGTCAGATGGCTGAATTTCAAGGTGTTTGTGGCAAGGCAGGCAGGCCGTCTGAAAAAGCTCAGATAGAAAGCCTCTTCTTTATTCTCTGCGATAATTTTACCCCTAATATGCGGTGAAAAAGCTGCTTGGCTTTCTTCTTCCACTTGGGCTCAGGAAGCCAACTTGCCATAAACCAGTGGATTGAGCGGGTATTCTCCGTCTTTCTGAGCCTTCCGGTAAAATAGTCCAGAGGATTGAAATAATCGCGGGGATAAAAATAATGGCCGCCCACATTTTCTACGGTGCCGTTTCCCTTGAGCCCCCTGGATATGAACAGTTCGGAAATCATCGGATTCATGGAGAACTTGGAGATGGAGCCGTCTTCCTCAAAGAAATTCATAGAGTTGTAGCGTTCCATAATTTCTTTATAGACAGGGTCTTTGGCCTCAGCACCAATTCCCAGGCCGGCGGCCACAAGGGGGCTGCTTCCGGCATCGTTTTCCAGACCCCAGAACGGGCCCTTTTCCACAATGTCGTCTATGGGCCTTACAACCTCCACATCTACATCAAAGTAAACTCCGCCATAGTTGTAGATTATCCAGAAACGGGCAAAATCGCTCACAAAGGCATATTTTTTTGCCCCGTAAGCGTCCTGGACATATTTGTTTATGCCAACATCAAAATTGTCCTCGTTCCACTCCTTTATCTGATATTGGGGCAGGAGTCTGCGCCAGCTGTCAATACACTTTACCGCCGAAGCCGGAAGGGGGTTCCTGCCAAACCAGCAATAGTGTATTGTCTTGGGTATCACGGCCTAAAGCTTGGAGTTATTGTCAAACAGTTCCAGAAGCTGATCTGCACGCCTGCCCTTGAGTTTCAGATAATCCATCTGATGATAGAAAGTGGAGATGCGGTGGAAATCGCTTCCGGTAAAATTATAATAGCCTTTGTCCAGCAGATCCAAGGCCCTTTCGTAAACCTCCGGTCCATAGTAGCCCGAAAGCGAAAGATAGTTGAGCTGAAACTCGTAACCCTTGTCTTTGAGCTTCTTGTAATCGTACTTGGACATGTACTTGTATCTTTCCGGATGGGCTATGATTGGCTTGTATCCGGCAAGTGAAAGCCCGTAGAGGATGTCATCCATATCCACCGGAGGAGAAAAGTAAGAAGTTTCTACAAGCACGTGCACTCCGTCTGAATATGTGAGCAGGTCTTTGTTCTCCACTTTTGTAACAAACTCCTTGTTCATCATATATTCAGATGCCAGGCGGAGTTCTATGGATCCGGTGTAAAAACTCTTGTAAAGTTCAAACCGCTCTCTCAGATGAGCGTTGCTGAAGCCTCCCTTGGGCTCTGAAACATAGGCGCTTTCCTTACCCGAAAGGTCATATTGCTTCTGGTTTTTCTCCATTATTGCCACGCTGGAGTTTCCTTCTGCCTCTTCCGTGGGTTTCTTGTGGCGGTGATGATGTCCGCCGTAGGAATCCTTGTCAACTACGGCGCCCTCTATTCCCATGTTGTGGGGTGTCAGGTACACCCTTTTTACCCCCGCCATCTCTTCCTGAGAAAGCAGTTCAAAACTTTCGTCCAGAGAGTCCATTCCGTCATCCACATCCGGCAGAAGATGGCAATGTATGTCCGTGGCGTCTTTCAGGAACTTTGTTCCTTTTACACTCTTCTTAAACCAAAACATCTATAGATTCGTTTGCTTATTTTCTGAACCAAGTCTTTTTCCTTTTGTTCTTGCCCTCATATTCCTCCTCTCCATAACCATAGCCGTAACCGTATCCGTATCCGTATCCGTAACCATAGCCGTAACCGGACTTGCTCTGCTCCGTAGAGTTGAGCACTACGCACATATTCTTGAGCATCTTGTCTTTGTAGAGTTTGTCAACCTCAGGCAGCAGACGGCGGTCCATTACGCCTGCACGGATGACAAAAATGGTAAGGTCGCAGAGTTTGTTCACTATGCTGGCATCCGCAACAAGACCATTGGGCACATTGTCCAGGAAGATGTAGTCGTAGTCTTTCTTGAGTTCTTCCGTCAGGCGTTTCAGGCGGTCTGTCATCAGAAGCTCCGTAGGATTTGGCGGAATGGGGCCTGCAAATATCACATCCAGCTTGCTGGAGAATGCTCCGCGATGTATTATCTGCGAAACATCGTCTGTCTGGCCGCTCAGGTAGGTTGTAAGGCCCTTCATGCCGGAAGTTACCCTTTCGTCTGTCTTGCTCAGCAAGGTTTCCAGGGTGGATTTTCTGATGTCAGTGTCTATGAGGATAATACGCTTGTTGGCCATGGCAAAGCTGACCGCCAGGTTGGTGGAAACAAAGGTTTTGCCGTTGCCCGGAGTCTGGGAAGTGAACATCACAACCTGCTTTTCGCCGTTGGTTACATTCATGAAGTCCATGTTGGTGCGGATGATGCGGAAGGCCTCCGATATGGAGTCTCGCCCGTCTTCGCGGACCACAATCTGACGCCCTTCCATACCCTCCTTCTTGGGAATTTCGCCGAGGAAAGGAGCCCCTACATTATCTTCAACATCCTTGCGGTTGCGGACATATACATCCAGCAGATCTTTCACCCAAAGAATCACGGCCGGAATCAGAAGACCCAGTATTATGGCTATCAAAACTATGAACCTGCTGTTGGGAGCAACCGGCGACAGCGGGCCGCGGGCCTTGTCTATCACCCTTATGGAACTTTCAGTCATTGCAAGGGAAAGTGCGTTCTCCTCTCTTTTATTGAGCAGATACAGATAAAGTTCCTCCTTTATCTTCTGCTGCCTTTCCTTGGATGTGAGCTTGTTCTGCTGCTGAGGAATGGCTGCCACGCGGCCTCTTGTAATAGCCTCTCTGGAGCGTACGTTTCCGGCTTGCATACTCAGCGAATTTACCAGATTGTTTATAGAGGATGCTATAGTCTGCTTCATAGGAATCAGCTGAGCATCAAGGTCCTGAACAAGCGGGTTGTTTTCGGAGCTGGAGGCAAAAAGCTTGTTCCTCTGAAGCATCAGGTTGTTGTACTGGTTTATCTGGCTTTCTATTCCGGCATCCAGACCCAGGTTTGAAGGAAGCGGCTGGTTGCGGTTTCCGGGGTTGTTGATATGGCTCTGAATCTGCTTTGCAAGAGTGAGCTGGTTCTCAATTCCCAAAACCGTACGGCGGTATTCGCTGCCCTCCGAAGCATAGCCGGAAGACTCCGTTGTAACATCCGTAAGACCTGCGGAGGACTTGTAGCTTGCAATGTCGGCATCAACTGCTCCGAGTTCCTCGTTTATGACTTCTATACGGTCGTTTATGAATTGCTCCGTGCTTCTGGAAGCGGCATTCTTGTCTGCAAGGTTCTCCTCGTTGTAGGCATCAATCAGGGTGTTGAGCACATCCTCGGCTCGCAGCTCTGAAACATCCTTCATAGAAAGGTTTATTACGCTGGCCTGACGGTCTGCTATTACTACGTTTACCTTGCCCAGATATTTGAGAACGGTGGGTTTGAACGGTTCTTTATAAACGCTTATGGTCTGGCCCTTGTACATTCCTATCCTGTCTGTAGATGTCATGTAGAGCCTTCCAAGAGGTGTGTCTGTGGTATCGTTCAGGGCTATGTTCAAAGGCTCGGAGCTTCTTGCCCCATAGCCCGTCATCTGAACGGTAGAATCGGTGAGTATCTTGAGTTTCAGGCTGAGATAGTTGTTGGGGTTGGCATCTATGAACCTTACGTCAACCGGCGTCAGTTTGTAAAGGTTGAGGTGACTCAGCCCGTATGGTATGTTATAGTTGACCGTAAGGTTGAGCCTGTTCACCACATTGCTCATCAGCTGATATGACTTGAATACATACAGCTCGTTGTTTACGTCCGAATTCATCATGCCCATTATGCCTATATCCTGGAAAACAGCGCTCTGGCTCATTCCGCTGCCACCGGAATTCTTGGTCTTTACCAGCACGGACGCCGTTCTGGAATAGGTCTTGGGGGTTTTCTTGATATACAGAACCGCCAAAAGAACGCAGATGAACACAGACAGCACAAACCACCATTTGTTCAGCCATACAATGGAAACCAAGTCTCTCAATGTCATCTGTGAACCGTTGCCCTTGCCGGACGTTTCAACTTGTTTGATTTCTTCTTTTGCCATAATGATCGGGTAAAACTACTTGAACAACAGTGTCAGAACCGTTACCAGAAGAGATGTGGCCGTTATCCAAACAGTTACATTGTTGTTCTGGTTGATGCCGCTCTGCTGGGCCTTTATACGGTTTGGCTTTACATAAACCATATCGTTCTGCTGAAGATAGAACGACGGGGAGTTGAGCACGTCTTTGGTCAGCAGGTTGTTGTACAGAATCTGACGCTGTCCGTCATTCTCCCTTATGACCATTATGCTGTCGCGGCGGCCGTAAATCGTAAGGTCTCCTGCCAGGGCTATGGCGTCCAGCAGAGATACACGGTCGCTCTGAATTGTAAACTTGCCGGGGTGGTTGACCTCTCCCAGAACGGAAACATTGAAATTCTGGTATGCAACCGTAACAACGGCGTTTTTGAGAAGGCCGGTTTCATCCAGACGGTTCTTTATCAGGTTTGAAAGTTCCCCTCTGGTCAGGCCCGTGACCTTGATTCTGCCAACTACCGGAAAGTCTATTTCGCCGTTGAAATCTACCGTGTAGCCGTTATTGCCGGTTCCTTCTGTCTTGGAAGTGGGCTGAGCCATGTTGAACAAAGCTGCAAGCTGAGGCTCCTTATGGCTGACGTAGATGGAGAGCATATCTCCTGGCTTGATTCTTATATCCTGATAGTTTGTGATATTCTGGATGTCGTTGTCAAAGGAATCTTGTAGATAAACTACTTCCCTTGCACTGCGGCATGAGGCAGCAGCAAAAACAACGGCCAAAAGAAAAACAAAATATCCGTGCTTCATTTTCATATCCTTTTTTAAAACAGTGAATGTCTTACAAATATAATAATTATGCGCCAATCTACTTGTTGAGCCAGTTAATTTCATTCTTGACAACCGTTGCAGGATTTCCGGCCATGACAGAATTCTCCGGGCAGCTGCGTGTAACCACGGCTCCGTAGGCAACTATGGAATTGCTGCCAACGTTCACTCCCTTGAGGACCGTGCTTTTTTCGCAGAGCCATACATGGTTGCCTATTATAATGTCAGCCGCCTTGTTTGTAATATTGCCGTCTTTGTCCAAAACCTTGTGGGCATCGTTGTTGCGCAAAAGTATTCCGTAGCCGAACATACAGTTTCGCCCAACGGTTATATCCGCATCCTTGAGTACGAAGGAAACTCCCCTGATGCCGCTGTTGCTGCCTATTTTCAGACAGGAATTTCCGTACATGGCAATGGTGCAAGGCCCGTCAAACTTGGAGCCCTCTTCTGCAATCAAACGGTTGTTATTGCCGTAAATTACAATTTCAGTATTGGTCAGCCGGCTGTTTTCTCCTATTTCCACAATGTTGTCGTTGCCGTTGACCCGGATGATGAAATTCCTGCGCCTGGATTTCACACTGATTACATTACCTCTGCCTTTTACGGCAGTAGGACGGAACAGCCTGTATATTTTCTTGATCAATTGCACTTCTGTCCGGTTTTTAGGTGAGAATTTATCTGATTATCCTTTTCAGAATGCGGCATCTGTTGCCTGCTGCAAGGTAGCCGTCCGGAATGTTTTTGCTGACACAGCTGCCGGCAGCTATTGTGCACCGTTTTCCTATGGTTACTCCCTGAAGGACAATGGTTCCGGCCCCTATCCAGGTTCCTTCCCCTACTGTAACGCTCCCGCAAAGTGTGGAATGAGGAGAAATATGGACGAAATCGCCGATGACACATTCATGATCTACAGATGCTCCGGTATTGATTATGCAATGCTTCCCTATCTTGCTTTCCGCATTGATAACGGCACCCGCCATGACAACCGTGCCGCATCCTATTTCCGCAGAAGGAGAAACTACCGCCGCACGATGTATGGCTTTTGCAAATTTTACATCAGGGTTGACGGACAGGATTTTCTCTACAACTTCTCTCCTGGCCTTGTTGTCACCAATACTGATTATAATACCCCCCCCAAAGATTCCCAACAGAATGTTTCACCGGAATACTGCCCTCATTATCAAGGCTTTTATTGTCGTCTATGAAAGCCTCTACGGCAACCCCGTTGCTTTCAAGGATTTCCTTTACAACCTTTCCGTGTCCTTTAGCTCCGTACAAATACATTTTTCAGTTTATGTTTAAGTTCAGTTATTTCCGTTAAAATACTCCATAGTTGCAGATGTTGCGGAATTTATGTCGTTTCGCATCAGAACTTTCTTAGCCGTTACAAATATAACTTTTAAGTCGGTTAAAAAGGTCAGGTGGTCAACATACCACACATCCAGTTTGAATTTTTCGGCCCAGCTTATGGCATTGCGGCCATGGCACTGAGCCCATCCGGTAATACCCGGACGCACCTCGTGCCTGCGAGCCTGTTCCGGACTGTAAAGCGGCAGGTACTGGACAAGCAGCGGACGAGGACCTATGAGCGACATATCTCCCTTGAGTACATTGATCAGCTGCGGGAGTTCGTCTATAGATGTGCTCCGGACAAATTTCCCTACTTTGGTAAGCCTCTGGGCATCGGGCAAAAGGTTACCGGCAGCATCCTTTTCGTCGGTCATGGTCTTGAACTTTATGACCTTGAATATCCGTTCATCCTTCCCGGGCCTGGGCTGAAGGAAAAACACCCCCGCACCTTTGTTGGCAAAGTGCAAGACCACAATGGACAAAAGCAGCAGCCAGCTCAGGCACACCAGAGCCACAAAAGACAGTATGATGTCCAGGAGCCGTTTGAAAAAATGTTTATACATCCTTTAGAACCTCCCTGTAAAAATCTTTCAGGCAACTCCAGACATACCCCCGTTCAAACCTGGAGGCAATCATCTGCCTTGCATTGGATTTCATCTTGCCGTAAAGCTCTTGGTCTTCAGATATTCTCTTCATTGCGGAGTACAGTGCTTCTGCATTCTTCGGGGGCACAATCAGCCCGTTTTCTTCCTCAGCGATGATTTCATTGGCCCCGTTGATATCTGTAACAACCGAGGGTTTGCCAAAAGCTCCGGCCTCCAGAACAGAATTCGGAAAGCCTTCGCGGTAACTCGGCAGTACAAAGCAGTCGGAAGCGGCATAAAAGGCACGCACGTCGCTCTGCCAGTCATAAAGAGTTACCGCCTTGTGATTCAGTATTATATCCTTGGTCTTATCGGACACCGGATCAAGTCCGTCGTCAAAGCCCCCTACCAGTAAAAGCCTCATCCGGGAATTTTCTTCATACAGGCGGCAAAAAGCCTCTATGAGCTCGTTGATTCCCTTGTCGGCCACAACCCTTCCCACAAAAATGAGGGTGAACAAACTGTCGTTTCTAAGTTTCCGGGCCTCAGAAACCACATCATCGCTGAGGCTGTAATAGTCCATATCCACACCCCTGACATTGCCGTAGCCAAGAACCTTAAGGGGCTTCCTGGTTATCCTGTTTTGAAGCAGGTCGTTCATAACTCCCTTTCCCTCAGGTATTACGTGCGTGGCAAACCTACAGGTAAGCCTGTCGGTCGTCTTCAGGATCCTGCGGCTGAGGCCGGTTGAACTTGGGAACACCAGACCGGTAAAAGTATGCACCCTCACCCTTACTCCGGCAATGCGGGCTGCCATCATTCCCAGAAGACCCGCCTTTGGGGTCATGCTGTGAACCATAGACGGCTTTTCACGGCGGAATATCCTTATCAGAGAAAACAACGTACCAAGATCTTTCAATGGAGACATCCTGCGCTGAATAGGAACCGCAATGGTACGGACTCCTTCCCTTTGGGCAACTTCTTCAAGATCCTTTCCTGGAGAAGACACGGCCACAACCTCGTAATCCGCAGAAAGTTCCTTCAGCAAATCCTTGCAGAAAACATTCAGCGAAAGCGGAACGGTAGTAAGCCTTATGATTTTTTTCTTCTCCATAGCATCATTCTATCCACGCATCATCGGCGGATGGGGTTCCTCCGGCCCTGGGGGCATTGTCTTTTTCTTTGATGAGCCCCTCATACACTTTGTTGTATGAGACGGCCATTGTTTGAAAGTCGTACTGCATGGCTCTTTTCATGCAGTTCTGAGCCACCTGGGCGGACAGGACGGGGTCTGTACAGAGTTTTTCTATGGCGGAGGCAAAGCCGGCGGCATCTGCTTCGCTCACCAGCACTCCGGCACCCTGAACCACCTCCCTCAGCCCATCTACATCGCTGGCTACAAAGGGCTTGGAAACAGCCATTCCCTCTATGCTGGAAAGGCTCAGCCCTTCATAGTGGGAGGCCATTGCAACAACATCCGCACTCTTTAGAATCTGGGGTATGTCTTTTCTCCAGCCGAGGAATTTAACCCGGTCTTCCACGGAAAGCTCCCGTGTAAGGTTTTCCAGCGATTCCCGCGTAGAGCCGTCCCCGGCAAGCCAAAGTTCATATTGGCTGCCCAGCTGCCAAATGGCCCTGATGAGAGTCGGATGGTCTTTTTCAGGACGCATGGCAGCTACCATAACCACAACATGAGGCCGGGAGTCCTTTCTGAGACAGGGGTCCGCTTCGGCTTGGGAAAAGGTGCTTATATCCACCCCGTTGTTTATGACGCAGATGTTTCTGCCGGTTCCTAAATATTCGGTCAGCTTGCTGCTGGCTATGCCGGAGATGCAGATAATAGAAGCATACTTTTTGTACATCCAGCGGTCTATAGCCCTGAATATCCGCATATTGCGCCGGCGGTTGAATGTACTGTGCTCCGTTGTTACAAGAACGGGAGATTTTCTTCCAATCCTGGCTATGGCAGCAAACAGCTGGGGTGTGGTATTATGGGTATGAACTATATCATAGCCTTTCATTATCCTTGCCAGTTTGAATATGTGCCACGGATAATAAATGCTTTTAAGAGAATTCATGCTCTTGCTCTTGGAAAAGGAAAAAATCTTACATCCGGTTTCTTCCAGATTGCGTTTAAGGTCCGTCTCAAGGCCGTCAAACAAGGCTACATCCACCTGATGGCCCATGGCCTTCAAGGCAGAGGTTAGCTGGACTACAAGCTTTTCCGCTCCTCCCGTTCTCAGCGATGATATTACGTGCAATATCTTCATATCCTACATTCCTCCCCACATTTTTATCCAAATATAGAACGTAAACAGGAAGTGCCCTGCCAATACGCCCGCAGTCTTGAGTCCCGGGCTTTTTTGCCATGCCGGAAGCTCAAACATAGGGTATGAAAGAACTATTGGGTAAAGGCACCAGCTCAGATAGGCGAACCTGTTGGAATAAGGAGACCTTATCACCATGAGCCAGAAGGCGTTGGCATAAATATATGTGCCCAAAAGTATTGCATAGCTTCTGGTATATACCTTGCGGCGGAAGATCACATACCAGCCCAGCAGTATGGGCATGAAAGAATACAGCAGAAAGTCCCAGCGGAACCCTTCTTTGGTTATGGTATTCTCATAGTTGCTGCCGCTCAGATATTCGCCGAACCTCTGGTCAAATCCAAGGTTTGAGAGCATGTCCGACACCATGCTTCCGGCCAGTACCGTTACCGCCAGCGCAGCACCCCATACATAGAACATGATTTTGGGGTTCTTTATGAAGAAGGCTCCCAGTGAGGCCAGAATCGGAAGGGCCATAGAGTTATGAAAACCATAGGAGGCTATGCACAACAGGGCATAGACGATTTTGTTCCGGTAGTCTCCCTTCAGGAAGGTAAGGGCCAGGACAAACAGACTGGACGCCGCTCCGTTTCTGATTCCGTTGGTTGCATAGGCAAAGAAACTCATCGCTGAGATTACAAAAACAAATATGGGGGCAGCGTTTTCTTTAGACAGCCTTATACATGCAATCAGCAGGGGAATTATGTAAACCAGTTCTACAAAGAGAAAGAAGTATTTGGCTTCCGCCACCTGTGCAAAGGCATACATCAGGTTGCCCCACAGGACATCCGTGTCTGTATGGGGTTTCAGCAGACCTTGTGCAAAGTTTAAGTAGAGGGTGTTGTAACTCTGCATGTCACCGAAGTATCTTCCGGAGAGCGGCCTGAGACCCAGGAAAAAAGCAAGGAACAGGGCAATTATTACGGCAACATAGAGGCCCTTGGGCTTTTCATACAGCGAGCGCGAATCCATAGGGAACAGCACAATGGCATAAGCCAGTGTCAATATTGCAATGAATACAATATATATCACTGGATACATCGCCGCCGGTATAACGCTGCTGAACATAGTTACTCAAACAATTTTTCTATTATCTCTGTCTGGTTGCGGTTGGAAAAATCTCCATGTTTCAGATTCTCCTCCATCTGCCGCAGTCTTTGCGGGTCTTTCAGGAGAGAAACTATTCCGTCTGCACAGCCTTTGTTGTCCAAAGGTACAATAAATCCGTCCCGGCCGTCTGCTACCTGCGAACCTGCCGTAGGATAGGCTGTGATGATAACCGGACGGCCCAGCATCTGGGCTTCCCTCACGGTTACGGCATTGCCTTCGTATCTGGATGGCTGCACATAAACGTCGCAGGCTTTCATATAGGGGTAAGGGTTGGACTTCTTTCCCAGAATCTTTACGCAGTCCTGAGTTCCGGATTCTTTTATCTTGCTTTCTATCAGCTGGAGGTCTGAGCCAAAACCTATCAGATACCAGCAAACCCTGCATCCGGCCTCCAGTATCCGGCGGCAGATGTCGGGAACGTTGTCATAGTTTTTTGCATAGCAGAAACGCCCTACAGACAAAAGGTTTACAACGCCGTCCTGCCGTGGCATTTCCTTCAGCACAGATTCTTCGTCCACTCCCCCTGCCCGCTCTCTTACAAAGGCTTCCGGCAGTATGTTTTTCATTTCAACGATTTTGTTTTCCAAGGCTGGAAACACCTTCAGGAAACCCTTGGTTACATCCGCCGAAATGGAAACTATATGGTCAAACGCACCCCATACACCCTCTTCCATAGCCGCATCCACGCCCACCTTTGAAAAGTCTGTATGTATCCAGCAGGCCTTCTTTGCCGCCTTAACTTTCTTAAGGACTATGGCATGAGGGTTAAGGTAGCTTATGGCAAGGTCATAGCCCTCTTTTCTGCCTATCTGAGGAAGGGCGCCAAGAACGGTGTCCGCTATTATGTAATGCAGCGGAAAATCGTCGTGGCAGGAATGTGACCGTCTATACTTGGCATATCTGAGCTTTGCATACAGCCGCCTCAGTGCCAAGCCTATATGGCCGTGAGCTATGGTCTTGGTCACAGGAGCCTCCAAATATGGGTAGCAACCTTTTTCTTCAAGAAGGTTTACCTGCTCCGGAATATATTCCATAAGCTCGCCACGGTGGCTGTAAACAAAAAGATCCACGTCATACATGGAATAGTTGAGGCTCTGGAGAAGGCCTATCAGACTGATTTCGGCACCTCCCACCTCAAGATAATGTATGGCTATGAATATTTTCTTTTTATCCATGGCTTGGGCCTCTTAGCCAAATTTACAATTTTTTTCAGGCGATGCAACATAAACAGTATGCTTTGCATCTTTATTGTGTAGGTTTAGGTTTTAGTATTTAAAAACTGCACCCTTCTGTTCCACAGGGTGCGGTTTTTATTTTTGGGCTCTGAGCCTGTGTTCTACAAGGCTTGTTAGCCTTTCTCTCAGGTCCGGATTGGAAACCTGTTCAAGTACGGCTCCGGCAAAAGCCTGCTGCTGGAGAATCCGCGCCTCATGTTCGCTTATACCCCTTGACCTCATGTAGAACAGTTCCTGGTCGCCGATGCTTCCGCAGGTTGATCCGTGGGAGCATTTTACATCATCTGCATATATTACAAGATGAGGGTCGGAAGACGCCCTGGCGGTATCTGAGGTCAGCAGGTTGTTGTTGGCCTGATAGGCCTCCGTCTTTTGGGCGCATGGGGCCACCACCACTTCTCCGGTGAATTTTGACCGGGCGTTTCCGGCCAGCACTCCCTTGAAAAGCTGGCGGCTTTTACACTCCGGCGCATTGTGCAAAAGCGTTATATCCGTATCTATAACCTGCTGGCCGTCTGCAAGATACAGCCCATTAAGCACACACTCCGCATTTTTGGCGGCAAGCAGGCAATGTATCCTGTTGGATGTGTTTCCGCCCCTGAGGGTTATGATGTTCATCTTCAGGCAAGAGCCTTCTTCCACGCTGAGCCTGAAATCGGATCTGTGTCTGGATATCAGATTCTCGTTCTGCATTACGGTAAGGTCCAGTTCGGCTCCGGGTGCCAGAGAAACTTCCACAAAATTTTCCGAAGAAAACCTTTGGCGGCCCGTTGTATGGAAACACAGAACCGCGCTGAATTTCCCCGGGGCTGCACAGCTGAGACGCAGGCGGCTCTTCTGCGGCGAGGGCAAAACCCTCACGAATATAATCTGCGTAAGAACCCCTTCCTGCAAAACGGCGTCAATGGCCTCTTTGGGAACACCGTCATATCCGGGGTTAAAGTCCAGATGCCCCATCCTTGAAGAAACGTCAAACCCTGCCCCGCTTGCAAGGCATGGCATAGCCCTGAGAGGCAACCCCTGAGGCGCTCCGTCCCAGACAAAGAACTTGCTTGCCCCCGAAAGAGATGCACTGCATTCAAAAAGCTCGTTCTTGGGTATGTATCTGAGTCCTTCCATTATACTTCAAATTCCTCGTAGCCGTGGGCCTCCACTTCTGCGGCAAGTTCCTTTCCGGCAGTCTTTACTATGCGCCCCTTGTACAGGACATGAACTATGTCCGGAACTATGTAGTCAAGCAACCTTTGATAGTGGGTTATTACAATGAAAGCGTTATCGGCCGTCTTGAGGCGGTTGACTCCGTTTGCCACTATCCTCAGGGCATCTACATCCAGTCCGCTGTCGGTTTCGTCCAGTATGGCCAGCGTAGGGTTCAGCATAGCCATCTGAAATATCTCGTTCCGCTTTTTTTCTCCGCCGGAAAACCCCACATTCACGCCCCTTGAAGAAAACGACGGGTCCATTTCCACGTATGCCATCTTTTCTCTCATGAGCTTGAGATATTCGGCGGCGGAAAGCGGAGGAAGATTCTTCTGACGGCGGTGTTCGTTTATGGCCGTGCGCATGAAGTTGACATTTGTAACTCCAGGAATTTCAACTGGATACTGAAAGCCCAGAAAGACTCCAGCCCAGCTCCTCTCCTCCGGAGGCATGCTCAGAAGGTCTTTTCCCATGTAGGTTATGCTGCCCTCTGTAACCGTATAGCTGGAGTTTCCGGCAAGTATTGCAGAAAGCGTACTTTTGCCGCTGCCGTTACGGCCCATTATGGCATGAACCTCTCCTGGTTTTACGGTCAGGTCTATTCCCTTGAGTATTTCCCTGTCGCCGATACTGGCGTGCAAATTCTTTATTTCAAGCAGATTTTCCATTTTATCCTAATTGTTTTGCCTGGCCTGTTTTTCTTCAACCTTTTTCCTCAGGTCCAGATAATGCTGTTTCCTGTACATCTTGAGCCAGGTGAGGAATCCTCCTATGGCCAGTATTATATAGGCCGCATATACAAACGGCATAATTCCCAGTCCGTTGCGGCTCAGCAGTATTATGTTGCAGACATTGGCCGTCATCCAGCAGCCCCAGCAGTCCAGCTTCTTCTGAGCAGAAAGGTACTGGGCCATGAGTATTGTGCCCAGGATGAACGCATCAAAGTAGGGCTGGCTGGCCTTGTTTGCAAACAAAGACGGCATCCATAGATCCACGCGCGAGAGCACATAGCCCCACACGAACATAAATATCAGCACTATGGCCAAAACCACAGCCCTTTCGCCGTTGTTGAATACGGTAACCTTCAGGCGGTCCTTGCCGTCTTTTTCATCCTCTCCCGGATGCGTCCAGCGGTAATGCCCGTAAAAGTTTATCACAAGAGATATCGGCTGCAGAATCATGCTTGAATAAAGCCTCAGCTGATAGAACAACAGAAACAGAAATATGTTGTATGCATATCCCAGCCAAAAATTGAACACCTTGCCCCTTACGGCAAACAGCACGCACAGGAGGCCGGTAACTGTAGAAAGACATTCCAGGGAACTTACTTTCTGGCCCATGAACTCAAACAGCACGTTGTCTATGCTGAACCAGTTGATGACAGATTGAATGATCTCTTCCATTTTACAAAATTTTTATCCTATGCTCCCTTCCAACGAAACCTGCAGAAGCTTCTGGGCTTCCACCGCAAATTCCATAGGAAGCTTGTTCAGTACGTCACGTGCATAGCCGTTGACTATCAAACCCACGGCATCTTCCTGAGTAATACCCCTCTGCATACAGTAAAAGAGCTGGTCTTCCCCTATTTTTGAGGTCGTGGCCTCGTGCTCCACTATCGCTGAGGAATTTGCACTTTCTATGTGAGGAAAGGTATGGGCACCGCATTTTGAACCCAGCAGCAGGCTGTCGCACTGAGAATGGTTACGGGCTCCGGTTGCCCCGGGCAGCACCTTTACCATTCCGCGGTAGCTGTTTTCGCTGCAACCGGCCGATATTCCCTTGCTTACTATGCGGCTGCGGGTGTTTTTGCCCATGTGTATCATCTTGGTGCCGGTATCTGCCTGCTGGTAGTTGTTGGTAACCGCCACGCTGTAGAATTCGCTTACGGAATTATCGCCCTTGAGTATAGTTGAAGGATATTTCCAGGTAATGGCCGAACCGGTTTCTACCTGCGCCCAGAAGAGGCGGGAATTTGCCCCCTGGCAGAGGCCCCTCTTGGTTACAAGGTTGAAGATTCCGCCTTCGCCCTTCTTGTTCCCGGGGTACCAGTTCTGAACCGTGGAATATTTGACTTCCGCATCCTGCTTTACAACTATTTCCACCACGGCCGCATGGAGCTGGGTTTCGTCTCTCATCGGGGCCGTACACCCCTCCAGGTAACTCACATAGGAGCCCTCGTCCGCCACTATGAGCGTTCTTTCAAACTGCCCTGTTCCTGAGGCGTTTATGCGGAAGTAGCTGGAAAGCTCCATAGGGCAGCGCGTGTTCTTTGGGATGTAGCAGAAAGAACCGTCAGAGAACACCGCCGAGTTGAGGGCGGAAAAGTAATTGTCGCCCACCGGAACAACGCTGGCCAGATATTTCCTTACCAGATCCGGATAGTCTCTTACGGCCTCGGAGAACGAGCAGAAGATGATGCCCTTTTCCGCCAGCTTTTCTCTGAAGGTTGTCTTTACAGATACCGAATCAAACACGGCGTCAACTGCAACCCCGCCCAGCATATTCCTCTCCTTGAGCGGAATGCCCAGCTTCTCAAAAGTTTCCTCCAGCTCCGGATCCAGACTCTCCGCGGCTCTCTTCTTTGGCGCGGCAAAGTAGATTATGTCCTGATAGTTGATCTTCGGAAGGTTGATATGGCCCCAGGATGGAGTTTCCATTGTCTGCCACTTGCGGAAAGCCTTGAGCCTGAACTCAAGCAGCCATTCCGGCTCTCCTTTTCTCAGCGATATGTGCCGGATGATGTCTTCGCTGAGCCCCTTGGGGGCAAACTCCTGCTCCACATCGGTGACAAAACCTTCTTTATATTCCGAAGAAGCAACCGCTTCCAATATTTCCTTCTGATTGTTCATAAGCTGACAAATATACGAAATAAATATTTGCTATCACTAGTGATGCGTTAAAAGCCGCCTCCAAGCTTGTAAATAGTTGAATTTTAATATTTTATAACAGTTCTTTGACAACCGCGATTTGAAATGAGTTCGTAATT
>ERZ842401.430-NODE-430-length-60844-cov-6.479478_pt1 | contig 60844 bp, 39 predicted proteins | sample MGYA00521270_ERZ842401 | MGnify/ENA primary metagenome ERZ842401 (study PRJEB31892, sample SAMEA3878208) | bioreactor metagenome | biome: Moose rumen | place: Sweden | collected 2011-10 | study: EMG produced TPA metagenomics assembly of the PRJEB12797 data set...
GTTCGTGCTGGCGATACCCGTCCATCTTCGGACCGTGGAAGACATCGTATAGTTCCTCATCGACCGTACCCACATAACTCTCAAAGCGACGGCAAGCCATCAGGCGACCTTCGGCAGAGATGGTGAAATGACAGTTGCCACAGTTGCAGCCGTCGTAGATGGTGTCCTCGTCGAGTCCTTCGGGAATCTTGAAGAGTCCCTTCTCGTAGAGGAAGAGCGTCCAGAGGTGATCCTTCAGATTGAAGGTGGTGTCGGAGTCCTTGTACTGCTCGCGCTCGGCCCCTTGGGACGCTCCATACTTGGAGAACTTCGCCCAACACTCCTCCAGGAACTGACGGTAGCGCAGCGGCTCCACATGCCAGGTCTCTTGATGTGCCCGGTCCTCGCTCGTGGGGCAATAGCGGCCAAAAGCAAAAATGTCGGCCTTGTGCTCCACGATGACATCTATCAACTGCGGAATCTCGTCGATGTTCGCTGCCGAAATGGTTGACATGACGGCACAGTGCATCCCGCTCTTGCGGATGGTTTCGATGGCCCGTAGCGTGGCATCGTAGGAGCCGGGCTTTCGAAACTTGTCGTGCGTCTCGCGCAGTCCGTCGAGGGAGAGTTGATACTTCCGGCATCCCAGCGACTTCATTCGCCGACACACCTCGTCCGAGAGATGGAACGGATTGCCCATCAGCGTGAAGGGGATGCCGTGGGAGTGAACCAGTTCCAGGAAGTCCCAGAAGCGCGAGTGCAGAATGGGGTCGCCACCCGTGATATAAAGATAAGGTGTGCGCTGCATCCGCTCCGCCATGCGCTCCACGTTTGCAAGCACTGCCACCAGTCTCTCCCAAGGCATCTCAATGAGTTTAGGATGACCCTCCGAGAAGATGTAGCAGTGCTTGCAACGCTGGTCGCACTCGTCAGTTATGTGCCACTGGAATGCAAAGTAGTCCAATGTTCAATCTTCAATTTACTTCTCACCTGCACCACATGCACTTCCGCAGGCAGCAGGCTTCTCTTCTTTGTTACCTGCACCGCAAGCACTTCCGCAAGCTGCTGGCTTCTCCTCGGCAGGCTTATCGCCAGCACCACATGCTGCACCACAAGCAGCGGGTTTCTCACCCTGTTTCAACATTCCCTGTGCGCTGTGCGCAAAGTTGTAATCCATTCTTTTCATTGTCCTAATTGTTTTTAAGTGATACGTTAATGGTCACTATTTGTTCGTAACCGATACAAAGTTACTTCTTTTTTATTGAATTAACGAAGAGCGGACATCAATGTTAGTTAGTTTCTATAGGAAACTTTTGTTAATAATCAATAATTTGCAAGAATAGAGCTTTCAAATTATTAACGATTGAGAAATAATATATGTTCATCTATCCCCATTATTCCTCATAATCGTCATTGATGTTGTACTATACAAAGTACGCTTTATTTTCTCCCCCCCCCAAAAATTTTTCCCCGTTTTTTTGCGCAAATTCTTCCCACACCATAATAATATTTATGGTATAACAACATCTCCCCCCAACGTATTTTTCGGTTTTGTGTGAATCGCCGTGGAGACTTCAGAAAACGCCACGGGAAATTGAAGGAAATCCCTCGAAAAATTGCACAATGTCTAATTATGTAAAGAAAATCGTCTAATTAGACGATTGCGTTCGTCTAATTGGACGATTGTAAACGACTAATTGGACGATTGCGTTCGTCTAATTGGACGATTAAAGTTATCTAATTTTTTATTGAGCAAAATTTGGAGGGATTTTGGGAAATTCCTACCTTTGTTTTGTGAAATCGTCACGGAGTTTTGTTACAAGCATCATATAAACAAGGAAGGAGGTACACTTATGGCTATCGAGTATTCGCTAACATCCCGCTTGGCAAGCATCTACAGCAAGAAGAAAAAGAAACTGGTCTATGCCGCGGCACAGCGTAGGCAGACGTTCACGACGGACGACATTGCACGCCACATCTCGTCGCACAACTCGGTGTTCTCGGAGGGAACCATCGTGGGACTGCTGCGCGACGCACAGCGGTGCATCATGGAACATCTGGTCAAGGGCGACCGCGTGGACCTGGAGGAGCTGGGCGCGTTCTACACAACCATCGCGAGCCGCGGGGCCAAGAGCACGGAGGAGTTCGACGAATCGTACATCAAGAGCATCAACCTGCGCTGGCTGCCCTCGAGGGACATGCGCAAGAAGATTCAGTACGCCGAACTGCGACAGGTGCCCTCCCGCTGCGAGCAGCGCAAGGCTATAAAGGAGATGAAGGACTTCGTGGACACGGAGGTGCGAAAGGCGAAGAAGCCCCAGGAACAAGGCGGAGAGGAAGGGGAGACGGCCTCTATTTCTTTACAATGATTCTTCCGTCACGAATGTACATGCTACGCTGAGGGTTCGACACGCGGATGCCCTGCTTGGTGTCGTCGCTGTCAAAGGTGACAGCAAAGACGGGGGCTATCTGATTGGTGACTTCGGGTATGTTGACCGTCAGACCGTCGAGGTTCTGCGTGAACTCTACGTCGCCGTGTCCCAGCAGCCGGACGCTCTTTACCTTTCCGCTATACCAGTCCGAGGCATAGCCCAACGACTTGAAGGTGTAAGCCCCCAACGAGGGCCACGCCATGATAGTAGCATAGAGGACCCCATCCCCCGCCTTCCCCGAAGGAGAAGGAGCCTGCACATAGCGCACGTCCTGCGACGAGTAGCTTTGTCCCTCGTTGAAGCCCTGTGCGTTCATGGGGTTCACGGCATCGGCCAGCGGGCCTTCGCCGAAGGTCTTCCAGGTACGTGTGCCGTAGATGCTCTCGCCGTTCTGGTCCATCCATGCCTTGATGTCGGCCAGCACCTTCTGCTCCTTGTCGTCGATGGTGCCGTCGCTCTTCACGGGCACGGAGAGCAGCAGGTTGCCGTTCTTCGACACGATGTCGACGAGCATGCGCACGACGGTGGCTCCGCTCTTGTAGCCGTTGTTGTTATAGATGGCCTGGTCGTAGTGCCACGAGCCGATGCAGGTACACGTCTGCCAGTATTTCTCCTGCATGCGGTCGGGCACGCCGCGCTCCACGTCCCAGAGCATGGCCTGCTTGTGCTGGTCTTCGAGTATCTTGCCCATCACCACCACCTGTTGCTCGCCGTCGTGGTGGGCGGCACTATTATTATAATAATGTGAGAGAATGTTCAGTCCCACCTGTTCATCGCAGCCGTAGAATGGCAGCACGGTGTCGTCGAAGTAGAGCATGTCGGGCTGATAGTCGTTGATGCACTGCAGGACGCGGTTCTGGAACTTCGTCTTGTAGGCTTCGGAAGGGAGCGAGGCTCCGTTTTGCCAGCCCCACTGACTGTGTATGCTTCCGCTGTTGCTCCAGCCCGTGCTGTGGGCATGGTTCTGGGCATAGAGCTCCTGCGGGTCCATGCCTTCCCACCATTGTCCCTCACCGTCGGCCTTGGTCAGGTTGCCGTCGTACTGCTGCGAGGGCTCGAGCCACGTCCAGGCGTGGGAGGCGTGCATGCTCACGCCCAAGGGCAGACCGGCCTTCTTGCAGGCCTCGCTCCAGCCCTTTATAAGGTCCTTCTTCGGGCCTACGTTCACCGAATTCCACTCCTGATAGGGCGAGTCCCAGAGGTCGAAGTTATCGTGGTGGTTGCCCAAAGCCATGAAGTAACGGGCACCGACGCTCTTGTAGAGGTTCACCAGTTCCTCGGGATTCCAGTTCTGCGCCTTCCAGTCGTTGCACAGGTCCTTGAGGCCAAACGTGGCAGGGTCGCCGAAATGGCTGACGTGCCAGTTGTACTGACCCGAGCCCCGATAGTACATGAAGCGGGCGTACCAGTCGCCTGCCTCGGCATGACACTGCGGCCCCCAATGGGCCCAGATGCCGAACTTGGCATCCTTGAACCACTCGGGACATTCCCAGGCGGAAAGAGAGTTCCAGTCGGGCGAGTAGGCTCCAGTCTGTACTTCGACATTTGTAGTCTGTGCGCTGACGGTCATTCCGACGGCCAACAGCATGGATAAAAGTAGGTTCCTTTTCATTGTTTCTTGTTTTGGGTTAATTCTGATGGCACAAAGTTATAAAAAAAAGTCGGGCGGAAAAGCAGTGTCTGCAGGAGGCTGCGGGTAGCAAGGTAGGCAAGGAAGCTGAGCCAGAGGGCATGGTTCCCGTATCCGGAACCCAAGAGAAACCACAGCGCGAAGAACACAATGGCCGCTACAAGCATGGACAGGAACATCCGGCGCGTGGCGGTCATTCCGATATATACACCGTCCCAGATGAAGGCCGGAAGAGAAACCACAGGCACGGCAACGAGCCAAGGAAGATAGGGACGGGCAGTAAGAAGGACCTCCTGATGACTGGTGAGCAGAGAGAGGAACCACGACCCTGCCACGGCATAGAGAAGCGTGAAGACGAGCGCAAGGGCGAAGCCCCAACGGAAGAGGCTGCGCACTACGGCAAGGAGACCCGCACGGTCGTGCCGGCCGACACGCTCACCACACAACGCCTCGGCAGCATTGGCAAGGCCATCCGTGAAATAGGAGAAGATGACGAAGAACTGCATCAGCAGCGCATTGGCATCGAGATAGAGACTGCCCATCCGGCTGCCTGCCGTGGTGAAATACACGGTGACGGCCATAAGACAAAGGGTGCGCAAGAAGAGACCTCCCCCAACCCCTCCAAAGGAGGGGAGACTCTTAATGGCAGAAAGCCCTTCCCCCTTCTTCTGGAGGGGAAGGGGAAGGTGGAATGCACCAAACAGCAAACCACCATACAGTCCTACTACCGTTCCAAGTGCCACACCTCGAACTTCCATTCCGAAAACGAAGAAAAAGAAGCAGGTACAGAGGATGTTAAGCAGGTTCTGAAGGATGGCCATCCACATGGGCGTGCGAGTGTCCTGCATACCGATGAACCATCCCGTAAGGCTGTAACTGGCCAGCATGGCGGGAGCGCCCCAGATGCAGACGCGGAAGTAGGTCGTGGCATACTGGGCCACCTTGGCCTCGGGAGCCATAAGCCAAAGGGAGAAACGCATCAAGGGCGTTTGCAGTACAAGCAAAGCGAGAGCAATCGCACCGCTCCACAGCAGGCTGTTCGCCAGCGCATCGCGCTCAGCCATGCTGTCCCCCGCCCCATGCGCCTGCGAGACAATGCCCGTCGTACCCATGCGAAGGAACCCAAACAACCAATAAACCATGTTGAAAATGGTGGTTCCAATAGCAACGGACCCTATATAGGCGGCTGAACCCATGTGCCCCACAATGGCGGTATCCACAAGCCCCAACAAGGGAACCGTAATGTTAGTGACTACCGAAGGAAGGGCAAGACGAAGAATCTTCAACTTTCAACTTATTTGTCGGGGTGACCCGACTCGAACGGGCGACCACCTGGTCCCAAACCAGGTGCGCTACCAACTGCGCTACACCCCGATTGCTCCGAAAAGCGACTGCAAAGATAGTATAAATAATCTAAATAGCAAAATCCGAAATTCAAAATTGTGAGTTACATACGTTTTTTGTCGAAGATATACAAAATTTTTGCTACCTTTGCCGTCAGAAAACACTAAAAACAAGAAACACTATGGCAAAATGGTTTGAATGTAAGGTCCGCTACGAAAAGGAAATGGAGAGCGGACTCATCAAGAAAGTTACAGAGACATACATCGTGGAGGCCCTGAGTTTTACAGAGGCCGAGGCCCGTTTCCTGGAGGAGATAGAACCCTACGTGGCTGGCAAGGAGTATGAGGTGAGCGACATCAAGAAGTCGCGCATCAGCGAGCTGTGGGAGAGCAACGACGGGAACGACGACCGATGGTTCAGGGCAAGAGTGGCCTATATCTCGATGGACGAGAAGACGGGACAGGAGAAGCGCACCGTGCAGAGCATGCTGGTGCAGGCTCAGGACCTGCGCATCGCAGTGAAGAACCTGGACAAGGCCATGGCCGGCACACTGGGCGACTACGTCATTGTGAGCATGGCGGAAACCACCATCATGGACGTTTACCGCTATGTGGTGAATGGTGACCATTCAGAAAAACCCGAGTTTCCCGAAGCATGATTGCTGAAGAGATAAGGAAGATGACCGCCGAACTGCCGGAAGGGGTGCGTCTGGTGGCCGTGTCGAAATACCATCCTGCCGAGGCCATCCGTGAGGCCTACGAGGCAGGGCAACGGGTGTTTGGGGAAAGCCACGTACAGGAATTGGAACGCAAGCGCACGGAACTGCCCTCCGACATTGAATGGCACTTCATCGGCCATCTGCAGACGAACAAAGTGAAGTACATCGCCCCCTACGTATCGCTCATCCATGCCGTGGACACGCCCAGACTGCTGGCCGAGATAAGCCGTCAGGGAGTGAAATGCGGTCGGAAGATACCCTGTCTGCTGGAACTGCATGTCGCGCAGGAGGAGTCGAAATACGGATTTTCCGTCGATGAATGTGAGGAATTTCTTCGCTCGGGCGCGTGGCACGAACTAAACGGAGCGGAAATACGAGGTATCATGTGCATGGCCTCGCTGACCGACGACGAGAATCAGATTGCACACGAGTTTGAGCAGGCACACCTATTCTATATACACGCACGCGAGGCCTATTTTGCCAACGAGCCTTCCTTCAGCGAATGTTCCTGGGGCATGAGCGACGACTACACTATCGCCCTGCGACATGGCAGCACTCTGATAAGGGTTGGCACCCGAATTTTCGGTAACAGGGTGTACTAAGTACCGAAAATCCCTATAAAATTGCACATAAAGTTTGCACATGTGCAAGAAAAGTATTACCTTTGCAATAGTTTAATGAATAAGGCAACAATATGGAAATTCCAAGTTTCAATCAACTGATAGCCGAGTCCATCCAGAAATACTGGGATCTGGACTCGATGTCTGACTACGGTGACTACACCCTTCAGTATAAGGACGTGGCGCGCATCATTGAGAAGATGCACATCCTGTTTGAGCAAAGCGGAGTACAGAAGGGCGACCACATCGCCATCTGCGGCCGTAACCTGAGCCGCTGGGGTGCAGCCTTCTTTGCCACCCTCACCTACGGTGCAGTGGCTGTGCCCATCCTGCATGAGTTCCACCCCAGCCAAGTTCACGACATCGTGAACCACAGCGAGGCAAAACTTCTCTTCGTGGGCGACAAGGTATGGCCCAATCTGGATGCAGAGAAGATGCCCGACCTGCAGGGCGTCATCTCGCTGGTGGACTTCAGCTTATTGGTGTCGCGAAGCGAGAAACTGACGTACGCGCGAGAGAACCTGAACCGTCTGTTTGGCGAGAAGTTCCCCATGAACTTCCGCAAACATCACATCCACTATCATCAGGACCAACCCGACGAGCTGGCCATCATCAACTATACCAGCGGCTCAACAGGAAACTCCAAGGGTGTGATGATACCCTACCGCGCCCTATGGAGCAACAGAGAGTTTGCCGTAGAGGTGATGGGCGACCATTTCTCCAAGGATGGCGGAAACCGCATGCTCTCCATGCTGCCCATGGCACACACTTACGGCATGGCATTTGAGTTCCTGTTCGAGTTCACTGTCGGAGCCCACGTATTTTTCCTGACCAAACTGGCCAGCCCTACCGTCCTCATCAAGGCTCTGGCCGACATCAAGCCCCGAATCGTTGTGGTCGTACCGCTCATCATCGAGAAGATTGTTCGCAAAGCCATTATGCCCAAGATACAAGACCCCAAGGTGAAACTGCTCATGTACACCCCCGTGATTGGCGACCGCATCAAGAAGAAGATATGCGACGGCTTGACACAGGCTTTGGGCGGAGACTTCTACGAGGTCATCATCGGCGGTTCAGCCCTGAACAAGGAGGTAGAGGACATACTGCACGACATCGGCTTCCACTACACCGTGGGCTATGGTGCCACCGAGTGCTCGCCCATCATAGCCTATGCTGGCTGGGAGACCTTCGTCCCCGGCAGTTGTGGCCGTCCCGCTCCACGCATGGAGATAAAGATTGACAGTCCTGCCCCCGCCACCATTGCCGGTGAGATACTGGTGCGCGGAACCAACGTCATGCTGGGCTACTACAAGAACGAGGAGCAGACACGGGAGACGCTGAAGGACGGATGGTACCACACGGGAGACCTGGGTGTCATGGATGCCGAAGGCAATGTGTTCATCAAGGGACGTTCGAAGAACATGCTGTTGGGAGCCAACGGTCAGAACGTCTACCCCGAGGAGATAGAAGACAAACTGGTAGGTATGCCACTGGTCTCTGAGTGCGTAGTCATTCAGAAAGGAGAAAAATTCTACGGACTGGTCTACCCCGACCCCGACAAGGTTCACCAGCTGCGTCTGACGAAGGCCGACCTGGAAGCCATCATGGAGCAGAACCGCAAGGACCTGAACCAGGTGATTCCCAGCTATTGTCCCCTCTCCGGCATACACCTGATGGACCAGGAGTTTGAAAAGACACCCAAGAAGAGCATCAAACGCTTCCTCTATATGGACTATAAGATAGACTAAAGAACACAAAGCCCGGGCTTGAGAAAGCCTGGGCTTTGTAATGCGATAAAAGTCTAAAAGACTGATGTGTTACTTGCCAAAGTAGCGCTTCAGCAGACCGGCGAAGCCTGCACCGTGGCGAGCCTCGTCCTTTGCCATCTCGTGAACGGTGTCGTGAATGGCATCGAAACCTGCGGCCTTGGCGTTCTTGGCAATGCGGAACTTGTCCTCACAGGCTCCTGCCTCGGCGGCAGCACGCTTCTCAAGGTTGGTCTTGGTGTCCCAAACGCACTCACCCAACAGTTCGGCAAAACGACTGGCGTGGTCGGCCTCCTCAAAGGCATAGCGCTTGAAGGCTTCGGCTATTTCGGGGTAGCCTTCACGGTCGGCCTGACGGGCCATGGCCAGATACATGCCCACTTCGCCACACTCTCCGTTGAAGTGGTTGCGGAGGTCCTGAATCATTTCCTCACTGACGCCCTCGGGCTTTCCGTCGCCTATGCGATGAACGGTAGCATAGGTAGTCTCTCCGTCTTCCTTCAGTTCGGAGAACTTGCTGGCAGGAGCCTTACAGATGGGACAACGCTCAGGAGCCTCGGTGCCTTCATAGATATATCCACAAACGGCACAAATAAACTTTTTCTTCATACTTAAACTAAAATAATATTAGATGTAACCAATAATGAGTAATTTCAATCACAAATATACGACATTAATACTCACAATCAATTATTCTGGCAAGGAAATTTGTTTTTTTTAACGGAATTGCGTAACTTTGTCCCCGCTATAATGCGATAGTAGCTCAGTTGGTAGAGCATTGGCTTCCCAAGCCAAGGGTCGCGGGTTCGAGTCCCGTCTATCGCTCAAAACCCAACTCTCAACGCATAATTCATCTATGAATTACGGATTCGTTAAAGTGGCTTCTGCCGTTCCTTCGGTAAAAGTTGCTGATTGCAAGTATAACACGGAACAAATTCAGGCTCTGGTGCTCCAGGCCAACAACCAAGGAGTGGAAATCATCTGTTTCCCCGAACTGTCTATCACGGCCTATAGCTGTGGGGACCTGTTTGGACAACAGCTGCTGCTGGACGAGGCGGAAATGCAACTCATCAACCTGATGAACTTCACCCGTTCGATGGACATTATCTCCATCGTAGGTCTGCCCGTAGTGTATGGAGGAGCACTCCTGAACTGTGCCGCAGTGATACAGAAAGGCAAGATTCTGGGCATCGTCCCCAAAACCTATCTGCCCAACTATAAGGAATTCTACGAGAAGCGGTGGTTCACCTCTGCCCTGGATATCCCGGAGGGCCACGTGCTCATCTGTGGTCAGCAGACCCGAGTGGCCGCCAACCAGCTCTTTCACACACCCAGTTGCACCTTTGGCATCGAGTTATGCGAAGACCTGTGGGCCCCCATCCCACCCTCGTCGAAACTGGCACTACAGGGAGCGGAGATTATCTTCAACCTGAGCGCGGACAACGACGTGGTGGGTAAACGCACGTACCTGAACACTCTGGTGTGCCAGCAAAGTGCACGGTGCATTGCCGGATATGTCTTCAGCAGCTGCGGCTTCGGCGAAAGCACGCAGGACGTGGTGTTTAGCGGCAAGGCCATGATATACGAGAACGGCACTCTGCTAATCCAGGGAACGGAGCACAGCATGGAGGAACAACTCGTCGTCAGTGAGATTGACGTTGAGCGATTACGTACCGAGAGGCGTACCAACACCACATTCGCAGGCAACGCCCGACTGACAAAAGACGACAACGTGTACGTGAGCGAGACGGCAAACATCATGCCACACGATATCACGCTGACACGCACATTCAGCCCACACCCGTTCGTACCCCAGGGACAGCACCTGGACCAGCGATGCGAGGAGATATTTGCCATACAGACCGAGGGACTGGCAAAGCGTGTGATGCACACCAACTGCGAGACATTGGTAATCGGCATATCCGGAGGACTGGACTCTACGCTTGCCCTGCTCGTATGCGTGAGAACATTTGACCGTCTGAAGAAAAGCCGCAGAGGCATCGTGGGTATCACCATGCCTGGTTTTGGCACCACGGACCGCACCTACACCAATGCCATACGACTGATGCAGGAACTGGGTATCACCATCCGAGAGATTAGCATCGTGGATGCCTGCAAACAGCACTTCAAGGACTTAGGGCACGACATCAACAATCACGACGTGACCTACGAGAACAGTCAGGCGCGCGAGCGAACCCAGATACTGATGGATGCAGCCAACCAGATGAACGGGTTGGTGGTGGGCACCGGGGACCTATCGGAACTGGCCCTGGGCTGGGCAACCTACAATGGTGACCACATGAGTATGTACGGGGTGAACGCATCCGTTCCCAAGACCCTGGTGAAGCATCTGGTGAAATGGGTTGCCGGACAAATGGAAGACGAGGCAGTACGGAATACCCTGATGGACATTGTAGATACTCCAATCAGTCCCGAACTGATACCTGCCGACGAAGAAGGAAACATCACGCAAAAGACGGAAGACCTTGTAGGACCCTACAAACTACACGACTTCTTCCTTTATTACACCTTGCGATGGGGCTTCCGTCCCGGTAAAATCTACCTGTTGGCAAAGGAATCGTTTAAGGAATCGTACGACGAAGAAACCATTAAATGCTGGTTACAGACTTTCTTCCGCAGGTTCTTTGTACAGCAGTTCAAACGTTCCTGTTTGCCCGATGGTCCGAAAGTGGGCAGTTGCTCGTTGAGTCCGCGAGGCGACTGGCGTATGCCCAGCGATGCTACGTCACAAAGCTGGCTGAACGAATGTAACAATCTATAGAACAGGAAAGACGTTACCCGACAGAGTAACGCCTTTCTTTTACACAAACCTTACATTTTTTACTTCAATACGCCAAGTTGCTTGCCTATCTTCACGAAGGCTGCAATACACTTATCCAAGTGTTCCCTCTCATGGCCGGCCGATATCTGAACGCGGATGCGCGCCTGTCCCTGTGGAACCACAGGATAGTAGAAGCCAGTGACATAGATACCTTCCTCCTGCAACAGGGCAGCATACTTCTGAGAGAGGGGTGCATCGTAGAGCATCACGGCACAGATGGCTGACTGTGTAGGCTTGATGTCGAAGCCCGCTGCCATCATCTTGTCACGGAAATACTCTACATTCTCCACCAGCTTATCGTGAAGTGCATTGCTCTCCTTGAGTATGCGGAAGGTCTCTATTGCTGCACCAACCACCGAAGGAGGAATGCTGTTGGAGAACAGGTAAGGACGACTGCGCTGACGCAACATGTCGATAATCTCCTTACGTCCGGTGGTGAAGCCACCCACTGCGCCGCCAAAAGCCTTACCCAGCGTGCCAGTATAGATGTCCACACGACCATAGGTTCCATAGAACTCGCTCACGCCATGACCCGTCTTTCCGACTACGCCGGCGGAGTGACTCTCGTCAACCATCACCAGGGCATCGTACTTCTCTGCCAGGTCACAAATCTTGTCCATGGGAGCCACATTGCCGTCCATGGAGAAGACGCCATCGGTGACAATGATGCGGAAACGCTGAGCCTGGGCAGCCTGCAGCTGACGCTCCAGGTCCTCCATGTCGGCATTGGCATAGCGATAACGCTTAGCCTTACACAGACGAACGCCGTCGATGATGGAAGCGTGGTTAAGTGCATCGGAGATGATGGCATCCTCTTCGGTCAGGAGAGGCTCGAACACACCACCGTTGGCATCGAAACAGGCAGCATAGAGAATCGTATCCTCGGTGTGGAAGTAGTCGCTGATGGCGGCCTCCAGCTGCTTGTGTATGTCCTGCGTTCCACAGATGAAACGCACGGAGGACATGCCATATCCCCGACGGTCCATCATATCCTTGGCGGCCTGGATGAGACGTGGGTTATTGCTAAGTCCCAAGTAGTTGTTGGCACAGAAGTTAAGCACTTCCTTGCCTGCCACCTGAATGGCTGCCTGCTGAGGTCCCTCAATCAGACGCTCGTTCTTGTATAAGCCAGCGTCCTGGATTGCAGTGAGTTCGTCCTGCAAATGTTTTTGGAATTTACCGTACATAATGGTTTGTTGTTGTTAGGTTAATTAGTATTGCATTGCAAATATAGTCTTTCTCAATCAAAAAACCAAGCTTTTTCTTTTGTAAATCCGTAAAGTAGTCGTAAATTTGTATTCGATTTTTGACTTAATCCTTTATTCTATACAATAATGACGAACATTTTGGTTATTGGTGCGACGGGGCAAATTGGTTCGGAACTGACCATGAAACTGCGTGGCATCTATGGGGACGAGCATGTGGTAGCAGGATACATTACGGGCGCAGAACCGAAAGGTGTGCTTCGCGACAGCGGTCCCTCTGAGATATGTGACGTAACTGATGGAGAAGGCATTGCCTCCGTGGTAAAGAAATACAATATAGACTCCATATTCAATCTTGCAGCCCTATTGAGTGTCGTTGCGGAGGGTAAGCCTCGCTTGGCATGGAAGATAGGAATCGACGGGCTATGGAACATTCTGGAGGTGGCTCGCGAGAACGGATGCAGCGTCTTCACCCCATCCAGCATCGGCTCATTCGGTCCTGGCACACCTGCCGACAAGACACCCCAAGACACCATACAGCGTCCGAAGACCATCTATGGTGTAAGTAAAGTGACCACGGAACTGCTATCGGACTACTACCATACGAGATATGGTGTGGACACCCGCAGCGTGCGTTTCCCCGGACTTATCAGCTACGTCACACCTCCTGGAGGTGGAACAACCGACTATGCCGTGGACATATACTACAGTGCAGTGAAGGGAGAGAAGTTCACCTGCCCCATTGCAAAAGGCACCTACATGGACATGATGTATATGCCTGATGCACTGAACGCTTGTGTACAGCTGATGGAAGCAGACCCTTCGCGCCTTATCCACCGCAATGGATTCAACATTGCCTCCATGTCGTTTGAGCCCGACCAGATATACCAGGCCATCAAGGCAGAATGCCCCCAGTTTGAGATGGACTATCAGGTGGATCCACTGAAACAAAGCATCGCTGAGAGCTGGCCTAATAGTCTGGACGACACGTGTGCACGCATGGAATGGGACTGGAAGTCGGAATATGACTTGCAGTCCATGACCAAAGATATGCTAAAACGGTTGCAGGAGAAACTGAAATAAGAATCCGACGTTAAGCGAGGCAAGTACCTCCAACCCACTCCACAAAGGCTTCCTCTCCTTCCAGGTAATGCCAAGAAACCATACGATTGGCATCGTCGGTTACGACGACGACTGGTTTGGTCGTTGTCGTCCCATCTGGTAATACGAGACGGTGGTATCCTTTCTTCATCCCTTTGTTGCCGGCTTTATTTTCTTCCGTGTAGAAGGCAGTATGACACGACGCTGTTTCTGCACGCTGATGGTATGTTCTCCCTCATGATTCTCACGTAACTGGCCTGGAGTCATACGCTCCTCCCTGATTCGTTCACCGACAGGCAACAAGGTATCCGGACTTTCCTTCAGCAGCACAGAATCTTCGTCCAGTTCCTGCTCTTTCTGACGCTCGGGATGATGGAACCGAATCAACGTAGGAGACGCCAGGCCCAACAGACGGAATGTCTTGTCCCAGTTCTCATCATAATCGAAATAGAAATAAAGATGAAGAGAACGCAGTTGGTGCTCATCCGTCAACTCAGAAGGGTGAATCTGGATACTCACATCATAGTTTCCCCCTATGCGAGTAACAGCGGAGGCCGTGGAATCGTTATCGAAATGAGCCACCAGTAGGGCGTATGCCTCACGTTGGTTATCCTGCGTCACAAAGAAGCTCTTGAATCGCAGCATGTAACTGTCACGCAAGTGGAATGAGGAGTCTGGCATTATCGTGTACTTCAAGAGGTTCTGGCCAGGCTTGTTTTGAAGCCACAAGTTGGAGGTTCGCCATATCACGGCCGTATCACCCGTTTCACTCAGGTTGGCATATACATCCTCCTCCACTTCCAGCCCCATACGCGAAGATTCCAATTGCATACGCTCCTCGATGTGGGTATACATCTTCGTCAGATACTCAACGTGCCCCGAGTACCAGACCATAGAGGAATCAAACTCCGCCTCCGAAACACCATGTTTCTCAAAGACCTTATGCACAAGCAAGAAACGTTCCTGTTCGACGTTCTTGTCAGAGTTCTCGGCCATGGCCACGGCCTGATGGTAATCATACAGTATCTTTTCCATCTTCCGGGGGGATAGTATATCACCCGGTACCTCGACCGAACACGAGGTGACCCACAATAGTATTGTGAGGAGGAGAGGAATAGTAATGCGTTTCATTTCAGGAAATGATCCTTATAGAAGAGCAACAGAGCCACAATGCCACAGGATATGGACGCATCCGCGAAGTTGAAGATAGGACTGAAGAACACAAAATGATTTCCTCCTAACACAGGCATCCACACTGGCCAGTTCCATTCTACCAATGGGAAGTAGAACATATCCACGACACGTCCCAAGAGCACTGGAGCATAGCCAGTACCCAGAGGGACGAACTCTGCCACCATGGGTGAAGGAGGATTGTTGAAGATGAGCCCATAGAATACGCAGTCTATGATGTTACCCGCCGCACCAGCCAGCACAAGGCCCAGACATATCAGGTAGCCCCATGAGACTCCCCGACGAATCACCTTATGCAGATAATAGATGATAAACGCCGTGAGGAGTATACGAAAACTGGTCAGGAAATACTTGTTCAGGAACTCCCAGCCAAAAGCCATGCCGTTGTTCTCGGTGAAAAGAAGGTAGAACCAGTCAGTCACACGAATGCTCTGGTGAAGAAACATGTGCGTCTTCACCGCAATCTTTATTGCCTGGTCAATGACAATAATACCGACGACAAGTGCCGTTGTCGCCGCAGCTTGTGCCTGAGTTCTGGTCATCCTCCCTTACCCTTGTCAGTGACGACGATGTTTGTCCTGCTTAACTTCGATGCACAAGGTAGCATGAGGAACAGCGCGCAAGCGTTCTTTGGGAATCAGCCTACCCGTCTCGCGACAGATGCCATACGTCTTGTTCTCAATACGTAACAAGGCACCCTGCAGACCTTGGATAAACTTCTGCGTACGAGCTGCCATCTGCATGATCTGTGCTTTACTCTGGGCCTCACTACCTTCCTCCAGGGCATGGAAGGTGGGAGAAGTGTCCTCCACCCCATTGCCAGTACTGTTTGACAATTCCTCGAGCAACTTGTTGTAGTCACTCTTGGCTATGGCCAGTTTTTCCTGGATTATCACGCGGAACTCCTCAAGTTCCTCGTCTGAATAACGTGTTTTATCAGCCATCTTTTTCTACTTTCAGTATGTTACCATTTATTTCTATCTCGTTGGCCAGGACCTGGGTGGCAATGTAATCTTTCATCGCAGCCAGGCATGCCATATTGTCGCTCGTATCGGGCAAAGTCACACGAATACGGTCAGTTATCTCAAATCCGCTATCTTTACGTAACTGCTGGATGCTACGAACCAATTCACGAGCCACGCCCTCGATACGCAAATCTTCTGTGATGGTAAGGTCAAGCGCAACTGTCAAGGTGCCTTCGTTGGCAACGCTCCAGCCTGGGATGTCTTCGCTATATACTTCAATGTCCTCGAGGTCAACGGTTACCGTATCACCCGTTTCAAGCGTAAGGTTCAAGTGCTCGGCTGACTCAAGTTCTGCAATCTGGTCCTGAGTCATGGCAAGAACGGCAGCATTCACGCTCTTCATGAGTTTACCGAACTTCTTACCCATGGTACGGAAGTTACATTTCACTTTCTTTACCAGTATGCCATCACCAGCGACAAATTCCAACTCCTTAACGTTTACTTCATCCAGAATCAACTGCTTCATTGCTTCGATGCGCTGCTGTGTCTCCGCATCGCCAACAGGAATGGCAATCTTCTGCAGAGGCTGCTTCACGACAATCTGTTCCTTCTTACGCAGGGAGAGAATCATGGAAGTAATCTGCTGGGCCAGTTTCATACGACATTCCTGCTCCTTGTCTATCTTGCTATCATCCGAAACAGGGAAACCGGCGAGATGCACACTTTGAGTCTCCCCACGTCCCGTGGCCTCATTCAAGTCACGATATAAACGATCAGCATAATAAGGAGCTATGGGGGCCATCAGGCGGGCTACGGTCTCCAAACAAGTGTACAGCGTCTGATAAGCCGAAAGTTTATCCATGCTCATTGCACTTCCCCAGAAACGTTTCTTGCTCAAACGAACAAACCAGTTTGACACATTATCCACGACAAAGGTCTGAATCAAGCGCCCGGCACGGGTAGGTTCGTAATCTTCATAACATTCCGTAACCTCACGGATAAGGGAGTTCAGCTCCGACAATATCCAACGGTCCATCTCCGGACGCTCGGTCATGGGAACGTCAGCCTCTTCGTAACTCCACCCATCCACATTGGCATACATGGTCAGGAATGAGTAGGTCTGGAACAACTTCCCAAAGAACGAACGGATTACCTCCTTAACGCCTTCTTCATCAAACTTTAGGTTATCCCATGGCGATGAGTTAGTTATCATATACCATCGAACAGCATCTGAGCCATACTGTTCAATAGCCCCAAATGGGTCAACGGCATTACCCAAACGCTTGGACATCTTCATTCCGTTTTTGTCAAGCACCAGCCCATTGGAGATGACTGCTTTATATGCCACAGAATCGGAAACCATCGTAGCAATGGCATGGAGCGTGAAGAACCACCCACGTGTCTGGTCTACACCTTCGGCAATGAAATCGGCAGGGAATGCCGTACGTCCATCCAGCAATTCCTTGTTCTCAAACGGATAATGTATCTGGGCATAAGGCATGGCACCGCTGTCGAACCAAACGTCAATCAGGTCAAGCTCGCGTTTCAAAACAGCTCCGCTCTCGCCCACCAACCATATTTGGTCGACATAGGGGCGATGCAGGTCTATCTTATCATAGTTTTCCTGACTCATATCACCAGGCACAAACCCTCTTTCCTTCAGAGGATTGCTTGGCATCACACCGGCAGCCACGGCCTTCTCTATCTCGCGATACAATTCCTCCACACTTCCAATGCATATCTCCTCACGGGTATCACGATTACGCCAGATAGGCAACGGCGTGCCCCAGTAACGAGAGCGAGAGAGATTCCAGTCGTTCAGGTTCTCCAACCACTTACCGAAGCGTCCCGTTCCTGTGGATTCAGGTTTCCAGTTGATGGTCTTGTTCAGTTCCATCATCCGTTCCTTGGCTGCCGTACTACGAATGAACCAACTGTCTAAGGGGTAATAAAGCACTGGCTTGTCGGTTCGCCAGCAGTGAGGATAGTTGTGAACGTGCTTCTCAATCTTAAAGGCAGAGCCCTCTTGCTTCATCTCCATGCAGAGAACGATGTTCAGGTCTTCCGTCTTTGACAGTTCTTTCTCGTCAAGATTAGCATACTTAGGGTCGTAGGCATTCTTCACAAAGTCACCGGCATGATGCCAATACGACTCGTTAACGCACAGGTTGACAAACGCTTCATCCATATCGCCCTTCACGAAATACTTACCCGTGAAATCTACCATGGGGCGGGTATCGCCAGCCTTGTCAATCACATACAGCGAAGGAATCCCAGCGTCCTTAGCCACTTTGGCATCGTCAGCACCGAATGTAGGAGCAATATGCACAATGCCTGTACCATCTTCTGTCGTCACATAGTCACCAGGAATGACACGGAAAGCATCATTTTCCTTCACTTCCACGTTACCGTCCACCATGGCACAGGGCTTCACCCATGGAAAGAGTTGACGATAATGCAGGCCTACCAAATCACTTCCTGCATACGTTGCAAGAACTTTATACTCCTCCTCGCTCTTGAAGTAAGCAGAAAGCCTGCTCTCGGCAAGAATATATATAGCCTGTTCCTTCGTGTATGGGTTCTCTGCTTCTACTGCCACATAGTCTATCTTAGGCCCGACACAGAGTGCCGTGTTCGAGGGAAGCGTCCAAGGCGTAGTGGTCCATGCCAGCATGTATACTGGACGACCATTCCTATCCTGAATGTTCAGTTTCGCATCATCCGTCACACGGAACTGAGCAGTTACTGTAGTGTCCTTTACATCGCGATAGCAACCAGGTTGGTTTAACTCATGAGAACTCAACCCTGTTCCAGCAGCGGGGCTATAGGGCTGTATCGTATATCCTTTATACAGAAGATTCTTTTCATAAAGTTGCTTCAACAGCCACCACAGCGTCTCGATATATTTGTTGTCATACGTAATGTAAGGATGTTCCATATCCACCCAGTATCCCATCTTGTGGCTCAGGTCCGTCCACTCGTTGGTGTACATCATCACATTCTCACGACAACGTTTGTTGTAATCCTCTATGGATATGGTCTTTCCAATGTCTTCTTTGGTTATACCGAGTTCCTTCTCTACACCAAGTTCTACAGGAAGTCCATGAGTGTCCCATCCTGCCTTTCGGTTTACCTTATAACCCTTCATCGTCTTAAAACGACAGAATGTATCCTTGATGCTACGAGCCAAGACATGGTGGATACCAGGATGTCCGTTTGCCGATGGAGGGCCTTCGAAGAATATGAACGAAGGGCAACCCTCACGTTCGCTCACACTACGATGGAACAAGTCCTCGTCGTCCCATTGCTGCAGCACTTCTTTATTTACTTCACTAAGATTCAGTTTGCTGCGTTCTGCGAATTTCTTTGCCATATATTTTTACTATACTATGTAGTTACCTATTTTAAGACTGCAAAGATACAAAAAAATCCCCGTAACTTCCTAAGAAGCACGGGGAATTTTTAGGTTTAATTCATCTGGTCCGATAATCTCTTAATATCCTATCTTTCCCTTCCAATTCAGGAACCAACTGGTTCGTGTATTCAAGAGACTGGCTGCACTTGTTCGCTTACTGATGGGCTCAACCATCTTTGAGTTGTCGTTCCACCAATAGGCACGACGCATGAGGTCGTAATAACGATTACCCTCATAGGAAAGGTCAAGCGCCTGCTCATCGAGAATCAACTGGTCAACCTGTCTCTGTTCTCTCTCAACGAAAGCAGGATCTGAGTAGGACGATGCATACCACTCTTGATAAGCTGTTTCAAACGCATTCAATGCTTCCTCGTACGCTGCCATGGATGTTTCGTACACCTCCATAGCCTCCACGTAAGCATTGTATTTCGTCACGCTATCCTCATAATTCTCCTGATATTTCTTATACCTCTCCTCGGTCTTCGAACCAGTCCCCTGAACTACCCATTCCTCGAAAGTCAACATTCTGTCCGATGGCTTCGCAACAAAATCAGGTTCTACAGGAAGTTCCGGTACAGCAGCTTCCAAGTCGAAAGGATAACTGGTACTGTCCACTGCCAGGGCAGGAGCATACTCTTCGTTAAGATATGCCAAGCCAGAGCCACGACTGTGAATACCTATCATATTCACGTCATCCGTATTTGAACGTTCAACCAGACCTACAATACCCGCGGTTTTTGCAGGAATGAAAGTATTATTGTTGAAATCAAAGTAAGAAATAAACGCGCTGTCGCTTGAGGTGGTATAATAAGGAGACACCTCGAACCGAATCACATCGTTGCTCAAGCCTACTGTAAGAATCTGTTTGGCGAAACGGGGATAACCAGCATAGTTCAAAGCCTCAGCCAGTCGCAAGTACAGGATATCGGCCGTGTAGATGCTTACATGCTGAGAACTATGCTTCGAGATAGACTGCACTTCATACTCCTTGGAGTTGTACTTCATGTCAGTTTCATAGTAATCATGCTGATAGCGCAGGTCACCCAGGTAGCCTTTGTTTATCTGCTCATCTGTCAGTTTCTCTGCCGTTACCTTCACAATACGCTTATTGGTATCATAGTCAACATACGTCTGACCACGACTTAGCTGCTTCAGCATGTCAGAAGGAGATATGCTGGCCTCCTTCATATCTGTATTCAGAGTCGTGTTATACAGGTTACGCAACTCGTTATAGTAGCCCTCTGCAGATGCGGAGTCCATGGCAATCTGAGTAATCTGGTTTTCCGAAGAATTACCCCAACCTCCATATATACGAACGGTCGTAGGCCCCTTTTCGTAATTGCCATTATACAGGGCCTCGGCACTCCAAAAGGAACGTCCGGAATTGGTGGTCAGGGGCTTCTTGCCATTCATGTCCCACATGATGTAGTCATAGTACTTCTTGGCTGCCTGCTTGGCCTTTTCCTTGTCTTGTGTAACAACGGCCCACCACAGGTATAAGTCACCCATCACAATCTGTGTGGGGAAGAAGCAACTCTTCGGCTCAAGTCCGCTCATACCAAAGTTCTGGTATTCGGGATACTCGCATCCATAATACGGTGCCAAATCATTAATGAAGTAATCACACAACTCAGCCATCTCAACCATAGGATACTGAGCTTCGCTTTGCAACTTTGTGATGACGGGCTCTGTTACCAAAGGAACACGTCCATATACCATCGCCAACTGCAGGTATGCCCAGGCACGAATGCTGTGTACCTGTGCAATCTCGTTTTTGAAGTACTTCTCATTTCGGTTGGCATTACCTGCCAAAGAATCGACATTGGCCAGATAATAGTTGCAATTGTTGATAACTGCGAAATAGTCCCGGGGAGTGTTGTACTGATTATCGTCCGAGAGGTTCAGCTCAGCCATCTCCTTCAGGTCTGTATTGGCATTATCGTTCACAACGACCAAATCAGCCCTGACCTCACCCAGCAGATTCGTCCGTACGGCAATGCCTTGCAGTCTGTTCAGTATACCTAATACCGATGTAACCGTATCGGCAGGGTTGGTCAAATAATGATCGTCAGCATAAATGACATTCTCGTTACCCTTGTCCAGAATGTCGTCACAAGACGTGGTCAAGCCAACGGCCGTACTAGCCAATGTCACAGATAAAATATATGTTTTCAGTTTCATCGTTACGAAGAATTAGAGGTTAATCTTTACTCCAATATGGAAACTTCTGCCCTGAGAAAGCAGACCAGCATCAATGCCTTGAGCCAACGGGCTGTTGCTCAAAGAAAACTCAGGATCTGTTCCTAAGTACTTGGAGACAGTAAACAGATTATTGCATTGTCCCCAGATGGTAAGTCCCTGGATATAGGTATTATTAATAGGTAACTTATAACTTAACGTCATTGTCTTCAGGCGTAAATAGCTACCATCTTCTATCCAACGGTCACTAAATCGGCTATTACCCATCGGATCGCCATAAGTTGACTGTGGGATATCGGTTACCTGTCCTTCCGCTGTCCATCGATTGAGCAAAGCAGTGGTCTGGTTCATGAAACGAGAACCGCTTTCCAACTGCTGACGCATGTAGTTGAACACATCGCCTCCAAGTGAATAATTAAAGTTTACATCCAACGTCAGTCGTTTCCAGTTCAATGAGGTAAACAGATTACCATAAATATCAGGCGTAGCATCACCTATCACCATACGGTCGTTCTCGTTTATCTCACCATTACCATCCAAGTCAAGGAACCTGACGTCACCAGCACCGAAATAGGACTTGGCACCCGTATCATCGGTAATGTACAAGCCTGCAGCATTGGCCTCCTCGCTCGTAGCAAAGACACCATCTGTGCGATAGCCATAGAACGTGTTCACACTTCCACCTATCCTACTGCGAATGGTAGCGCCATATATCTCTGTATCCATGAAATCATTACCATCGGGCAGGGCCGTCAGTTTGTTTACGAAATGCCCCATGCTGGCACCAACAGTCCAGTTCCAGTCCTTACGAGATACGAGATGAGCTGTTGCTGTGACATCGAAGCCCTGGTTCTTCAGCGAGCCGCCATTGCTCCAGTTGTAGTCCAGACCGCTGACAAAGCCCAACTCTTGCAGAGTCAACAGGTGGTCAGTCCAGGAGTGGAAATAGTTGAACCGGAGACCCAATCGGTTATGCAGTGCATTCATTTCAATTCCTGCATTGAAACGTTTTGTGGTTTCCCACTGCAATTCCGTATTACCGATATTACTCAAGGAGAGACCTGCTACCCTGTTCAGGAACATGGAACTGGCAAAGTAGGTACGGCTTGCGTCATAAATGAAACTATCGTTTCCGCTCATACCATAACCAGCCGTCAACTTCAGATAGTCGATACCCGGAGCCTTGAAGAACTTCTCGTTGCTAACAACCCAACCAGCCTGAATGCTGGGGAACACGCCCCATACCACTCCAGCACACTTAAAGCCACTCTTTGCATCACGACCGAATTGGGAATTAGTCTCTACGGCCAAATCCCCTTCCAGATAGTATCGGTTAGCCCAGTTATATTCAGCCTGAGCATACCACGACATCGTTGCCCAATTCTCACCGCCTCCCTTTGAGGTCTGGTTTTCTGTACTTGAGATAAGAGGTATCTTATCGCTTCCAGCCCCCTGCTGATGATAGCCGTGCTGGGTGTTCAGAGAATAGCTTTCGTTTATAAAGCGGAATCCGCCTTGCAGGTGAATATCGTGACCCTTGTAGTTATTTCTCCAATCTATTTTGGTGTCGCTATTCACCGTATTCTGCTTAGCATACTGGCTTCCTATCTCATTCTCCATCGTACCCTGTATCTCTGCCACATAGTAACTGGGCACACCGTTAACAGGGATGTAATACTTTTCATTCGTATTGATGGAGGAATAGCTAAACATTTCGCTAATGAACAAGTGCTTATTGATTTGATACTTAGGCGTGACAGCAATGTTCACATAACTATTATCGAAATAGTTCTTGTTCTGGGCAGTTCCATACTCGTTAATAGCCAAGGGATTGGCCAAACGGTAATTGGCATGGGACAGCGTGCTTACCTCATCCAGATAGTCCTCATCTACAATATCCAAATGGTTTTTGTTTATTCGCCTATTAGCAAAACTATAAGGACTCAACATGGGACTCTTAGCCATTGCCAAGAATGTGGTACTGGTAATTGAACGACTATCGTAGTCCTCCGGGGCACCCATATCCTGCAACTTACGAGTCTGATTGGTATAGGTTGCATCGAAACGCATGGACAAGTTTTTCATCAACTTAATGTCCGTATTGAAACGGATGTTCAGCCTATTGAAATTATTCTCGTCCAACACACTATTATCCTTCGTGTATCCGACAGACAACATATAACCGGCAACATCACCACCACCCTGAATGCTCAGTGAATAGTTCTGGAGCAGAGCCTCAGAATACAGATGGTCAGCCCAATTCGTATTGTTGTTATACTTATTGTACCAATAATAGTTAGGGTCAGCATTCAGGAACTTGAAACTGGTAGCATTTGTTCCTGTCGAGCGAAGCAATCCAGACGCATAGTTCTTGAACTGATTGCCGTTCATCATGTCATACATCTTGGGGACAAGTTCCACACCCATATTCAGGCTGGCTTCAATACGCGTAGCCTGTGATGTATTTCGCTTTGTGTTAATAAGTATCACACCATTGGCACCTTTTGCTCCGTAGAGGGCGGTTCCATTGGTCAGAACCTCGACACTGGCAATATCGGCAGGATTGATGTTCGTCAGCATATCGTTATAGAAACCGCTATGCAACATCGTGCGACCATATTGTTGGTCAATAATCACTCCGTCTAAGACTACAAGAGGTTGAGTATTGCTCTGGAGGGAATTCACACCGCCAATAGACATATAGTTACCCACACCTATCGAGCCGCTACGGGCCTTAGTATAGACTTTTGCTCCAAACTGGTCACCAATCTCACTCGTAACATTGCGTGCTGCAGTAAACTCCATATTACCAGTCTCAACGATGTTGGTGATATTGTCATTCGAGGAATACAGCGGCAGAGAAGCATCACTTTGCATGTACACCGTACCCAAGTCTCCGGATTCGTTCAAACCTACACGAACCATATTAAAACCGGGGATGGTGACTCGCACAACACTACTATACAGAGGAACCTTCATTTCAAAAGTACCGTCCTCGTCGGTCAGGGTTGAATATCCCTCACCTGCCACAGACTGAACCAACACACCAGCAAGAGGTTGCTTGTCTTTCTGAGCAATTACACGACCTTTGATGGTTCGCGTCTCCTCCTGTTTCTTAGCCTTGCGAATTACCGTAACCGTCGCACTCTCGTCTTGTGTTTCCTCCTCAGTCTGAGCATACACTCCCAGAGGAGAAATCATCAACAGAGAAAGGCAAAAAATACTTATGTTTTTCATATCTGATTAGTTTTCCTTATTACCTTCAAGTAGTTTGTCATTGAACGCATCCTTGTCATCGGCTGCCTCCAAAGCCTCCTCTTCTGTTTCGAAGGGAATCATAATTATCTCATTCAGACGAAGAGTACGCGTGTATATCTTCTCACGTTTAGACGCACTGTTGGGACCAAAAGATCCGATTTGCAGTTTAATCACACCATCGTCTAATCCTGCACCCGAGTAGTCATATTTTACAGCTGACTGAATCAGAATGGTGTCCACCTTCTCCGCACTGGCCACATAGCAACGCTCGTTATGACTTTGACCGAGGATTACATCACCATTTTCTGTATTATCTGCGGTCACAGGATGTGGGTTGGAATAGTAATTCCATTTAATTACGTCTTTCGAATCAACAGGAACAACACCATTCCTGTCTTTCTCCGCATGAGCTACCTGGAACCAAAGCGGGATACGCGAACTTCTGTCAGGATTAGGCACCGTCACCAGATAGATGTTATAATAGCACCCAGATAAGGTAGAAGGTATCGTATAAATGAGATTCGTAGGACCTGATGCCGGCTTGGTAGCCGTCACCTGTACATAGGAATAACTTTTGTCCAACTCAGTCTCAGCACTGTCCTTATACGTCTCATACGACATAATATCCGCACGAACTACTACTTCATCATCTTCATTTTTTGCCAACTCATAATAGAAAGGTATAGCCGCCTCTATATCCATGCGTCCAAAAAATGTAGAGTGAGGATCAATCACGCCCTGGTTGTCTACATAGACATAGCCATTCGAACATTCTACCTTCTCTAAGCCTGAGAGGATGGTACTTTCTGGCTTGTAATACACATTCTGACGGGGGTAGTGGGACTGCCGTTGCATATACATCGTATTGCAAAGCGAATCCTCCGGGTGGCGATTGAAAGCCCATCCCGGACTGGTATTAAAGAAACGACCATATATAATGTAGTTGCGAGTCAGATTGTCTGCCAACGAGTCAGCATTGTTCACAGATTCATCATAGTTAAAATACTTATGATATTTCTCATATTCTGATGCCCACACCTCATCCGTAGGAGCTATCAGCGTATAGATGCTATCCTCACGCTGGATAAATCCGTAACGGGTCAGAATCGAATTCTTCAGATTTGTTACAGAATCCAGATAAATCGTCTTACCATCAACTACGCCACCAGGTACAGACGCATTCTCGTCCAGTTCATACTCATCATATAGCGTGATAAATGAAGACAAACTGTCCATACTACCCTGCTGCTTGATGTATTCACGTATATTGGGGAAGAACGTCTGTATCTGCTCTGTCTTATACAGGATACCATTGCTGCAAAGGACAGCATCGTTAAATGGGTTCCCTTGCAATGAACCAGAGGTATTGCTTGTTCCCACCAGATGCATGTACTTGTTATTCAACATGGCTACAGTATCATCGGTTAACGAAGATACCGGCACCGTGTACAAGGCCATGTGATTCTGCAGGAATTGGGTCATTGCCCTGTTGTCCTCCAGCTTCAATCCTGCATCAACATCCTGTTGGTAAATCGCAATCACGCTGTCGGCTTGAGACTCCGTGAAATTTACTGGGGCCCAGATGGTGAACTGCTGGGGTGAATTCAATGTCTCAGAAGCACCTATTGTCTCTATTACCTTATAGAAATTAGCCAAACTGGGATCGGACGCAATGTTGGACAGCAATGTGCCCTGACCAGTGGCTCCTCCACTAAGAGCATTGTAATGCTCGCCCCAAGTATCGGAACATGCCGTCCATAGTAAGGGGGTCACAGCCATCATACCAGTGGCTACAATTTTTGAAAATCTGTTTGCCTTCATAATTGTCAATTATCTTTGTTCAATTGTGAATTCCTTAATAATCGTCTTCAGCCTTACCTGTGCCTTCAATGCCATATACGCTCTTAGGCACAATCTCAAGATAATCAAGCATCGCTATCGCTTGACCCACTGCCCATACGGACTTGAAGCGAATAGTGTGCTGCACATTCTCGTCCAAATCCGTTGTACAGAGAACAACACGAACGGTGTATCCATCTCCGCCATTATTACAGAAGAAGCTCTTTGGAGCATTGCTGCCATCCTTTGTCCCTTCCGTACTGAAGTTAAACACGCTGCGTGGCCCATGATACCAACCCAGGTTGTGCATATTCTTCTTCGCTGCCTCCAATTGTTCTGTACCATACGAACTGGTGGTAAGTCCAAACCAACCGGTACGACTCACAAAGTTCGTATTACGCATATCCAAGGGGATTCCCTGTGGCTTCCCATCCAAATAGAACTGACAGATACCACGGTCGGCCATAGCACAGAATCCAAGACGTATCTGGTAGGTTCCAGAAGGAACACTGGGCAAATTAAATGTAATATCGTACGAAGCATTCTCCGACGAAAGGTTGAACTCATCACCCTGATAGCTCCAATAGGTATTGTGCTGGCTCTGGAACAGGAACGTACCGTCATCGTTCACCTTCACATTATCCAGATAACCATTGGGGAACCAGTAGTTGGGGGATGTCACAGTAATGTCTGGATTGTCGGAATCGGCCCATCTGTTTGTGGTACGTCCATCACGGATACTATTGGTCATCAACTCAGGGAAGATGTAGTACAAATCCATACGCATACGCGTGTTGAAGATATTCTGCTTCGTCTCCTCACCATAATCGGCCAACCCCTCTGTGGTATAGTAGACTCCATTCAGTCCTTCGTTGACATAGTCTCCTTTCACCTCGCGGTTAACATGGATACCCTCCGTATAATCGCCACGGCTTCGGTCGCCACGATTTAGGAACAGGTCATTACGATACTGACTGTTGTCAATATACCGGCTTACCGTCAGACGTTCTACTTTTATGGTTGTCAGAGAGTCCATTGTGGCATACCACTCGGTAGGATTAACCAACGTTGTCTCAATGGTACAAATAGATGTCAAATCGGAATACATACCCTTTGTTTTCAGAATATTATATCCTATCAGACGACGTAACGGAGAACGCCAGTCCTTAATGGCATCAGCATTCGCAGGGTCAGTCACGTCCAAGTCGTCTCCACCGTAAATGCTACGTGCATAGTTGTAGAAACTCTGTAAATCGGTAATGCCATATTTCTCCTCCAACACATTATTGGGACACGCGAATATGGTATAGCCATAGTTCTTGGTCTCGGGAATATGACAATAATCGAACTGACTTCCCGTAGGAATACCTGGTTTGTCCTCATACTTATCAGGATCCCAATTAGCATCCTTGATGCGATTCTTAATGAACTCCGACAATCCGACGGCATCCATTGCATCAGCAAATACAGATAGTTCCTCATTCTCCTCAAGCAAATCGACAACCGTCTGGTTGGAGGAGGCTATCACTGCATTTACAGGGTGTACGATACCATTCTCTACCGAGTCGTTGGCCAAGTTGAACTTTACAAAGCCACTGCGATTGATGCGATAAGTGGGATGTATATCTGTCTTACCAACAATCTCCATGGTGTCCACGGTAAAGACGGTGTCTCCATTTTCCACATAGGCAAACCCCTCGGTCAACTGAAGATAACGTCCGTTCATGTTCACACTGCTCAACGAGCTGGCACCTTGCAGGTCAGAAGTGTTGAACGCACGACCATTGACCAAGTGTGTACGAGCAATGGTATCACAGATGTCAACAGGAATATCCTGAACGCTGGAATATCCATTCTCCCGAAGATAGGTATCCACTGCTTCATTGTCAGGAGCGAAGCAAGTGTACTGTCCATAACAGGAAATCAAGTCCATAATGTTCACTCCACGCACACTATACTGCGAGCGTCTGATAATCTCAGCAAACTCACTGTACTGGCTACGAGACTGCAGATAGTCACTCATCATCTCACCCGTGAAGGTGTAGTAGCTGGAAGCGGGGGGATCATCGTTACACGAAGTAACGCTAAATCCCAATATCATAACGCAGGCAACTGCGAACGATGTGAAAATACTATTCTTTGTTTTCATAATATTATATCCTTATTTATTCGTTTTCGAGTAACTGTCTTCGTCGTCATCATTTCCATAATAGGGTTTCTGACTCAATGCGCTGTTATTCTTCACCTCATCCTTGTTGTAAGGCCAGAAAAGAGACTCATAGTTAGTGAACAAGGTTGACGAACCTCCCGACGAACCTTTTGCAGAGACACGGCTTTGAATAGGCATCGTAGACTTGTCGCGATGACAAAGGCGAAGGAGGTCAAACCAGCGTTTTCCTTCAAACATCAACTCACGACGACGTTCTGCAAGTACAAGTTCCTCCATCGAACTCTTTGTATTGTAATTGCCAATTGTCAGCTCATGAGCGTTTGTAGGCGGAGTTGCCGTGGAAGAATTGACCATAATGCTTCGACGATTTACCGCCCATGTGATGTAGAAGGCACGATTCAGGTTATCGTCAAGTTTGGTACTCTTGACAGAACCATCCTCATTGTATTCTGACACTTCCGTTCCCAATTCGACCAGAGCCTGAGCCTGTAACAACATTACGTCAGTCAATCGGTAGAATACGAAATTGCGATTATCGTAGGTCAGGGTAACCAGTCTTGTACCAAAGGGAAGATCATCGTTTTTCAGTGTTTGGCTCACCGTTGCCGATACAGCGACGTACTTTCCAGGATAGGCCGTCGTGTACTGCTGCGATGTAAAATTGGGATTGTACACATCGGTATAGTATCGCACGTCATATTTACTTGTATAAATACGACCAGTCTCTGAAGAAGTAATGTCATTCAGGATATTCTCAGATACTGCCAGAAAACCTTGTCCGTCATTTCCGCCAGAACTGTAATGATTTCCATAAAGCGAACCAAATGCCGAATTAGATTTGTAATTATTTCCATTTGAACCGTCATAATTGAAAGCTAATTCAAAAATGCTCTCAAAACTATTCTGATTACCACCAAATATCGCACTGAAATTGTTTCCGTAAGACTGACCACTATAACATGGATATAAGGGGAAACCCTTACTGTACGTATCGTTCGTGTTACGGAAGAGAACAACATTTCCAGTTGTCATACTCACACTGCGAGCATATTTCTCCTGATACTCATCGTACTTTGCATCAATCACCTTCTGTGCGTATTCAACGGTCTTCTCATAACGTCCATCCCAAAGACAGAGATCGGCAAGCAATGCATAGATGGCATTCTGCGTGATGCGATTGCAGTTACTGTCATACTCCTTATTCTTGTCCTCAGGATATGCCTTCAGAGCATCCGAGACACGACTCTCAAGGTCATCAATCAGACAACGTACAATACTGTCACCATCCACAGGACGCATAGGCGTTACCTCATCCTCTGACTGTATGGCATACGTATAGTACGGAACATCCTTGAAGGCACGTACCAGATAGAAATAACATAGCGAACGAATAGCTGCCATCTCGGCCTGTGTAGCACGAACGTCAGACTCTGTGTACACAGGATCTCTCTCGCTAACCACTGGTGCCATTGCCATCACTACGTTACACTCATTAATCACGCTGTAGAAACTTGCCCATGAGGTGTAAGCATTCGTAGACAGAAGGTTCTCCTTCAGTGTGCGATAGATACTCGTCTGTCCTGCACAATTCAATCCCTCTGCGATGTTATCACTACGAGTCTCACCCCACATAATGCATCGGCTGATAATATCCCCCGACTGTAACTTTACATATACGTCAGCAACCATCTGGTCGATATCTGCTTTCTCGTTCCAGAAGTTGTCTTCCGATATCTGGGTTTTGGGTTCAATCTCCAGGAAATCACCGCAACTGGTCATTCCCACGCTTACAAGGCAAAGGAAAACCAAATACTTTATATTATTCATGTATTTTTTCATGTTAGCAATCTCCTTATCATTTAGAATTCAACGTTCAAACCAAAGGTGTACGATTTGCTACGAGGTGTCTTTGCACCATCGATACAAATACCATAACCACCATAACTGATTTCTGGATCAACACCAGAATACTTCGTCAGACAGAACAGATTATTTGCACTGGCATATACCTTCAAGTTACTGAGATGCCACTTCTTCACCAGGTTCTTATCGAAACTATAGCTCAGCTGCAGGTAATTCAAACGCAGGAAGGTTCCGTCCTCGATGAAACGGTCGCTCACCAGCGTATTGTAATTTGCTATCAAGCTACTATTTAAAGCTCTGGGAATCGAAGTCACATTGCCTTCCTTACGCCAACGATAGTTTACAGCCTGGCTCTGATTCTCTAATCCATCCATACACTCCATTTGGAGTCTGGCCAAATTATAGATATCATAGTCAACACGATAGTTGAACTGTGTGCTCAAACGCCAATGTCCGTAGTTCAGCGTGAAACCAAAACCACCCGTCAACTTAGGCAAAGAGTTACCCAGATATACGATATCCAACTCATTGATTTGTCCATCGTGATTGATATCCTCATAGATAGCATCACCACCATTAAACTTGCTCAAAGCTGTTCCGTCCTCGTAGCAGAATCTCATCTGGATGGGTTTACCCTTTTCGTCGAAGATAACCTTGCCATCTTCATTCATGGCAACGGGATAAGTGATGCCATTGTCAACATTCGCTTGCAACGTCGCTCTACCCTCATCGGTCTTACACATACGCTCCGCCGTAGAATAGTTGTACTGATAAACTCCTTTGTAACGGAAACCATATATGCTACCGAAGGGATTGTCCACCTGCACACGCTGCAGAACAGTACGGTTCTCACGAGCAAAATCTGTGTTCAAACCTTCAAGGATATTCTCATCCATTTCTGTAATCACGTTGCGGTTATTAGCAAAGTTAACATAGAAGTCCAAAGAGAACTTTCCTTTCTGAAGCAGGCGATTACCATTGATGTTAAACTCCCAACCGTTATTCTTCATGCGACCTACATTCTTCACAGCCAAACTGGGGAATCCGGTACTTGTGGGGATACCTGCATTACCCATCAACATATCTGTAGTAATACGGGAATAGAGGTCGAGAGCCAGATGTATTTTATCATCAAAGAAGCCAACATCCAGACCGAAGTCGTATGAGGTCACATGCTCAGGACCAAGGTTAACCAGTTTCAGTCCATTAGACGACATACCGATGGTGCCCAGATAAGACATTGACTGTGAGTACATATTCATATAGAGATAGTCCTGTCCAGGAGTATTACCTACTCTACCCCATCCTGCACGCACACCAAGCATAGACATCTTAGCCTTCTCACGAACCTTTTCCATGAAAGGCTCATCTATGACATTGTAACGTGCCGAAATAGCAGGAGAAGCAACCCAACGCTTGTTAGGTCCAAACTTTGTGGTACCATCCATTCGCAATGTACCACCAATAATATAACGGCTCTTATAGGAGTAGTGGACGTTGTACATATAACTCATAGTCCTCCATTCTCCATAGTCGGAACCCATACCTGTTATGTGACCACCTGCAGAAGGAGATGTCACACCACTGGGCAAACGATTGGCATCAGTAGACTGACTGCTGGAACTAATACTTGTCAGTTCGAAACGAGCCAACATCGTCATATAGTTATCGCTATTCTTAAACTTGGGAATATAGTTCAGCGAATGACGTGTTGTAAATGACAGGCTCTTCGCACTATAGCTGTGCGCATTATGAGTATCGAAGAAATTGGCCGTGCTCAACTCTCTGGGATAATCCTGATCAACGTATTGGTTACTTACATTAATGTAAACTAATCCGTTGTATTGCAATTGATGCTGAGTATCGTCCAGTCCCAGTAGTTTATACTCAAACTCCAAATTGGGAGCTAAGTCGTAGGTGCGCTGCTTATCTTTTGCAAGATTGGCACTTGCAAGAATATTAGGAATACTCTTCTGACCATCTAACTTCGTAGTACCCCCCGCAGCATTCTGAAGCATATAATAATAATCGCTACTGGGCACCCCGTTCTCGTATTCATAGTATGGTGAGAGATTGGGCATCTTAATGATTGCATTAGGACGCAAATCATCGAAGTTGCGATTGTTGGCCGTATAGGTCAGTGAGAAATCAGATATAATCTTAATACGATCACTGACATAGTAGTCCAAGGCCATACGAGTAGAGAAACGATTGAGAGATTGTTTGATGATGGTACCCGTTTCATGGTCGTAACCTCCACTGATACGGAAGAGTGTCTTATCATCACCTCCAGTCACACTTAGATAGTGGTTCTGACGCAAACCCGTTTGCGTTACTAAGTCAACCCAATCCGTATTATTATCATACATATATGCCTCAGAGAAGCCATCGTAGTCATAGTTCAATTCGGGGATATTGCCATCAGTATCGCTCAATCGAGGATTAAAGAAGGCCTCTTTCAGCATCATCGTATACTGGTCACCATTGAGCAACTTGATACCCTTCGGTTGAAAGGTCGTAGTCAATTTACCGGTATAAGACACGCGAGCAGGACCACGTACTCCACGCTTTGTGGTAATCTCAATTACACCATTCGCACCACGAATACCCCAGATGGCTGTTGCCGAGGCATCCTTCAGTACCTTAATATCCATGATGTCCTCGGTATTTACCTTCAGCAAGTCGGCAAACTTTTCTTCTGTAGCAGTAGCTGGGTCAAAGTCCGTCAAGTCAACATCACTATTAATCTTTCCATTGACCACAATCAGCGGCTCGTTGCTGGTCAACGTAGAGACCGTTGACGCACCACGCAAACGCATTTGAGTGCCGGCACCCAGGTCTCCGCTATTCGCAACGATGTCCAAACCGGCAATACGACCTTGCAGAGCCTCATCAACCGAGGTGATACCCAGCCCCTCAAATTCCTTAGCATCCAAGCCTTGGTGCGAGAAACTGATTTCACGCTCAGGAATAGCCAAACCGCTGCTCTTCATCATTTTCTTACCAATGACTTTCACCTCCTTCATCTCTTTCACATCGGCATTCATGTGAATCTTATACACCTGCTTAGTTATAGGAGAGATAGTCTGTGTCTTCATACCGACACAAGTAAACACCAGTTTGTTGCGTTTCCCATCTTTTAGTGTCATGGTGAAGTTACCATTGCCATCAGTAACCGCCGCATTGACAGTACGATTGCTGGGGTCGACCTCTTTCACCTGAACACCAGGCAATTCTCCAAACTCGTCGGAAACCGAACCACTGACGCGAGTTATTTGCGCACTGGCAACTCCCGCTACCAGCAGCAACAATATTAATAAGGTATATCTATATGTTTTCATCTTCTCTTTCGTTGGATTGGGGTTTCGGTTGAACCTGAATTAATCGGATTTGCTTCCAGTATTGCCGCAACCTTTTCGTATTCGGCTGGACTATAGAGACTCGCTGTGCTGGGGAACAAAGGAGCATCTATTTGATGGATAACAGCAAACGAAGAAGAATAAATCTGATTACATGCATCTCCTACCAAGGTATTACCGTCAAAATAATACTGGCGTGTAAGGATGTTGTTCAAACCTGAATCTACCGTTCGAACGTTACCACAATTGTCACGGACCGTCATCTCTCCGCCACGCTCATACGTTACTGAAAGTTTAACGAAACGTGTGGTTGCAGTATCAAGACATGCCGTTTCATACATCTTGTTAGAAATGTTTTCGCCGTCAATGTACAAAGAATTATCCTGAATGTGATACAATACAAAATTTGAAATAACATCCTTCATTGCCTGCATCTGCTCTTTCAGATATTCTTCGTCTTCTTCACTTAACGATTCTGCGCCTTTAATACAATTCTCCACATCGTCTATGTCATCCCAAGTAGGAAGGCGATGGGCCTCTATCAACTCTTTTACGCTCTCATTTGTAGGAACATAAATTGTATAATGATAGTTATCCAATGACTTCAGGCTTTGATTCATTGTAGCATGAGAGTAACCATCGTCTGCGCCTATGTTATCCAAGCCATTGAACAAACGTGCAAATTCTCCAAAGTTATCCTCACGCGTTGAGTCATTCAGTGCAGCATAAGGGCTGGTGAATGTACTCATCACCGGCTCTTCATCCACAATGTAACTGACACCATTTCCTTCTGTACTCTTGTCAAAAATCTCAGTAACAGGAATAAAATAGCCTCGTTCGTATTGGAAACTTCCTGCGACACCCGTAACTTGATTTCCACTCCATTCTACGACCAACGGTCCTCCATTCTTGGCCTGATAGAAACGTTGCCCTGGAACAAATGTGCCAACAGCCAACGAACTATTCAGGATATCCTTGAAATGGTTGAATACATCACCACTTGAAGAGGTTGATGTGGCAGGAGTATGCGTATGTATTACATCCGTAATCTCTCCACGTCCCCGATCATCTAAATTCGTCCAATCAACCAGAGGAGCCGTTGCAGCAATATAACCATCATTATTAACATAGAATTGGTATGCTACTGCCGTGCTGCTTCCTCCTGATGCCGTGCGATAACGAGAAACCGGATCATAATAATACTGCAAAGCATTATCAGTGGGGATAATGAAACTATACTTACTTCCCATATTATTGAGGTAAGCATAGAAACCCTCACCTCCGGCAACCTTTTCATCGTTGGCAACAACGGTATAGGCACAACGCAGATCATCGGTAGAACGGATAACACAAGGATAGTACACGCTCACATACTCGGGAGCAACGTAAACTTTATTTGTTTGATAAATCAAACCATTACAAGCCCACAACACTTGATCGATATCTGCTTTCTTCACACCCATCGTCTCACCAGCGCTGTTATTTATATTCTCAAACAAACTGGGAATGGCGGCTTTTAAACTGGTTAACATGGTGTTTTTCAGCAAGGGAAGAACAACTTCATCAGGAGCATTGTCCCATGCTGTTGCACCTGGACCCGCTTTTGCATAACGTTCATTGAGGTCGGAACCATCATTCTCCAGATAGGCCATCATAGCCTCATCCGTCGGAACTAACATCACAGCAGCGTCACGCTGATAAGAACTTGTATTCGCACTTTGTGTCGCATAACGATTCCATCCTGGGTCATATGGTAACTGAGTAGTTACTGTCAAGCCACCATCATTTAGGTCTGTTGTGCTAAAGGTATGAGACTTGTGGTTATTGAAATACCGTTTAACATATACACTATCCTCTCCGCCATACTGACGCTGATACTCGCGGCTCAGCGTCTCACTGTAGCTGGGATAGCTGAAACGGTCCAACAAACGACTATAGATACTGAACTGAGGGTTAACTGCTAATACATTAGCTAAATTATCCATAGGAGTTGCCACATCCTCTAATACATGAATGTATCCGTTTTGGCAAACTACATCAGGTTCAACTATAGTCTTTCCATTAACAAATGCACCTTTGTTGGTTGTTATCTCTCCATTGGTCAGAAAAGCCACGTCATCGTCAGAGATAGCATTAACCTGCATAAATTTGGGCATAAAATGTATCATGCTGGCAACCTCATCGTCCTGAAGGACAAGAGCATTTTCTTTCCCACGGATACGTTTCCAATAGTCTATCTGATTTCCGTCCTTATCCATACGCACAGGATTTACCTCTGGATACTTAGAAACGGGGACCAAAGGTACACTGTCCATGATATTAACGGAACTCTCACGACGTAAGCAAGCCCCTTCGATAGGTTCATCAGCCGGGATGTTACCAAGCAAGTCGACCAGATAAGCACTATTAATCACATTGGATTTAAAAAGTAACTTTTTCTGTGCTTCTGTCATAGTCTCTATGCTGGTGATGCCCCACGAATTATTCTCGTAGAACCTCTTCCACGCATCATCGTCAGCAGCAAATACGGTTTTGCTTCCCGTACGTTGCAGAATGGAAGCATAGTCTTCATCCTGAGCATTGATTAGTTTCAATGTCTCTTTGAAATTACCACGCTGCTCTAATTCAGCATAAATGTTGTCATGTAACCATGAAGGAGTGCCTGTCAGAAGGTCATCACTACATCCTGTCAAGCCTAATCCAACAAGAAACACAGCACAAGCCGAACCTGCATAACGTGTAATTCTTCGTCGCAGAATACTGTTTTTCATGTTTATGAAATTATTATTTTGTTATTGTTTCTCGTTTAAAAGCGTATTTTCTACCCTTATTCAGCACAAATTTAAGAGTTTTTAATCTTCCCTGCAAATTTTAACTCCATTTTTTACCATAAAAATAGGGATTATACGCAAGAGCGAAAGAATGCAGGTATATAACAACAAAACAGGAAAGTCGGCCATTAACAAAAGGTTGACTTTCCTGTATAAAACAAAATGTATTTACAATCAGTATTGCTCTTCCGCATTAGGGAAGTCACAATTCTTCACGTCAGCAACGTATTGCCCAATGGCATCAGTCATAACACTTTGAATGTCTGCATACCTTCTTAAGAACTTGGGCGAGAATCCTTTATTCATGCCCAACATATCCTGTCCGACGAGCACCTGCCCATCTGCCTGTCCAGCTCCAATACCAATAATTGGAATACGAAGTTCGTTGCACACTTTTTGACACAGCACAGCAGGTATCTTCTCCAACACAATGGCAAAGCACCCTGCGTCTTCAAGCAAATGAGCGTCACGCACCAATTTGTCGGCCTCCACCTGTTCGCGAGCACGTACGGCATAAGTACCAAACTTATTGATGCTTTGTGGTGTAAGTCCCAAATGACCACATACAGGAATACCTGCCGCCAAAATGGCTTTTACGGTTTCAATAATTTCCTCCCCACCCTCCAGTTTCAATGCGTCACATCCAGTCTCTTTCATAATGCGGATTGCATTAGTCACGCCTTCGGTGGCATTTACCTGATAAGAACCGAATGGCATATCACACACCACTAGAGCCCGCGTTGTTCCACGCACCACGCTGCGGCCATAGATAATCATTTCATCAAGAGAAATAGGCAATGTGGTTACGTTTCCCTCCATCACATTACTTGCCGAATCACCAATCAATATGGCATCTACTCCCGCCCCATCAACAATCCGAGCCATTGTGTAATCATAAGCGGTGAGCATGGCTATTTTCTTACCCTGCTGCTTCATCTCTGTCAACCGATGAGTAGTCACTTTTCTTGTATCTTCTACCAGATATCCTGCCATAATTTTCGTCCTTTTAATACTTAACAGCTGCAAAGTTACAAAATTCTCAAAAAAAAGTCGTATATTCGTCCCAAATTTTAGTCTTACATGAACTCAAGATTCCTTCTATTCAGCGCATCGGCAGGAAGTGGAAAGACATACAACCTTGCCGTACAGTACATTGCATTGCTGGCTGCCCGTGGCGAACACGAATTCTCACACACGTTGGCAGTAACGTTTACCAACAAAGCAACGGCTGAGATGAAGGACCGCATACTGGAACAATTGTACGGCATCAGCATGGGGTTGAAGAAGAGCAATGGCTACCTTTGCGATGTGCAGAAGGAACTGAACGAGAATTACGACGTACACATCAGCGACAAAGAGGTGAGACAACGCTGCAGAAAAGCGCTGAAGTGCATTCTGCACGATTATGGTCGATTCTACGTATCCACTATCGATGCCTTTTTTCAGACCGTACTACGCAACATGGCTCACGAACTGGGGCTGAACGCAAGACTGCAAGTAGAGATTGGAGACAAAGACGTGATAGAGATGGCGGTGGACAACATCATTAGTGGACTACAGCATACTGAAAAAGACATACGCCCATGGATACAAGCCTACATTGACCAGCAGATACAGGAAGGTAAGCGATGGGACATACGGGACAATCTGAAAAGTCTGGCCCAGATGCTTTTTCAGGAAGAGTACCTAAAACGTGTGCTTGATCCAGCAAACAAGGCATTCACCCCAAAGAACATCGAGAACTACCGCAAGGCACTAAAAGAGGAACAGAACATCGTAATCAAGCCCTGTCAGAAAGCCGCAGAAACGGTTATCGGAATTTTAACTGACAACTGCATAGACTACGAGGATTTGAGTAACGGCAACGTACTACGCAACTACGTTGAGACATTAAGAGCAGGGGACATGGGCGCAAACTTCGGTTCTACACTGGAAAAGAAAGTAAACGACCCGTCGCTCTTCCTGCGAAGTGAAGATCGTAAGAAGAGTGAAGTGCTATTTCCACAGCTCAACCAACTGGCTGAGGCACTGGAACATTTACGCCATGCACAGGAAAAAGCCATACCCGTAGTGAACACCACCACCCAAGCCATGAAGCATCTCTCGCCCATGGGACTGCTGGGGGCCATTGACGAAGAAGTAATGCGCATCAACAACGAAAACAACCGTTTTTCACTTGCTCACACCCCAATACTCATCCGTCAGATGATTCAGGAGGACGATGCACCTTTTATATTTGAGAAAATAGGAACACGGTTCGGGAATATCATGATTGATGAGTTCCAGGACACGAGCACCCTACAATGGGAGAACTTCAAGGTGCTGCTTATGAACAACTTGGCTCAGGGTGGGCTTAGTATGATTGTAGGCGACATCAAGCAAAGCATATACCGATGGCGCAACGGAGACTGGCACATATTACATCAGTTGGAGCAACAAGGACTGACTGGATTCACCACAGACAACCGTCCGTTAAACACAAACTTCCGCAGCAAGGGCGAGATCGTGAAATTCAACAACGATTTTTTTTCGCGCGCTGCAGAAAAACTTGACGAGCTGAACCCCAACTCTCCCACACCGCTTAGCGGGATCTACGCAAACGTAAGGCAACAGATAAAACCCGGCTACGAGAAAGGAGGCTACGTACGCATCCACATCCATGAAGAAAAGGAAGAGTGCATTGACTGGCAAGAAGAGATGTTACGCGAAATGAGCGAACAGATAGAACTGTTACACACCAATTATGAGATACCATACAGAAAAATGGCTATCCTCATTCGCAAGTCAAAGTTTATCGAACCGATGATAAACTACTTCGCCCAAAACATGAGCCAAGTGAGACTGGTAAGCGACGAGGCTTTCTGTCTTCGCTATTCCTTAGCTGTTAACATGATAGTGAACGCATTAGAAGTTCTCTGCGAATACAGCTCTGCTAATCCCAACCCTGTGCCTCTACGTTACCTCATAAAACATTATAAGCAGGATATTCTGGGCCAGGAACTCAGTCCTCTGGAACTCTACACCTCCTTACCAGACGAATCTCTTCCACAAGAAATTACCTTAGAACATGAGAAACTACGCTCGTTGCCCCTTTACGAACTCTGCGAGAAGTTATATCGCATATTTTCACTTCAAAAGCTGCAACAACAAGATGCGTATCTACTCTGTTTCTTTGACGAATTAACTTCCTATCTAAGAGACAACCCGTCGGACATTCCAGCCTTCCTGCAGTACTGGGAGGAGAGTATGGGCGACAAGACCATTCCCTCCGGTGAGGTGGACGGTATACGCATCATCACCATACATTCCTCAAAGGGACTACAATTCCACACTGTGCTAATGCCTTATTGCGAAGGAACGATTGAGAAAGACCGCCCCGACGGCATTCTATGGTGTCATCCCACCGAAGTCCCCACTAATCAGTTAGGCTCATTGCCCGTACCCACAAGCGGAAAGTTGAAGGACACTGACTTCGCCCCCGAGTATGAGAAAGAGCACGACAATCGAAGAGCCGACGAGTTGAACGTGCTATATGTCGCATTCACCCGCGCTGAGCAAAATCTATTGGTATGGGGCGAGAAGAAGGGGGAAATAGAGGTTGGCAAAAGCGATGAGACCATAGGTGACCTGATAGCAGCTTGTGTGGAACTGGACAAGGGTGTGTTCACTCAAGGAGAACTTTCGGTGTACAAAGAAAAAGAAGAGGATAGCGAGGCCTCAGAGAACCGCATCCATCCCGACTATACAAGTAGCCATATCAGCATGTGTTCACACGAAGGAAAAATGGAGTTCCGCCAGAGTCGTCCCGCGGCAGAATTCATTCACGTGAATACCGACGACGAACCTATAGACGAGAAGCAACTGAACTATATAGAGAAAGGTAAACTGCTGCACTATATTTTCAGTCAGATAGAGCGAAGCGACGAGGTGGAGCGTGTGGCACAGGAGATGGTAGAACGCGGCATCCTGTCCAGTTCACGACAACGAGACGAGGTCGTTTCCCTGGCCAGGAGAGGGTTGAAGCAGCAGACGGTAAGCGACTGGTTCTCGGGGAAATACAAATTATTTAACGAGCGTAGCATACTGAACATAAAAGATGGGGAAGTGATAAAGCGAAGACCCGACCGTGTAATGGTATCGGACGAGCGTATCATCATTGTAGACTTCAAATTCGGAAAGCCCCAACCAGAACACCACGAACAGGTAAAAGAATACATCAACATACTGCAAGACATGCATGCGGACAAGCAAATAGAAGGCTATTTATGGTATGTGTATAAGAACAAGGTAGAACGAATCTAACATGAAGACATTTCTATATTCTGTTGCTGAAGACCTGATACATCGGTTTGGCAAAAATCTCTCACAACTGACTATTGTTTTCCCAGGCAAGCGCGCCAGTATGTTTATGAACAACTACCTGACCGAGTGTGCCGGAGGTCCCGTATGGGCACCACGTTATACAACCATTGACGAGATGTTCCAGAGCCTTTCGCCCTACTATCCCAGCGAAACCATACGTAACGTGTGCGAACTCTATCAAATCTATCAACAGACCGTTGCCAATCCTATGGAACTGGATGAATTCTACAGTTGGGGAGAAATTCTAATGAGTGACTTTGAAGACATTGACAAGCATATGGTGGATGCCGACAAACTATTTTGCAATGCCAGTGACCTTGTCAGCTTGGAGCAGAGCGATTACCTAAGCGACGAGCAACTGCACGCTCTTCAGATTTTTTTTGCTAACTTCAGCCATGAAAACCAAAGCATCGTCAAACAGCACTTTCTGGCCCTGTGGAAAGCCATGCCACAGATGTATCATGGTCTGCAGACCAAACTGGCCAGCCAAGGACTAATGTATAAAGGAGCACTTTATCGCAAGGTGGCGGAACATTTGATAAAAGGGAATCATACAACATTTCCCGACGACAAGTATGCGTTAGTGGGGTTCAACGTACTGGACGATGTAGAATCGTCCCTCTTTCAGGCCCTCAACGAGCATACAGAGACACTCTTCTATTGGGACTACGACAACTACTATACCCAAGGAGACAACGAGGCGGGACTTTTCATGAGAGAAAACCTGAAGCGTTTCCCCAATGCCCTACCTGCCAGCGAATACAACAATTTGGGGGACAACTCAAAAAAAATACGTTTTATCGCTACCAGCACCGACAACGCACAGGCACGCTATCTGCCCACGTGGCTCAAAGAGAAACTGACGGAGAAGGAACACCACTCAGCTGTCGTTCTCTGTGACGAAGGGTTGGCTAAAGCTGTCCTCCACTCCATCCCATCAAAGGCAGAGGCAGAGTATGCCCCTTCTGCGCTAAATGTGACAATGGGATACCCCTTGCCCGACACACCCATACACGGCTACTTCATTGCATTACTCGACCTGCAGGTCTATGGTTATGACACCCAAACGAGACAGTTTAGACAAACCGCCCTGAAACGTGTAACAAGTAACCCTCTGTACGATGGTTATAACTTAATTTACCAACAGAGCAACCGAACTCTGCTGGAGTGGTTGAGAGAACAGATGGAGACACTGGGCAAACAATATAGCAACATCAGCTCGCCCGATGCCTTCGACCAACTATATGCCGAATCGGTGTTTCAAATCTATTGTACCGTCAACCAGTTCCACAACCTGATTGCCGAAGGCACACTGCCAGTAAAGCGAAACACCTTGGCACGCCTCATCCGTCAGGCACTGCAGTCCACCAGTGTCCCCTTCCACGGCGAAATGGACGAAGGACTTCAGGTGATGGGCCTATTGGAAACACGAAATCTGGATTTCCAGCATCTGGTCATGCTGTCGGTAGAGGAAGGGAAACTCCCCAAGAAAGCTGACGACACATCGCTCATCCCATACTGCCTAAAGAATAGTTTCAATCTGAACACCATCGAACGCAAAACCGCAGTTTTTGCCTACTATTTCTACCGTATCCTACAACGAGCAGAAGACATCACCTTGATGTTTAACGAAACCAGCAGCGGAACTGCGCAACGGGAGGCCAGCAGATTCCTACGCCAACTGCTGGCTGAGACCGACATAGAAATAGAGACAATACGACTGGAACCCGAACTTACGTTGAGTCCCATGAAGAATGTAGTCATCGAGAAAACGGTCGACATCATGCAGATTCTCAGCAAACGATTTGACCGCATGCAAGGAGCCAAGCACGACCTCTCTCCCTCTGCCCTGGGAACCTACCTAACCTGTCCGGTAAAGTTCTTCTATCAGTACATCGCCGAGCTATCCGTTCCCACCCAAACCGAGGACGGCATTGACAACATTCTCTTCGGTACACTATTTCACGACTCCGCAGAGTTTTTCTACCGACACATGCTTAGCATAAAAGGGAACGGGAATATCCAACATAGCGACTTGGAGGATTTACTAAAGCACCCGAACATCAGTTTGGCACGCTATGTCAACTTAGCATTCTGGACAGATGTGTTCCATGCCGACGAATACGATGCCTATAAGAATCGGAGAGAGAGAGAGGAGTTCCTCCTTCCCTTCCTTTCGTCAACCACCAGAGTATCGTTTAATCAGCTTGTTGACGACCTGTACCGAAGTGACCCACAGATGGAACCTCGACAGTATTTCTCCGGAATAAACCTGATCATCCACAACGTACTCATCCAGTACCTGACCTGTCTGCTACGCTACGACATGGAACATACCCCCTTCCAACTTTGTCATCTGGAGGAACCCATCCACGGCACATTGGAAATAGATACTCCCGCAGGAAAGCGACAGGTGAATACGGGTGGACGCATAGACCGTATTGACATTGTAAATATGGACGGGAAGGAAACCCTTCGTATTGTGGACTACAAAACAGGAATGCCCAAAAGTTCACCCAAGGACATAGAAAGCATCTTCCTTCCCGACACTCAAGGTGCAGAACACTACTTCCTGCAAACATTCCTCTATGGTATGCTCATCAAGGAGAAACAACCCAACATAGACATCTGCCCATGCCTGTTCTATGTGACGAAAGCCAATGATCCCAAAAACTACAGCCCCACCCTCACCATGAATCGCAAGCGCATCGACCTATTGACCGACGAGATGCTGGAAACTTACCGTTCGTCGTTCGTCCGGTTGATAAAGGAGATATTCGACCCATCCATCCCCTTCCGACAGACAGGGGACAAGTCGAGGAACTGCACCTACTGCGACTTTAGGAAACTATGCTATTAAGTGGCGAATTAAGAAGAAAGTATTTTGATTTTTGAATTAAAAGTTATATCTTTGCACCGCAAAAAAGATGGTTCGGTAGCTCAGTTGGATTAGAGCAGCAGCCTTCTAAGCTGCGGGTCAAGGGTTCGAGCCCCTTCCGAATCACGAAAAGAGGGGTCGTAGTCCCCTCTTTTTTCTTCTCATGTCAGGCATACTCACTGAGTTCCAACCAACGATTACTTTTTTCATCCAATTCTGCACAAAGCAGGGGTAATCGTCTGCTATGAATGGTAATCTCGTCAACCGATATCGTTCCACTACTCAATGCAGCTTCAATGTTCCTTTTTTCTTCCTCCAGACGCTCGATTTCCTCGCCCAACCGTTCATACTCCTTACGCTCGCTATAGGTGAGCCGTTTCTTCTCACGCTCAGCTTGTCTCCATGTGTTCTCCCGAGTTTTCTTCTCCTGTTGCTTTGCAACATTTTTCTCTGGCAACGACTCCCATTCACGATATTGTGTGTAGTTGCCGGGGAAATCTTTTATCTCACCGTCCCCTTTGAAAATAAGCAAATGGTCCACAACCTTGTCTATAAAATATCGGTCATGACTCACAACAATGACGCATCCCTGAAAATCCTGAAGATACTCCTCTAAAATCTGAAGGGTGACGATATCCAAATCGTTGGTTGGCTCGTCAAGGACAAGAAAATTAGGGTTCTGCATGAGTATGGTACACAAATACAGGCGACGCTTCTCCCCACCAGATAACTTATAGATATAATTTTGCTGCTGAGCAGGTTCAAAAAGGAAATGTTGTAAGAACTGCATCGCACTAAGATGACGGCCACCTCCCAAGTCAACATACTCGGCTAAACGGCGCACGGCATCAATAACTTTCATCTGCTCATCGAACTGCATCCCCTCCTGCGAGAAATAACCAAAACGGACTGTATCGCCGATAACAAATCGTCCGGAATCTGGTTTTACTTGACCAAGCAACATTTTAACAAAGGTACTCTTACCTGTACCATTAGGGCCTACAATTCCCATCTTTTCGTAACGAGAAAAGTGGTAATAAAAGTCCTTGAGTATAACTTTACCAGAGAAACTCTTGCTCACATACGCAGCCTCGAAAATCTTTGACCCAATGTAAGTGCTGTTCATTTGTAGCCGTACACGTTTCTCTTCCGTTCGTTGACGAGCCACCTTCTCCAGTTCACTAAATGCCTCCTCACGATAGCGCGCCTTGTGTCCACGCGCCTGAGGCATACGTCTCATCCACTCCAATTCGGTACGGTACAGGTTCTTTGCCTTGGCTATACGAGTATTAGCCGTATCAATACGTTCCTGTCGCTTTTCAAGATAATAGGTATAGTTTCCTCGAAATGTATAAAGTGTCTCGTCAGCCAATTCAAAGATAAGGTTACATACTCGGTCGAGGAAATATCGGTCGTGCGTGACCATCAACAAAGTCATGCAGGAGCGACTGAGGTAATCTTCCAGCCACTCCGTCATCTGTAAATCGAGATGATTGGTCGGCTCATCTAATATCAGCAGGTCAGGTTCCGTGATAAGCACATTGGCTAAGGCAATACGCTTCAACTGCCCTCCAGAGAGTTGGGAAAGGGGTTGATCAAGGTTTTCTATCTTCAATCTCGTAAGTACTTGCTTCGCACGTACCCGGTATTCTTGCGCCTGACTTTCGGGCAACGTGGAAATACTGAGATGCCAGTAACAGGCCTCCAACACAGTCATATCCATAGGCAAATGAGGCTCTTGTTTGAGATACCCCACCCTTATACCTCTTTTATATATAATAGAACCGCTATCTGCGCTATCCTCTCCCGCCAAGATATTGAGCAATGTACTTTTTCCCGTACCATTCTGAGCAATGAGTCCTACGCGTTGACGCTCGGCAATACCAAAAGATATGTGCTGGAACAGCACTCTGTCTCCGACACTGCGCGTGAGGTCATCAACTTGAAGGTAGGGATTTACTATAGCCATAAGTCATTTTTGTGCGTTTGGGGACACGAATTTACATCTTTTATTTGGATATTCAAAGAAAATAGCGTAACTTTGCAACACAAAATCAGAGAAGACATCTTCTCTCGTGTTTTCCAATAGAACATTTACATTTATTTCTTAGCAATTTCATCATGCATACAAAATCCGAATTGGAGGGCATGAAACCAGAAGAACTGGTTGAACTGGGTATGAGCATTGGTGCTCAAATGTCCAACGATGTAACAGCCCTCATCTACAACATTATAGATCGTGAATCTATTTTAGAGTCACAGAAACAAACTGAGACAAAACCCAAGCGCGGGCGCAAGAAGAAAGAAACCATCCCCGCTGATATTATCAACGTAAAGGATGAGACAGAAGTCAAACCTGCTGATGAGCCTGTGCCAGAGAAACCCAAACGTGGGCGTAAGAAGAAGGTGGAAGAAGAGCCCAGCAAAGAAGTCACACCTTCTATTGAAACAAGGCAAGACGAGCAGAAACCTCAAAATAAGGAAGAAAAGCCCAAACGAGGGCGTAAGAAGAAAGAAGTTGTTGTCGAGAGTGTAGAAGAGACAACAAGTACATCTGTCAATTCCAGAAAGAAAGAAGGAACGTCAGCTAAAAAAGACGAAAATGATTTCTTCACTAATGGAGAAGAGAACTTCATCATCCTACAGGATATTCCGCAATTGAACATGCGCGCTATGTCCGAGCCCAAGTTACCCCAAAAGACTCTTCCCGAAGAGACTCCCAATATCATTAATGAGTCTAAGCCTTTGGCACAGCAGAAATATGATTTTGCCGAGCTAATAACAGGAGAAGGCGTTTTGGAGGTAATGAACGAAGGATATGGATTCCTGCGTTCGAGTGACTACAACTACCTTACTTCACCGGACGACATATACGTAAATCAGCAACAAATCAAAACGTTGGGACTAAGAACCGGCGACGTTGTAGAAGGGCCAGTGCGTCCTCCACGAGATGGAGAAAAATACTTCCCGCTTATCCGCGTGGATAAAGTCAATGGCTGCAATCCCAATGTAGCACGTGACCGCAGTCCTTTTGAGCATCTCACCCCTCTCTTCCCCGACGAGAAATTTACCTTATGCAGTGGTAATGGCAAGGACAGCCTGTCAAGCCGAATTGTCGACCTGTTCGCTCCTATCGGCAAGGGACAACGCGCACTCATCGTAGCCCAACCAAAGACAGGTAAGACAATGTTGCTGAAAGACATAGCCAACAGCATTGCACGTAACCATCCCGAAGCATACCTGATGATGCTTCTCATCGACGAGCGTCCAGAGGAAGTTACCGACATGGCGCGTACCGTAAACGCAGAAGTTATCGCCTCCACTTTCGATGAGCCTGCCGAACGCCATGTAAAGATTGCAGGCATCGTACTGGAGAAGGCAAAACGTATGGTAGAATGTGGGCATGACGTAGTCATATTCTTGGACTCCATCACTCGACTGGCTCGCGCCTACAACACAGTGACGCCTGCCAGTGGTAAGGTGTTGACTGGAGGTGTGGATGCCAATGCTATGCACAAGCCCAAACGATTCTTTGGCGCTGCACGTAACATCGAAGGTGGCGGATCACTTACTATCATTGCAACAGCCTTGACAGATACAGGAAGCAAGATGGATGAGGTCATCTTTGAAGAATTCAAAGGAACAGGAAATATGGAACTTCAGCTCGACCGTTCACTTAGCAACAAACGCATATTCCCGGCCGTCAACATTGTGGCATCAAGTACACGTCGCGACGACCTTCTTCACGATAAGACAACTCTCGACCGCATGTGGATACTGCGCAAGTTCCTTACCGACATGAATCCTATTGAGGCCATGAATGAGTTGAAGAGCAGGATGGAGCCGACACTCAGCAACGAAGAGTTCCTGGCAAGTATGAATTCATAAACATCTGTATATCAGGTATTAAATCCAAAAGGTCGAATGATTGTTCGACCTTTTGAACATTTATTAAGGATGTTTAAGCATTTTCACCTCAAGAGGACATCGAATAATTAGCAAAAAATGAGTAACTTTGCACCCGAATAAAGATTTAAGGTAAAAACAGAGCATATCTAAACGAAAAATCCATTATTTTATTATGAGAAAGAATATGAAATTAGTCATGGCTTCCGTACTTGTTGCAACAGCAGTACTAAGTTCATGCGGAGAGAAGAAACAACAAGGTCAAACGACCGTTGAATTCAAAACGACAAAGGTGGCAAAGCAGGACTTGACTCTCGACTCCAAATACAGTGCCACCATACGTGGTCGTCAGGACATTGAAGTGTACCCCCAAGTAAGCGGGACCTTGCAGCGTCTGTGTGTCACAGAAGGACAAAAAGTAAGCAAGGGCCAGACGCTTTTTATCATCGACCAAGTCCCCTATCAAGCAGCGTTGAACACCGCCGAGGCAGCATTGAAAGCTGCACAAGCCCAGCAGGCTACTGCACAGCTCAACTACGATAGCCGCAAGACACTGCGTGAGCAGAACGTAATCAGCGACTTCGACCTGCAGACCGCCCAAAACACACTACTTAGTGCCAAGGCATCTGTTGCTCAAGCGCAGGCGCAGGTGGTAAATGCACGGAACTCGCTCTCCTACACCGTTGTAAAAAGTCCCGCCAACGGAGTTGTAGGCACACTACCCTATCGTCAGGGCGCATTGGTTGGGCCCTCTATTCCCGCTGCCCTTACCACAGTCTCCGACAACAACCAGATGTATGTCTACTTTAGCATGAACGAGGCAAACTTTCTGGAACTGACCCGCAAGGCAGGAAGTGCGGAAAAGGCTATAAAAGAGATGCCTAAAATTCGTCTGCAACTGGTAGACGGGTCAATGTATGATGCCGAGGGCGTCGTCGAGACTGCCAGTGGAGTCGTTGACCGTTCGACGGGCAGTGTCCAACTGCGTGCCGTATTTGACAATCCCGGTCAGATATTGCACTCCGGCTCAACCGGTAATGTCATTATTCCTGTAGCCTACAAAGATGTTATCACCGTACCTGCTTCTTCAGTCGTACAAACACAAGACAAGCACAAAGTATACATCGTAGACAAGGACGGGGTTGCTCATAGCCAAATTGTAAGCGTATTGGCTCAGAACAACGGCAAGGAGTTTATCATAACAGATGGGCTGGAAGTAGGTACAGAGATTGTTGCCGAAGGTGCAAGCATGGTGAAGGAAGACCAAAAGGTCAAGAAATGAAAGTTGAAAGCTGAAAATTGATACATATCTATGAAAGGAAATATATTTATCAAACGCCCGGTGATGGCGATGTCTATTGCCATCGTCATTCTGTTTCTGGGTGCATTATCATATTTCAGCCTGCCCGTTGAGCAGTTCCCCGACATTGCTCCTCCAACCGTAATGGTGAGTGCAACTTACCCAGGTGCAAGTGCCGAGGCAGTGACAAAGGCTGTAATTCAACCTCTGGAAGAAAGCATCAATGGTGTGGAAAACATGCTCTACATGACTTCCACCTCCACGAACTCCGGATCTGCAAGCATTACCGTTTATTTCAAACAGGGAACGAACCCTGATATGGCTGCCGTGAACGTCCAGAACCGTGTATCCATGGCTCAGGGCCTGCTGCCGCAGGAAGTCACCAAGATTGGTGTCACCACTTTCAAGCGTCAGACTTCATTCTTGCAGATTAACGCACTGGTAAGTGAAGTTCCAGAGTACGATGCCAACTTCATGGCCAACTACATGAACATCAACGTCACACCCCAGTTGAAACGAATACAGGGTGTTGGCGAAGTGTTTGCCTTAGGTGCTTCGTATTCACTGCGTATATGGATGAAACCCGAGGTCATGGCTCAGCATGGACTTGTCCCCTCAGACATAACTGGATGTCTGGCCGAGCAGAACTTGGAGGCTGCAGTCGGTACGCTTGGTGAGAAGCCCATTGAGGGCGGTCACGGAAAAGGAGTGGACAATGTCTACCAGTACACCATGAAATATACGGGTCGTCTGAAGACTGTCGAGGAATTTGAGAATATCGTTATCACAGCAAAATCCGATGGAAGTATATTAAGACTTAAGGATGTTGCCGATATCGAACTTGGACAGGCCGACTATGGCTACAGCGGCCAGGTTAACGGGAAGCCTGCCGTTCAGTTCTTGGCATTCCAGTTAGCTGGTGCCAATGCCAAAGAGACCAACGACCGTCTCACGGCAAAGTTGAAGGAGCTGGAAAAAGATTTGCCCAAGGGACTTCACTTCACACAAATGATGTCATCGAACGACTTCCTGCTGGAGTCCATTGCCAATGTAGAGGAAACACTGATTATTGCGCTCTTACTTGTGGTATTGGTGGTTTACTTCTTCCTGCAAGATTTCAAGGCAACGCTGATTCCCGCCATCTCCATCGTGATTTCGCTTGTAGGAACCTTTGCGGCTTTGCAGGTGGCTGGTTTCACGCTTAACCTACTGACGCTCTTTGCCCTTGTGCTGGCCATCGGTACGGTGGTCGACGATGCCATCGTTGTCGTTGAAGCCGTACAAGCGAAATTTGATGCGGGTTATAAGAGTCCTTACCAAGCTACGAAGGACGCGTTGAGCGACGTAACGATGGCCGTAATATCCTGTACCTTCGTGTTCATGGCGGTGTTCATCCCCGTAACCATGATGGGTGGCACAAGCGGTATGTTCTACACCCAGTTTGGTGTAACACTGGCAACTGCCGTCGGCATTTCCTGTGTCTCTGCCCTTGTGGTGTGTCCGGCCCTGTGTGCTATGCTGATGCGCCCGGCAAAGGAGAACAGGGAAGCACACAACACCATCTCTGCCTTCTTCCTGGGACTAAACAAGCGCACTCGCACGGCTTATGAGGCATCCTTTGGTGCCGTTATGGGCAAGTACACTCGCTTCTTGCGCGGTGTAGTAAACCATCGTTGGGTGGCCTGGGTCAGCGTTGTGGCAGCATTTGTCCTGCTTTATCTTACCATGACCAGCCTACCCAAGGGCCTTGTTCCCCAAGAAGACCAAGGCGTACTGATGGTAAACGTGACCTGTCCTCCCGGAAGTAACTTGGGACAGACCGAGAAGGTGCTCAACAAAGTTCAAGCCATCGTCGAGCAGGACGAAGATATCCGTGACTTCTCACGTGTAGCCGGATATGGCATGATGAGTGGTCAGGGTGCCGCCAATGCTATGGTCATCCTGCGACTGAAGGATTGGAACGACCGCTCGGGCAATTGGATTCCAGGCACAGGCTTCATTCATACCTCCACCATAAAGAAGTACATGCTGATGGGCAAATTTGCTCAGGAGATACCCGAGGCTCAGATATTCGTCTTCGAGCCTGGTATGATTCCCGGCTATGGTATGGGTTCTAATGTCGACCTCCACTTGCAAGATAAGTCCGACGGTGACAAGGGTGAGTTCTTAAACCTGACACAACAGTTCTTAGCCGCCTTGAACCAACGTCCAGAGGTTCAAATGGCTATGACCAGTTATGCGCGCACCTATCCCCAGTACCAAGTTCAAGTGGATGCTGCGCAGTGCAAACTTGCAGGCATATCCCCCGCATCCGTTCTCTCTGCCTTGGGAAGTTATTGCGGTGGCTCTTACGTCTCGAACTTCAACCAATTTGGTAAGGTATATCGTGTCATGCTTCAGTCCGACCCCAAGTATCGGACCAACGAGTTCGACCTTTCCAATATGTATGTCCGCAACGGAGCAAGCATGGCTCCCATCTCACAATTTGTCAAACTGACATCGGTGTTAGGTCCCGAGAACGATACTCGTTTCAACCTCTTCTCTGAAATCAGCATCATGGCTTCACCTGCACAAGGTTTCACGTCCACAGACGTGATGAAAGCTGTGGAGGAAGTAAAACAGCAGACCCTGCCCGACTACATATCGTACGAGTACGGTAGCATCTCGCGCGAGGAGTTCCAACAGATGGGGTCCAACCAGACCATACTTATCTATGCCGTCTGTGTTATCCTCATCTTCCTCATCCTCAGCAGTCTCTACGAGAGTTTCCTGGTTCCCTTTGCCGTCATCCTTTCTGTACCGGCCGGTCTCCTTGGCTCCTTTGGCTTTGCATGGTTGTGGAATCTCATGTACTCCGTATTCCCGCCCATCGGACAGATAGAGAACAACATCTATCTGCAGACGGGTGTCATCATGCTCATTGGCCTGTTGGCCAAGACAGCTATTCTGATTACGGAATTTGCTCTTGAGCGCCGCCGTAAGGGCATGGGCATTGTCGAGGCTGCCTACGCTGCCGCCGAGGCACGTCTGCGCCCCATCCTGATGACAGTATTCACCGCTGTTCTTGGTATGCTCCCCTTGCTCTTTGCCACGGGTGCCGGAGCCAATGGTAACCGTACCATCGGTGCTGGCGTTGTAGGCGGTATGATTGTGGGAACCATAGCCATCCTCTTCACCGTACCCGTCTTCTTCATCTTCTTCGAGTACCTGCAAGAAAAGATACGCCCCGCCATGAAGGAGGAAGCCGACCAGCAGTTCCTCAAGGAGCGTGAGAGAAGTCGTATTGAGAAGAGCGAATATAACAAAAGAGAAAAATAAGATATATGAAAAGAATTTCTATACTGACCGTTAACTTCCTCACACTTCTGCTTCTGACAAGTTGCGGAGTGCTGAAAACCTACGAACGACCGGCAGACATCCGAACCGACGGCATCTATGGCGATGCACAAAGTGGTGACTCGCTGGGCTTTGGTGACCTGAAGTGGCGCGAACTTTTTACTGACCCCACCCTTCAAGCTCTCATCGAGAAGGCATTAGCCCAGAACACCAACATCCTCAATACCGACCTTCAGTTACAGGAGGTGGAGTATGCCCTGAAAGCCAGCAAACTGGCATTTGCCCCCAGCATCTACTTTACCCCCAGTGGTACGATAAGCAAACTTTACGACCCCTACGGACGTGACCAGTATTCGGCCATGACCAGTGGAAACAGCAAGACCTATGCCTTGCCCGTGACCTTAGGGTGGCAGAACGTCAATTTCCTGCAACTTCGGAACCAAAAGAAGGGTGCCGAGGTCAGCCGTGAGCAACTGATTAATGCCAAGCAAGCCGTACAGGCTGCATTGGTGGCCAACGTGGCCAACATGTACTACACCCTTGCCATGCTGGACGAGCAGTTGGCCATGATGAAACAGACCCAAGACAACTGGGCTCAGTATCTGGATATGGAACGCAAGTTGATGGACGCAGGTCAGGCTAACACCGCTGCCGTTTCAAGCATCGAAGCCACATACTATAGCATCAGTACAGGGGTGGTTACCCTTCAACAGAACATCCGGGTTGTGGAGAACAACTTAAGCACTTTATTAGGTGAGAGCGCACATGCCATCGAACGTGGTTCGTTGAGCAGTTTCCAGGCGCCAGCCATTCTCACAACCGGTGTACCCATCCGCATGCTCAGCCGTCGCCCCGATGTCCGTGCGGCAGAGCTAACCTTGGCAAAGGCTTTCTACGATGCCAACTCGGCAAAGGCTGCCTTCTGGCCCAGCCTGAACCTTACCGCCACAGGACAGTACACCAATAGTCTGGGCAATGCCGTCATCAATCCTGGCATGATGATTGGAGCAGCCGTGGCAAGTCTCACGCAGCCCATCTTTGCCAATGGCCGAGTGCGCGCGCAATACAAAATCAGTCAAGCCGAGATGGAAATTGCCGCCAACGACTTCCAACAGAAGGTCATCTCTGCCGGCAATGAGGTAAACACAGCCTTGGTGGAACTGAACAGCGCAGAAGCCAAGAAAGAGATGTATAGCAAACAAGTTGAGGCACTGGGCACCGCACTCGATGCCACCCAGAAGTTGTATGCCTACAGCGCAGCCAACTACCTGAATGTCATCTCTGCCCAGAACTCGCTCATCTCCGCCCAGATGGACTACATCAGCAACCGCATGGATGCCATATCAGCAACCATCGAGTTGTACGAGGCACTGGGAGGCGGTGCTGAATAATTCACCTACTTACAAGGAAAACAAAAGGCTGCTCTTCTCGGAGCAGCCTTTTTCGTATATCACAGGGATTCTCTTATCCTGAGGTCCATTAGAAAGGCAGTTCGCCATCATTACCCATGGGGAACGGATCGGCAACAGCCTGACCTGCAGCAGGTGCAGCATCAAAAGGCGTAGCATCTACGGCAGGTGCCGCACTCACGGCAGGAACAGCAGCAGTGTCACGATTCACGCCAAAGGCACGAATCTGGTTGTACCAACGTCCGTTATACTCGTGGGCATCGATGTCAAACTTAACGGTCAAGGTTTCTCCCAACTGAATGTTCATCGTCTGTATGCGGTCTACACCGAACACCTCGAAGCACATCTTGCGGGGATACTGCTCTGCAGTCTCCAAAACGTATGTAGCCACCTTCCATTCTGCTCCGGTGCGAGCCGACGTGCCGCCTCTCTCTTCAAGTACGGCGATAATTTTACCAGTAATTTCCATAAAAGCTTTTTAACTATTGATGATTATTTTCCGTTGGCAAAGATACAACAAACTTGAGGAACATTCTAATTTTCCCTGGCTTTTTTTTGTTTGTTCACAGATATTTTGTACTTTTGTCTACAAATTAGAAACCATAAAATTTAATAAATGAAGTTCACCATTTCCAGCTCGGCTTTCTACAGCCGTCTCACCGCAGCCAGCAAAGTGTTGGCAGCCAAGAATTCTATGCCCATCCTGGAGTGCTTCTTGCTCGACATCAAGAACGGACACGTTAGCATCACTGCCAGCGATGGTGAGAAATACTTCGTCACCAAGGTGCCCTTGGTAGACAGTGACAACAATGCACAGTTCTGCGTGACAGCAAAACAGCTGATGGATTCCATCAAGGAACTTGCCGAGCAGCCTCTCACTCTGGAGTACAACCCCGACACTCATGAAGTGCGCGGTACCCACCAGACTGGTGTGTTCAGCATCATGGGCTTGGATGCCAGTCCCTACCCCACTCAGCAGGCTGTGTCTCAGGATGCCACATCCCTCACTATCAGTTCCGACATCCTGCTCAATGGTATCAACCGTTGTCTCTTTGCCACCGCCAACGACGAGATTCGCCTGGTGATGACCGGCATCTATATGGACATCCATGAGAACGATATCACCTTCGCAGGTACCGACGGTCGCAAACTCGTCCGCTACATCAACCGCGACATGCAGCCCGGCATCGCCACAGGCTTCATCCTGCCCAAGAAGGTGGCTGCCATCGTAAAGAACGTTCTGGCAAAGGGTGTAGATGTAGCCATCAGCTTCGACAACGAGAAGGCACACATCCAGACCGAGGCCTTCGACCTCTATTTCCGCATGATTGAGGGACACTATCCCAACTACAACAGCGTAATCCCTACCAACAATCCTTATCAGGCCACTGTGGACCGCAACAGCCTCATTGGTGCCCTGAAGCGTGTCAGCGTCTTCTGCAACCAGAGCAGTGCCCTGATGAAGTTGCATCTCGAGGGTGGCCAGATGAAGATTACCGGTCAGGACAACGACTACGCTACCAGCGTAGAGGAGAACCTGCTGTGTGACTACAGCGATGCCCCTATCAGCATCGGCTTCAGTTGCCACCTGATGATAGAGATTGCCTCTGTTCTCGACTCTGAACAGATTACCATCCAACTGGCCGACCCCAGTCGCCCAGGCATCATCATTCCCGCTGAGCAGCCTGAGAACGAGGAGACCCTCATGCTTCTCATGCCCATGATGCTGAACGACTAACATTTAGCTAATGAAATTACACTTGACACGTCCCTTGGTGATATTCGACCTGGAAACAACCGGATTGGATATCGCCACGGCTCGTATTATACAGCTCTCCTACATCAAGGCCTACCCCGACGGCAAAGAGGAGCGTAAGAACCTCTTTGTCAACCCTGAGCGTAGCATACCCTCCGATGTAGTCGCACTCACAGGCATCACTGACGAAATGGTGCAGGATGCCCCCACCTTCAAGCAACTTGCCCCATCCCTTGCCGAGACATTCAAGGATTGTGACTTTGCAGGGTACAACTCTTCGGGTTACGATGTCCCCCTGCTCTGCGAGGAGTTCCTGCGTGCCGGTGTCAACTTCGACTTCACACAGGCACGCTTCGTCGATGCCTGCTGCATCTTCAAGCAGATGGAGAAGCGCAACCTCGCTGCCGCCTACAAGTTCTATTGCGGACGTAAGATGGAGGAGGACTTCCAGGCTCACCTCGCTGACCAGGACACCGAAGCCACTTGGCGTGTCCTGCAGGCTCAGTTGGACTATTATGCCCCCGGCCGTCAAGAGGAACCCGAGCGACAGCTGGAGAACAGCATCGACTCCCTTGCCACCGCCAGCCAGATGGGCCGTCCCGTCAGCATCGACTTTGCCGGACGTCTTGTCCGCAACGAACGTGGCGAAGAGGTCATCAACTTCGGCAAGTACAAGGGCCGTCTGGCCAAGGACGTGCTCCCCTACGACCCTGGTTACGTCAGCTGGGTGCTGCAAGGCGACTTCACGCAAGACACCAAACGCTGGTTCCAGGCTTTACGAATGAAATATGCTCGAGGGTAAGAAAATCGTTCTGGGCATCACGGGCAGCATTGCAGCCTACAAGGCATGTCTCATCATCCGCAGCCTCATCCGGCGCGGAGCTGAGGTACAGGTGGTCATCACCCCTGCCGGTAAGGAGTTCATCACCCCCATCACCCTGAGTGCGCTCACGTCGAAGCCCGTCATCAGCGACTTTTTCTCCCAACGCGACGGCACGTGGCACAGCCACGTCAGTCTCGGTCTTTGGGCTGATGCCATGCTCATAGCCCCGGCCACAGCCTCCACCATCGGTAAGATGGCACACGGCGTGGCCGACAACATGCTCATCACCACCTACCTCAGCATGAAGGCTCCCGTCTTCGTGGCCCCCGCCATGGACCTCGACATGTTTGCCCATCCCGCAACACAGGAAAACCTCGATACGCTACGCCGTCGGGGCAACCACATCATCGAGCCCCAAAGTGGTGAACTGGCCAGCCATCTCATAGGCAAGGGACGCATGGAAGAACCCGAGGAGATAGTCCGTGTGCTCGACGAATACTTCTGCGAGAAGGACCTCGCAGGACAGCACATCCTCATCACTGCCGGCCCCACCTACGAACGCATCGACCCTGTCCGCTTCATCGGCAACTACTCCAGTGGCAAGATGGGCATAGCGCTCGCCGAAGAGTGTGCCCGTCGTGGAGCCGACGTACAATTCGTGGCAGGCCCCATGAACCGCTATCCCCAGCATGCCAACATCCATGTGACGAAGGTGGAGAGTGCCAGTCAGATGTACGAGGCCACCACCCGTCTCTTTCCCACCTGTCAGGCAGGCATCCTCTGCGCTGCCGTGGCCGACTTCACGCCCGAGACCATCGCCGAAGAGAAGATTAAGAGAGAAAGCACCGCCCGTGTGGATGGAGACAGAGAGGGACTTGTGCTTCGTCTCCTTCCCACACAGGACATCGCCCGTGCGCTTGGCGAGATGAAACGTGCCGACCAGCGTCTCGTAGGCTTTGCTCTCGAGACCAACGACGAGCAGACCCATGCCCGTGAGAAACTGGAGAAAAAGCACCTCGACTTCATTGTACTCAACTCTCTGCGCGACCCGGGTGCCGGTTTCAGTCACGACACCAACAAGATTACCATCCTCTCTCCTGACGCAGAGAAGCCCTTCCCCCTAAAGTCCAAGCAAGAAGTAGCCCACGACATCGTGGACGAACTTGCAGGCATCCTCATGCCCCTTTAGGCAAGCCACCTCCCATTCCCTTGACGTATAGGCGACAACCTCCTGACGCACAGCCCGTCCTCTATATTTATGCAAGTAACTGAAACACAAATAGAAATGTGATGTTTTCAAAGTTGAAAGGTACAAAAAAGTGCATTAGAGTAAAATGGCAAATCGAAGAGTCTTGCGGACCAAAACCAGCCTTCATGAGTGAGTAAGACTTAAATCTTGCGCTCATTTGAGAGTAAAAATGGGCATAGCATCATGTCAAAGTCTGTTATTCCTGCAATACTTTGCGGAAAAATCAATAACTTTGTACCAATAAATTCATCTGATTATTGCATAATGAACGATAATTTCGCCATACAACTCTTTGAGGGTAAAAAGGTCCGCATCGTATGGGATGAAGAGCAGGAGAAGTACTATTTCTCTGTAACAGATATAGTACAGGTTTTGACCGACAGTGCTGATGTAAAGCAGTACATCAAGCGAATGCGGGCACGTGACCCCGAACTGAATTCTAGGTGGGGTACAATTTGTACCCCTACTCGAATGATGGCTGCTGATGGGAAAATATACAAAACCCAAGCCGCTGGCCTTGAGGGAAAGTCGGCAGGCTGCACAAGCAGGAGGCCAGATTGCGAAGAACACCCGCGATGACTTGGAGCGTCAACTTGGTCGGACTGTAATATCATCCGAACGTGCCTCCGACTATATCAAACCTATCGAAAGCAAGGATGCTGAGGCACAACCACTTCCAGAAGAAGAATTATTACACAATCAAGTAAGCAGAACATGAGTGGATAGGACATAATATATAGAAACAACATAAAGAAGTGTTCTTGCTCTGGCAAGCGTCCCAACAGCCGAGCGGACTTCCAAGGCGGGCGAAGATGGAAATGAGGCATCCTCGCCCGCTTTTCGAAAGCGAAAAGCACGGAAAGAAGAAAAATGCAGAAAAATCAAATAAAGTTACATGCCCGGCGTGACATTTTGCCTATTTGCGTCTATATAAAGTAGAATGACAAACGAAGACAACATAATCATACAGCGCATACGCAGCGGTGAGGTCAAGGAATTTGGTTTGCTGGTAAACAGGTATGGTCCTACCCTCATGGCATTCGTTGGGCGCATTGTCGAGCAGCAGGAGGATGTCGAGGACGTGGTGCAGAATACCTTTGTTGCAGCCTATGAACACCTGAAGGACTACGACCCGCAGCAGGCATCGCTGACGACATGGCTACAGCGAATTGCCTACCACGAAGCGTTGTACCATCTGCGAAAGCGAAAACGACAGGTGCTACTGCCGCTTAATGTGGGCTACGACGTTCCAGACGAACTGCCAGAGGCGACAACAGCAGAACAACTGGTCGAGGCCATCCAAAAGCTACCTCCAGAAGACCAGATGCTCTTGCAACTCTACTACTTCGATGGACACTCTCTGAAAGAAATAGCTTACATTACAGGCACAGCGGGCAACTCTCTCACTCGTGAGGTATCGCGGCTTAGCAGCCAGCTTCATCGAATACGTCAACGACTCAGAATCATCTTAACACGCATGAACAATGAATAACGATAAAGATTTATTCCGACAGGCCTTGCAGAGACAAAACGAGCAATCCGCAAGGATGAAGATGCCCGATGACATGGAGCAGCGGGTGATGGAACGCATTGAAACCGAGGAAAAGAAGTCCAAGCGAAACGTCTTTCTGTTCGCATTGAGAGCCGCGGCATCAACCGCAGCTGTTGCACTCATCGGACTTTTCTTGCATGTGTATGAGCCGCAACAGAAAACGAGCAATAATCATAGCTATTATACAACCAACTGGACAGGAGGCAGTACGCTGAAGAATGTGTACACCAGCCATCTGCAACCTAACCAGAAATCATTTAGTTACATCCAATTAAAAAAGAAACTGTATGAAAAGAATTAGTCTATATTGTCTGCTCATTGTGGCAGGATTGAGTTCGTGCCAAAAGCAGAACGTCAACATGCACACCATCATTCACTCCGATGGTACTTGCGAACGCATGGTCAGTTACAGCAATGTTATGACCAAAGAGGAACGTGACTCTTTGTGGGCAGGTGATGCCATTCAGTGGTCTTATCCTTTGCCTGAGTGCCTGTGTATAGATGCCTTTATGGACACGCATACCGACATTGGTGAAGGGGATACTGTGACAACCACCTTCAGGAACCTGTCCGATTCAGTGGAAGAGATGTGTCAGAAGACGCCTTTGCAGCTGAATGGTGTCCGCCTCAAGTCAAGTGCCAAGTTGCATAAACGCTTCCGTTGGTTCTATACAGAATATACATTCACAGAGACCTTCGCCTGCGTTGGCGATTCCTTCAAACTGCCACCAGTCAACTATGCCGACGAAAACATTGTCAGCTACTGGTTTACGGGACATCCAAACATCGTCGAGGGGCTCAGTGGAGCGGAAACCATGTCGAAACTGAACGAGATAGAACCTCTCATCAACAAATGGCTGGACGATAACTTTATCAACCTGTGTTTTGACTATATCGTGAGCCACTACGATAGTATCACGAATCCACCCGTCAGCCGTCAACGTTTTATTGAACTTAAAGACACTCTCGTGAAGTTTGCGATAAATGACAAGAATGACATCTTAGAAATACAACCACAAACTGTCTTTAAGGATTTCTTCGGTTCTGATTCCTACGCAGTGTTCTTCGACGAAGACACCAACTGCGGGAAAGAACTCGGGAAAGCATTTAGCGACCGCTTGAATATCTTCTGGTTCAATGTTCCCTACACCCTCTCTATGCCGGGCACGGTCACTGATGCGGGAACAGGCATCTGCAAGGATGGCATTGTCTATTATCCATTAACAGGCGAGCGACTAATCCCTCACGACTATATAATATCAGCCAAGTCAAGAGTTACCAACATTTGGGCATTTATCGTGACGCTGCTTTTTATTCTTATTGCCATTGGCAGTTTTGCTTATGGCAAGAAACTAAAATTGAAGAAGGATTAAAACGTAACGAATAAGAACAAGAAAACAATCATCACCACACTGCTCGTCCGTGGGAAGCCGACGAAGACGACGGGGTTGTCCATTCCCTTGACGTATAGGCGACAACCTCCTGACGCACAGCCCGTCCTCTCCCGTGACCTAAGCCTCAGCATACCGTTGTCTAAGCCCTAACT
>ERZ842401.431-NODE-431-length-60782-cov-11.147727_pt1 | contig 60782 bp, 90 predicted proteins | sample MGYA00521270_ERZ842401 | MGnify/ENA primary metagenome ERZ842401 (study PRJEB31892, sample SAMEA3878208) | bioreactor metagenome | biome: Moose rumen | place: Sweden | collected 2011-10 | study: EMG produced TPA metagenomics assembly of the PRJEB12797 data set...
GAGAATTTTATGGGGAGGATGAAGATAAAGAATGCTGATTCTTATTGTGCCTGCTGTAATTGTTATTCTTCTATTTATAAGCGCGTGGCTTGTAGATGTATTATACCAAGGTTATGTTGATATTCCATTTATGATAAGGGCTATTGCCGCAACTCTTGCCTTTCTAGTCGTCCTTGCTGCTATTCCTGCCTTCGTCGTCAACCAATGCGCTGATGCCACTACTACCAAATATCGTGTTCAGTATGAAACCCTTGTATACCAGTTGGAAAAAGGTGCTTACGAAAATGTAGTAGAGTATAACCGCAAAGACTTAATGAACGATATTTGCGATTACAATTCTCACGTTGAAAGCGGCCGCATCCTTAGTAAGAATCCGTGGATTGGTGTATACTACCCCGAGGATTGGGATAATCTGCCGCTAATCCAGCTGGGAGACTACAAGTGATTGTATTAAATACGGTTGTCTATGCGGTGGCTTTTCTTGTGATGTTGTCTCCTATACTTATACCTATTTATTACTTTATTTACAAAAAGTTTTTTCAAGGGTAGGAAGCGCGGCTTTCTACCCTATCGGGGAATTTACAAAGATTTAACATTTTTATATTCATTTTGAGTGGAGAATAAGTAAGTTTGTCCGCCCTTATATTACTTATGAATAGAGGCCAAGGAGGGATGAATATGGCTCAATATTGTAATCAATTTACTGTTCATATAAGCCCTAATATTGAATGGGGTAATTATCAACAAATAGTTCAAGCCAGTCGAGAATTACACAGTTCGGCATTTAAATTATTTTTATTTTTTACAAGTCATCGACCTGATACAGACTTAACCTTTTTCCCAAGCACATTCTGTGATGAATTTGGTGTAAGTATGAGTTCAGAAAAACGTAGTTTTCAAGAGCTTCTTGAAAAAGGATATTTAGAACAAAAATCTATAAACTATTTTATTTTCGTCGGCGTTCAAAATGAATAGACTTCGAGACAAATTTTCCTTAACAGAGGACAATTTGGTTTCATCACCGGACAAATTGTCTTTCCATCGGACAAATTGTCCTTCCCCAGGACAAATTGTCTTTCTATCAGGACAAAATATACCAAGAATAATAATTAATAATAATATATAATAATACTATAATAATTAAATAATAATTAGAGAATAATTTTTTTTCGCGGCAAAGCCGCGAAGGAGATAGACTATGCACTTATTTACAATTTTTATGCCGCATATTGCGGCCAAACTTATTGAAAAAGGATTTTCTGTAATTAAAACAGAACCAAATAAAAAACATCCCAACCTATTAGTATATAAATTTGAAGAAACACCAGAACTGCACTTGGCATTAGAAGAAATTCTAAGAAAGGAGTGAAAATATAAGGCAGAGACAGGAGGCATAAATATGTCAGTTCCAAATCAACGATTGATTTATATAGATAAAACCACACCACAAAATAACCATTATTTTAAAATTGATCAAGAGGTATTTTTTGCCGCAAACGCGCGTTTAAGCCAGGCTGGAATGACTGTATATATGTATTTAATGACGCTTGTTCCAGATAGTTATGATGGAAAAATAAATCCAGATAATAAGCGCGTTCATCCTTTTGAACTTTCAAGTAGTGATGCCGCGGAAGTAACTGGAAAAGATACTAAAACAATACAACGAGGCTTTAATAATTTATTAGAAAACGGTTATTTAATTCCTCGCAATGGCAATACTTATCAGTTCATAGATAGAGTGCCAGAAGATAGACCACAAACTCAGAAGGAACACGAATATGTAATGAGTTATCAACAAGAATTAAAAAATAATTTACAACTTTTAGAGAATGAAAGACAAAAGCAATTACAACAAATTGCCCAAGATACTTTAACATAAGGCATAATACCTTTTACGCAAGGAGAGAATAACAATGAATGAAAATTATATAATTTATAAATTTACATTTTCTGATGGAAAAACTTATATTGGCCAAACTTCTAAACCCGTAGAAGAAAGATGGAAAAACGGCGATGGATATAAGGGACAAGACGTCTATGTGCCTATTATTTTAGATGGTTGGGAAAATGTAAAGAAAGAAATTCTACATACCAATCTAACTCAAGAGCAAGCAAATGATTTAGAAAAACATTATATTAAAAAATTCAACAGCATTATCAATGGATATAACCGCACTGCTGGCGGCAGTGGTGTTAAAACAACCATAAATATTATAGAAGAAGAAAAAAAATTACAAGAATTAACAGAAGAATTAATTAAACTATGTCCAGCTTTAACTGCCCAGAGTCCTAATAAATTACTCACTTTACAAGAAATTCGCGCTTTGGCTAAAACTGAACCAAATAAACAGTTAATTTATGAAACTACTTATTTTGGATGTCACTATCAAACGATTGAAAATATAAATAATTTAATTGAAGTTTATGCTGGTGGTTTATCTGAATGCTTTCTTTGGGAGTTTTTGGTAAACTGGCGTGTATGGGAAGATAATCCAAATATTAAAACTATTTTAGATACTCCTTGGCTAAAAAAGGAACAAGTTCTTGAATACACAGGGCATTTTATTATAGATAAAAAAGTTAAGAAGTTTTTCTTAAAAAATCATCGTTTCCCAAGTATTCAAGATGCAGATTTTAAAAATTATACAGGTTAAAATATGGCAGCGCAGCCGCAAAAGGAGGAAAAAAAGAATGAATGATAATTATGATATAAGTCATTCAAATGGTAACACTAATCTTGGAAAAACTCCGTTAGTGTTAATTAGTGATAATATTACAGAACAGCAAAAAACAAAATGTATAAATTATATTTTACAAAATTTAAATGGCCAGCAGGGAAATTTATTAAAAATAATGTGGTTTTTTACAGCCAATGATAATAAAAATTTAATTTTAAAAAAAGAATTTATAACAAAAAAATTAAATATACAACCAGATAAATATTATGACGCGCGGCAAAGTTAATAAATTTAAAATGGTTAGAAATCAATATTGATAATGGAACATTAAATATTTGTTACAACAATATTTTAAAAGAACTACAAAAAATATGATTGTCATTTGACAATTCCCCAATTTTATAGTATAATAAAACAAAAGGAGGAACCCCTATGAATCTCAAAGTAGATATACGCGATGGCGTTTTTGAAGTGTTTGAACTACAAGAAGCAAAACGCAAAAAGCTAAAAGTAGAATGTAACAATAAATCCATATTTTACGATATAACCGACTACAACGTATTCCCCTTCTCATTCGGTGTAGGCGACTACACCCTAACCCTCTACCAACAGGTCAGCGGCAATAAATATCGTTTGGCCGCAAAATCTACCATTTCTTCATACTTTGACACAGATGTTTACTCGCCTTACCTGAACCCCAACCAATATGTAAGGTATGATGCGTTTTTTGTAGCAAGAATGAAGAACCTAGCGTCAATCCCAATTGAAGTATTTACGTGGGTGGAGAAAAACCTTAGTTACGATTACGTTCGCGCGCATATGGTGAAGAAAACCATATTACCCGATGTAGACTATGCTCTTAACTTTAAACGCGGCATTTGCCAAGACCTTGCCGCATTCACTGTGGCGGCCTTACGCTCTATTGGTTGTCCCGCCAAACTTGTAATTGGGTATGCGGATGGTAACTATCACGCTTGGGTAGAGTATTACGACCAATCTAACCTTAAATGGCACCTATATGACCCCACTTCACGCATTTTGCGAAGCAGGGTAAATGAATATGAAAAGGAAAGGTGGTACTAATGCTTATTACTTTCTTATATGCGCTTCTCGCGCTGGTGGTCATTGCGGCCGCAATAGTTATTATTCTTCCGCTCTGTATTTTACTATTGCCTTTTATGCTACTCTTTATGATTTTTGGTGAGGATGACGACGATGATTGTGATTAGGGAAGGCGACCTCTTTGATGCGCCGCGCGGCCTTATCTGCCACCAAGTAAACTGTAAGGGCAATATGGGGCGCGGCGTTGCGAAGACCTTTAAAGAAAAGTATCCAGATGTTTTTAAGTATTACGTATATCTCTGCCACAATAATCACGCGAGCGAACTATTAGGAACCTGTCTCTTTAAAGGTAATACTGTTTGTATGTTCGCGCAAGATGATTGGCGCGGCCGCAATACTTGTAACACCGACTATACCGCATTTCGCCAATGTTGTAAGCAAATTATTTCCTATCTCCAACAGCACGACCCTTTTACCATAGTGAATATGCCCTTTGGCATTGGCGCAGGACTCGGCGGTGGCGATTGGACTATCATTTACGATATTCTGAAAGAAGAATTTGAGGGCCACGATTTAATTTTATGGAAGTTAAAATAAAGGAGATAAATAATTATGCGACTAATTACCCCTACTCACACTGGCTCTATCATTACCGATACCAACCTCAACCTTGAATACCTATACGTAGGCGATTATGGTAAAGAAAACAACATTAAGGCCGACTTCCTCGGCTATACCAAGCGCATCAACAAAGTAGAACATCACGATGTGAAACTTGCGGATAAACTGGTAGTAACCGTATCGTCACAGAAGGGTTGTCCTATGAATTGTAACTTTTGCGACTGCCCAAAAGTAAAATTTAAGGGTAATGCTTCGGCCGCGGAACTTGTCTATCAAATCACAAGCGCGGTTTCACTATCTGGCATTGACCACGGCGAGCGTCTTAACGTCCATTTTGCTCGTATGGGTGAACCTACCTTTAATCCCGAAGTTATTACCGCCGCGAATGTAACTTATCATCTTTTTCACAACAACTTCGGTTCCTACCATCCCGTTGTCTCTACTATGATGCCTAACACTAACCTCAATCTGAAGAACTTCCTTGATTCGTGGGTTCGAGCGGGCTATACTTACGGTGGCGAAGATGGTTATGGTCTACAGTTCTCCATCAACACTCTCAATGATAGCGACCGCAATCGTATGTTCAACAATCGTTCTCTATCGCTTGCAGAAATTAGTAAAATCATTGACAAACTGCCCGCGCCTAAGAAGCGCAAGTTCACTCTAAATTTTGCTGCGACTTCCAAATCCAATCTTTGTCCTACTCTAATGGACAAATACTTTGATAAGGAAAAGTGTATTGTAAAGATTACGCCTATTCACGAAACGCACGAAGCCGTTGCCAATGGCTATGAGATTATGTGCGGCAATGACTTTTATGACCGCTTTGAGCAACCACTTGTTGAAGCAGGTTGGGATGTAATTGTATTTATTCCATCCGCCGAAGAAGATGCCGACCGCATTACGTGCGGCAACGCCTTAATTTCCGCGCTACAGAATGAAGGTAAAGATTGACTTTTCTTCAAATTTGAAGTATAATAGTTATAGAAAAAAGGAAAGGACGATAATTTATGAAGTGGATTTCCGTAGAAGAGCAGCGGCCGCACCCCAATACCGATGTATTGTGCTATATGAAGGACGGCACTATGGTTGTTGGATATATTCGCGGCATTTATTGTATGTGGTGTGCGAATGTTGATGAAGGTTGTGTGCAGGAAATGGACGCTGACCCTATCTACTGGATGCCGCTTCCGGAACCGCCGACTACGGAGGGCTGCGATGAACTGTAAGGATACACTAACCTCAGAAGAAACGCGCGTCTTTATCTATAATGTGCTTCATCCAAATGGCGAAGCAATCGCGCGCCGAGATGCTTTTCTCGCAGACCTCGTATTAACCTATAACGCTGATGGCTCTATTGAAACCGAATTGAAAGGAGTATCATTTAAAGATGAATAAGAATATTCCCCTTTACTATAATGAAGATGGAACCAAGTTTGGTGTGCTTGTATCTTATGGTTTTGGTTCAGGATGGTCAACGTATGAAGGCCGTGAATTAGCTTACGACCGCCGTGTTATCGAGTTCTGGATGGCGCATAAAGATGATAAGTCGTGGATGGATACTGTATGTATTTATCCTTATGTAGGTTTTGAATCTGTTGCTCACGCAGAAACGCGCGATTTTTTTGTTAATGAACTCGGTCTTGATGAATGTCCTTATATGGGCGGCTTTGCCGATTGCGTTCTTGAATGGGTGCCCGTAGGCGCGCGATTCCGCATTAACGAATACGATGGCGCTGAATCGCTTGAAATTGAGAATGAGGGGAGTTGGTGGTAATATATGTCTAAAATGGACGAATGGATTAACCGCGCGGACGAAAGCGGTTTCTTTACAGTAGGAGAGCGGCGAACCCTTAAAGAGCTAACGCATACTCTTGGGGCTGATTCGCAAGACGCAATTAGTGCTCTATGTAGTGCCGCCTATAAGATGGGCCAGCTCGCTGATAGTGAGATAAAGCCTGACCCTGGCGAACTGCCGGAAAAAACAAAGGAGTGGCTTGACGCACAAACACCAGAAGAACGCTTAGAAACAATTAAAGACATTTGTGTTGATTGGGATGGCTATCGCACTGCCGCAGGTTTAGGCGGCCTTGTAAATGAAATTTGGGCTTATGCGGCTTATCCCTGTAATAATAAAGCGCACGTAATGTCGTTGGATGAAATAAAGAGTAATAAGTGCGAAACTTTATGGATGGAATCTAAGGTTGATAATACGATTACTCAATTAAATAAAAAAGGTATTGATGAGCTTTTCTTTGTTACAACATTATTTAATTGGGCGAATTTTAATCAAATTTGGCGCATCTGGAATAAAAAGCCTACGGAAGAACAAATGAAGGAGACGGCGTGGGATGAATGAAGTAGAATTTAAGAAAAAGCTAATTGCTGACCTTGAAGATTTGTATAATTATCTTCGTGAAGAATACAAACTTCATCCTGATAAAATTATATTTGAAAACTATGACGTCGTGCTTTCAAATGCTTGGTTTGCTATTAGGGACACCTTGCCGCGCGTTCTTACTATTGAGGAAGTAAAAAATAAGTATGAAGAACCAGTTTACATTGAGAGCAAAAATCATCATATAGCTTTTGTAGATGATTATTGTAGTGTTAATGATTGCCGTCGGAGAAATAATAGCGTAATTGTTTATTATTTTGGTACCGATGAAGAAGAATTTTTTGATTTTTCTAACTATAACAAAACTTGGCGCATTTGGAATACTGAGCCAACCGCAGAACAAATGAAAGAGGTGGCTTGGGATTGCGATTAAAGAAATCATCATATTGGCACGCCCGCGGTCACGTTAGATTCAAATGTTTGCGATATTGGGCAGACTGGAAATATTTTAGGCATCGTGTAGCTTGGAAATGGAGAAAAGACTGTGACAATTAAAACTTACGAACGCACAGGCGACCGCACTTGCGAAAATTGTTTCTACTATAAATGGTGCGGCGTTCTCTATTGCGGCGAATATCCTAAGGAATGTAATCAACACGTTTATAGTTTAGAATGGAGAGATGATAATGTATTACAGACATAATGATGGAAATACTCCTTTTGCTTTTGTTGTTTTGCTTGTTGGGCTTTTTATAGCTCTTTTATTTATAGATAACATCGTTGGGTCTACCCAATATAACGATGGCATATGCTCTTGCGGCGGCACCTTCAAGTATGAACAGGCCGTAGGACACCGCTATGAAACACGTTACTTGTATATTTGTGATAAGTGTGGACGCGCAATTGAAATTCCTCAATATTATCCTCCCAAGTAATTGACTTGGGAGGAAATTTGTTGTATAATAGGTATATAGAAAGGGGAGATAATGGTATGTCTGACGAGCATTTGTTTCGTATGGCCAGAGCGGTGAGTCTTCAATCTGATTACTGCGGGTCCGCGCGCATTGGTTGTATTGCGGTTTATAAGGGAAGCGTGTTGGCGAAAGGCTTTAACACTGACAAGACCCACACTATACAGAACAAGTATAATGTGATGCGCTATAAGAACAGCGGCAATAGGTATCTGCCTCCAAAAGCCCACGCGGAATTGACTGTTGCGCAAAAGATAAAATATCTTGATATTGACTTCGCGCGTGTCCATATCTATGTTTATCGGGAACTTAAAGACGGCACACTCGCAATGTCGCGTCCTTGTCCCGCGTGTTATGCCGCACTGAAACAAATGGGTATTAAACATATACATTACACCACTGAACAAAACAGTTATTGCCACGAAAGGATTATTTAATTATGGATAGAGAAGATGTTGTTTGGCTTAATGACGTTGAGATGACAGTATGGACAGAAGATGGCTGGTCTATTGTTTATCATCGTAATTTCTTTATTGAACACGAATGGTATACTATACGATGCCCTGATGGTGGTTATATTATGGAAAAGTATAATAATATTTTTGACGCTATTGATGCCTTTAATTGGTGGAAAGAGGATAGTGAAGTATGAAAGTAGTAGGAACAATCTTATACGGTAGTCAAAATTATCTTCTCTCTACACCCGAGAGTGACCGCGATTATAAGATTCTCGTCACGCCTAACTTTGATGAACTTTATTTGAAGAAGGATTTGAATGGCGCGGCATTACCATTCTCTCATCTTGACCCCGAACATTATTCCTGTATGGATGTGCGCACCTTCGCTAACAACCTCGCAAAGGGCAATCCAAACGCAATTGAAATGCTTTTTTCCACTGAAATTGAGGATGAATTTTCCGATTTCCGTCATCTTCTTGAAGCGTGGCGCGAGCCCTATTTCAATGGATATGTGGCATCGCAATGGCATTATTTCACCGAAGCGGTTGGCGGTATTATGTATAATACTTTTAAGAGATATGGTGTAACGCCTAAGACGGCTTCTCGCGCTCTATACTTCTACAATCTGGTTGCCTATATCTCCACCCATAACTTTATTATTAGCCCAGATGTCCTTCGTAATGAAGATGTATGTGAATGGCCGCGCGCAATTAGATTTGGTCTTACTCAGATGGTATTGGCTGATAATGCGGATAAGTTTATGAATACCTATCACGATATGGTTGATGATATTAAAGTTCCGCCTATTAAAACTTTTACTTTTGACCCAGCTGTATTTTATACACAAACCAAAGAATTTGTAAGGAGAAATATGTAATATGTTGTTTTTTAAGAAGCATAAAAATAATGTAAATAAAGAGCTTGAATCTGTTCAAGATGATGTGCGTATGAAGCGCGCACTTGGTGTAAATTACGTATGTCTACCCATAACTTCTCATAACACTGACATTATCAAGGATTGGTGCGCGCGAGAAGGTTATAAGTGCGAAGTAGACCATATGAACGAGGAAGGAACGATTTATTATAGGATTAGCGGGTGGGACTAATGATTCCAGCAAAGCGAGCTTATGAAATTGCCTTTGAAATTTCAGGTCTGCGTGAAAAAGAAGAAAAAGAATTAGAAAAAATTGAACATTTAATTAAAGAACGTATGAATATCGGAGCATTTTTTGTAGATATACCCGAGTTTATTTTTGAGAACAATAAAAAGAAATTATTGGATTTAGGATACCAAATTCAAATTTATTATGGCGATATACAAGCTTTAATTAAACCCTACACTCGTATTAGTTGGTATAATTAGGAGGTATGTAAAGTGAATAAATGGGCTATTTGCCTACTGTTTGCGATGATTTGGTGTCATATTATGGATGACTATGTGCTGCAAGGATGTCTCGCGCAAATGAAACAGAAGAAATGGTGGGCCCGCAATGCGCCGCAAACCATTTATGAGCACGACTATATTGCCGCGCTTATTGCTCATTCTCTGTCGTGGTCTTTCTCTATTACAATTCCTCTACTCGCGGCCGAACTACTTGCGCCAGGCACCATTTGGATGCCTTTGCTCCCTCTCCTATATGTGCTAAACGCGCTTGTTCACGGGTTTGTAGATGATTTGAAGTGTAATAAGTTCCAGATTAACCTATGGCAAGACCAGCTTATTCATTTGGCGCAAATTGTCGTGACGTGGGTTCTACTATTGTTTTAACCGCCTAACTGGCGGTTTTATTATAAGGAGAGAATATGGAAATTATTAAATTTGTTACAATAGAGTTTGAAAATTGTGAATGTATAACGCTTCCAATTACTGTATTTGGAGAGTGCCATTTAGGCAATATTTCTACTTCAATTGACCGCATAGCTATGAATGCGATTTGTAAAACAGTTTTCGCGCGAGAAATAGCCTTGGAAATTTTCTTTCCCGAAGCCGAAAGCGAATATATTGCGAGTGAATTTTTTGGTGAAAAATATACCATTCTTCAACGACTTACTTCATATCGTGATATAACTCATATCACGCTAACCTATCAAGACGATAGTAAAGAAACATTCGCGGTAGATTATGAGGATGAAGTAGAGGGACAGTTGGGTTCTGATAATAAGAATCAAAAAAATTATATTTCTGAATGCGGCAATCTTTATATTATAATTGCCGCAAATAAAGGAATAAAAGATTTTTTTAATATGAGGCTTATTAACAATAAAGAAAATATGGAATTGAAAAAGGATTTGTATAGATGAAGGGAGGTCAAATGAAAATTCAAGTTAAATATACAATTAAAACTACCTACGAATTTGACGAAGACGAACTCGCGCGCGAATACCCCGAAGAAAACGACTTTGTAAGATTTGCGGAAGAATGGATTGAAGAAGACTTCAACCGCATTACTAATCGCGCGGACAACGTTATTCCATTTGACTATAAGGTAGATATACAGTTTGTAGAGAAAGAGGTTAATAGAGAATGAATAGGCGGCAAAAGCAACAGAAAAAATATATGGAGTTAAAGCGCGGCACCGACCATAACTGGGAAATTAGACGATATGATGGTGATATGGCGCTTTACGCAAACTGTAAATGCGGCTTTCAATACAATTGTTCTTCAAAAACGCGCCAACCAGATGGAACTTGGTCATTAAATCCAGTGGCTACTCTTTTTTATTCTTATTGTCCCGCCTGCGGCGCATATAAGATGTGGTGTAATGAGGAGCCAATTAGGGTTCATAGATTTTTATGGGAGTAAGGAGAAATAATCGTGAAATTATTACAAGAAATGCTTGCTGAAAAATATCATTATAAAATGTTACCTGAAAAAATGTCTAACATAGTTCAAACTATTTACGCACATCAAATTCCAGCGTGGCTCGAAGATAATACTCAATTACTCTACACTTGTAAGAGTACGTTAATTTGTAAAGGGTATGATCGCATTGTGATAGGGGACTATGGCGCATATATTGAGTTTAATGATGAGCAAGCAAATAAAGATGTATACATTATTGCTCCTGGACAAGAATACAGACTTGACCCACGGTATAATCACATAAAATATATATGGCTTACTGCGTGTGATAATAGTAATGTAAAAATTTATTATCAAAAAGCGCCTGTAAATTATGCTGATTATTTACCAAATAAATATTATGTCAGCATTTTTGAATGCTATCCAGCGGTAATTAATAATTTGGCTTATTTAGAATCATCTTATAATATAAAAAGAGATGAATAAAATGAAGTATATTCACGAAAACTTTGTAAGCAAAGATGAAATTGAAACAGCAGAGATGCACGAACACGTAATCAATGTGCGGTTTTGCCGCACTTGCCCTCTATTTGAACCAGACCGCATACAGTATGACCCTAATATAACACGAGGCTGGTGCCGCCGTATGTCTTATTATGAACCAATTTTGGACAATGAATTGCCGCATTACGTTTATGTTAATAGTAATAGTTTTTGTAACGATGATGATGTAGGCGATGAAGATGAATATTAAGGTTTGACTTTTTCTCAAAATTTTGCTATAATAATAGCATAAGGAAGTGAGAAAGTATGTTTGTAAAAGACGAACAATGGATTTTAGACCTTGAAAAGGCGAAAATCGCACGAACCTTACCAGACCCCGAAGAAGATGAAGCATACTCGCGTCTTGTGGAGAAAGGAGAAATTAAGAAATATGGATGAAATTATTAAAATTTTAATGCAGCGTGATGGCATTACGGAAAATGAAGCGCGCAATTTAATAGAAGGTTGCCGCGCGGAAATTCAAGACCTTCTTGCCCATAGCGACCTTTATTCATCCTATTCTTTTTATGACGAAGTATCCAATATTATCGCAGATTGGCTTGGTCTTGAACCTGATTATCTTGAATATTTGCTATGACCGATTCTCAGTATGTTTACATTGTAGATGCGTATAATCCATATGCTCGCAATACTAATGTTTTATATCGCTTCATTTATCACGACCAATGGTGGGCAGTTCGCCGTATAGAACTTGAATGGGGAAAACCGTGCGGCGAAACCGCCTTGGAAATGGATGACGAGTATTCGCGCTTCCATTACTATAATACTTATGAAGAAGCTATGAATTATGTTAAGGAATTAAGAAAGGGTGAAGGTGTTGGCGTGTAAATATTGTGATAACGATAGTTATCTTTTTGAAAAAGATAATGTAGCTATTTTACTTGAACCAGTAGATAAAGCCGTGCGTAATAGTAAATATAATTATCCACGCCTTAAAATTAGTATTAATTTTAATGATTACGTTATTCCTATTACATATTGCCCATTTTGCGGCAGAAAGATGGAGGAAAAATAATATGACGATGAATGAGGCATTCACTGTTAGTTCTCTAATTGACGCACTTCTTATCCTTGAAGATACCGGGTGGGGAAATACTCTTATCGTTAATTCTGACGGGCTTAGTTTTTGTGGCATTAAAATAGAAAACCAGTATGACGGCAATGTTGTGGTGATTAAGTAAGATGAATAAATTGAATGTATTTTCTTACGCCTATCGAAAACGCTATTACCTTACACATCCTTGGCAATTTATTAAGGAAACGGGCCAGAATTTTCGCGCGGCTTGGCATCGCGCGACACGTGGCTATGCCTATCGTGATATATGGGAATTAGGACCGCAATTATTAGAAATTTTGCCGCCAATGCTTCGTCATCTTGAAAAGTATCATTGTGGCGTTCCGTGTGATATGACTGATGAAGAATGGACACAGTGGTTACATAAAATGGCAGATGATATTGAGCTTCTTCAAGAAGAAAATTGGGAGAAGCAAAACGAATATGCGGAAGAATTTTATCGCGTGAGTGAAGAAAATTGCCACGCTGAGCGTGATGAGCTTGGTAGTTTAACTGTTACTTGGAGTGATACTCCAGATTATAAAGAAATTAGTGATAAATGGATGAAGCGTGCCGAAGAACTGAATGAACAGTGGTATGTAAGGGCAGAAGAGGTGGGCAAATCTTTTTTTAAAGCAATTCCAAAATTGTGGGACTAATTCTTTTTCCAAGAAGAGAATACAATAATTTTGGGACTATTTCACCTCTTTAATATGGAGGTGATACTAATGAGTATCGGCATTTATAAAATTGAAAATAAAATCAATCATAGATGTTATATAGGACAAAGTATAAATATTGAAAAAAGATGGAAAGAACATTTGGCTCCATCATCTTATGCCAATCCTTTTTCAGATAAGTATAATTATCCTTTATATCGTGCTTTTAGAAAATATAAAATAGAAAATTTTGAATTTTCTATTTTAGAATTATGTGATAGTAAATTATTAGATGAAAAAGAAATTTATTATATTAAATTATATGATTCATATAATAGCGGATATAATCAAACATTAGGTGGAACAGGATCTAAAAAAGAATTACCACCAATATACCAATATGATATTTTTGGAAATTTTATTAAAGAATTTACTAATATTCATGAAGCCGCGAATAAAATTAATATTAATGAAACAAGCATTTATGATTCTTTAAGTGGTAGGCATAAACTTGCGAATGGCTTTCAATGGTCTTATGTAAAAACAGATAAAATAGAGCATGGCTTTTCTTATATCCCAGTAATTGCTTTTACTTTTTCAGGAGAAAGAGTAAAAATGTATTATACAATTAATGAAGCAATACGAGAAACAAAAGACGATTATAACAGCATTAAAAAAAGTTGTGATACTAAACATCATAGTGGAACACATTTTCAATGGCGGTATTGGTTTGAAAATCCTGATTTAGATAAAATTGAACCATATAAATGGGAATTAACTAAAGCGGTTGACCAATATGACTTAGAAGGAAATTATATACAAACTTTTTCAAGTATGGCTGACGCAGGAAGAGCGTTATCTTTAAGCGCTTCAAATTTAACTGCATGTTGTCAAAAACGACAAAAAAGTTATGGAGGCTTTCAATGGTGTTATCATAATGAAGAACCACCAAGTATTTACAAAGATAATAAATATAATCATTTAACCAGCTCTAAAAAACGTATTGTTCAACAATTTTCTAAAGATAATGAATTTATGAATGAATATGAATCAGCGCACGAAGCCGCAAGACAAATTGGTTTTCCACAAAGCGCTAATCACATTACAGAATGCTGTCAAGGCATAAGAAAAACTTGTAGAAAATTTATTTGGAAGTATAAGGAGGAGTAATGTATATGTTTTACACACCAGAAACTCGTATTAAGCAGAAACAGTATCGTATCAATCTACTAAATGCGCGGGACCCCGCTATGAACGCAAAGCTCATTAAGGCGCTTGAAAGAGAAATGCGCGCGTTACAGGTGAAGGTATGAAAGTATGTGAATGTTATAGAACGCGCTTTAAGGGAGCGGAAGATGCCGTTCAAGGATATTGTATTGGCACAAAAGAATGTGAAGATTGCTCTTGCGGCGGTAATGAATTAAAGTGTAATTTTTATGACTATATACGGGAACGCGCCAGCTTAGAGCAAGTAGAAACGTTTAAATCTTCGGCACTTTATACTTTTGAAGATGATTTTTCTCCCAAAGTAGAGGTGGTTGATTTGAGTTTGAGCGTTAATGCCCTTGTTAAGGCGTTATTTGAACGTTCTGACAAGGAAAAGAAACCATTTCCTTGGTGGGTAATTGAAGAAATTTACGAATGGAAAGATAAGCAATATAAAGGAGAATAATAATATGTCCTCAGCTTTTAATCACAAGTCTCGTAGCCGCAAGACCTATAAGTATCGTATGGCGGCCGCTCGTTATTATTGTAATTATAGTCTAACTCGCGCAGAACGCCTACTTGTTATGTATCGGTTACAGAATCTACTACATACATCTGATACAAATAAGGAATCAAGTGAAGAAAAGTAATGAATATTTTGTATTATGGTTTTAGTGGTTCGGGCTCTGATATTTTTTGGGGAATTTTCTTATTTATTGTTGCCGCAATAATCGCTATTATATCTATAATTATAGCTATTACAGATGGTGACATTTCAACACTCTTTGGAATGGGCATTGCGGCGATAGTTGCGGTGTTGGGATTGGCTGCGTATTCAGACAGTAGAATTCCAATCATTAAAGCAACTATAAATGATGAAGTGTCTTGGCAAGAAATTTATAACAAGTATGAATTTAAATCACAAGAAGGAGAAATTTATACTTTTAAAGTAAGGGACACCACTAATGAAGAATGGGACGCCTTTTTAAGGGAGTATTATAATGAATAAATATAAAGCCGCAACTATTTTAAAGAATACATTAGAAAAAACTCCAGAATCTTTTACAGAAGAAGGCAAGGAAGCCGTTGAAGAAGGTATCCTTGCCCTTTATAAAGAACATTGTCGTAAAATGAGTTCGGCCGCGCTTCAAGCCTTACGATGCTCGCAATGCCAAAAGCCAATTTTTTTACAGGCAGAAACGCGCGAATATGATAGTGATTATAGAATTACAACATTCTCAGCAAAATGTCCATATTGCGGCAAAAATTATGAGTGGAATGATTGTTATTGGAGATAAGTAGAGTTTATACTCTACTTTTTTATTGACTTTTTCTGAAAATTAAAGTATAATATTAATAGAAAAGCAAAGGAGAAACTAAAATGATTAAAATTAGACGTAATGTATTTGAAACAAATTCATCCTCTGTTCACTCAATCGTTGTATGTAATGAAGGATTGGAGAATAATCGCTCACCTTTTGTATTTAATCACTCGCCTGTTGTATTTTTTCGGCTAGACGAATTTGGTTGGTCAATGGGTGTTCTTGACGATAGTTGGGAACGAGCATCATATTTTTATACAGCGGCTTGCCAACTACGACAGCACGATGTAAAGGATGAAATTATTGACCTATTGGCGCCGTTTGGCATTGATTGCGTTTTTGATGAAGAAAATGCGCCACAATATGAAGATTATAATGGTTTTCATTATCTTAGCAATGGCGGCATTGACCACGTAGATGGATGTCAGGAATTTGTGGATGCGCTTATGAATGATGGAGAAATGCTTGCGCGCTTTCTTCTGGATGACCGGTCATTCGTAATTACCGGTAATGATAATTGCGATGATATTGACTGGAAATGGATGAAAGAGAAAGAAGCAAAAGCCGCTTCTTATGAACATAAAACATTTTATAAGGGGAATTAATAGAAAGGTTTTTAATTATGAGAAAAGTGCTTGGTTCTTATCGCAATGGTAATTATATGGTAACTATTTGTGATGACGGCACAAAAATTCGTCATAATAATGAAGATGAACTTATTGCCGCATTTCCCGAATCCATTGACCTCAAAATTAGCAATAGATGCAATATGAGGTGTCCACAATGCCACGAACAATCAGTTCCTGATGGCGCACTCGCTAATCTTCATCATCCTTTACTTGATTCTCTACATAGCTATTGTGAAATAGCACTTGGCGGCGGAAACGTTTTTGAACATCCTGACCTTGATGATTTTCTTTTTAGGATGGCGCGAAAGCACATTATCTGTAATATTACTGTTCACGCGCACCATTTTATTCAGCATTTTAATGAAATTCAATACTATGTAGAACACGGAACTCTGCATGGCATTGGCGTTTCTGTAAATGAGCCAGTCAGTGATGATATTATTAGTTATCTTAAACTAATTCCCAATGTTGTAGTTCACGTAATCGCGGGCGTAGTCCCTTGGGAGACGCTTGTTAAACTAAGTAATAACAATATTAAACTGCTTATTCTTGGCTACAAGACCTTTGGCCGCGGTGTTCAGTATGCCGAAAGTCACAAGGAAATTTGGAATAATATTGAACAACTTAAAACGCGGCTGCCCTATCTTTTCAAGCACTTTCCTGTCGTTAGCTTTGATAATCTGGCGCTGGAACAACTTAATGTGAAAGATTTTGTAGATGAAAAGACTTGGGAACAGTCGTATATGGGAGATGATGGTAAATATACTATGTATGTTGACCTTGTAAAAGAAGAATTTGCTACGTCTTCTATCTCTCCACGAAAACCAATTCATAGTAATAATATCGAAGACTTGTTTAAAGAGGTTTAAAATGGAATTTATTAAATGTCCAGTATGCGGCGGCGATAAAGTAACAGTTATAGAGCGCGGCGAAGCCGAGCGTGATACTTTAACTAAAGAAACCTGGTTCACTTCTGAAACTGGTTATTTTTGCCGCTGTATGAATGATGATTGCGTTCACGAAACACCAGAGGCGTCAACGTATGAAAAAGCAGTTGAGCTTTGGAATAAAGGTATAGTATACAAGTGGGAAAATAAATGGTGGCGCCGCTATCATCAAATTGATGATAAATTAGGTTCAGATTTTTATTGATTGACTTTCTTCCAAAATTGAAGTATAATATATACATAAAGAAAAGAAAAGGAGAAACCCAAATGAATGATTATTCTATGAATGCCTGTAAGTTCCACATTGACGAGAAGAACCGTGTAGTAGTTTGTGTAATTGACAACACCAAGTATATGTTTCAGCAGTATGTAGATGAAAAGCTTTTTATTGATTTTCGCGCAGATGATAGTGCTGCGTGGCGTGATAACAATAAGATTACTTCTCCTCTAGCAGAAAAGACTCTAATGCCTAATCGCTTCGTTGGCGTCGCGCACTGTGCGCCCGAAGATACTTGGAATCCTAAGCTAGGTAAGCTAATTGCTTATCAGCGCGCACACAAGGCTCTATACAAGTCTTTCTTCAAGCGCGCGAATACCTATATGAATATTCTGGATAGCTATCTTGACCGCACTGAGGAAATGCTGAATAAGTTTGGCGACCATATTACCAATTGCGATATTCATCTAAATGAAACTATCGCTAACCTTCTAAGTGAAGGTGAAGCGGAAAATAATGAAGATTTTCGTTAATTTTGCTACCAATTAAATATGAAGTGTAGAGCGCTTTCAGCGCTCTTTTTTATATTGAGGTGATTTTATGAAATATAATACAAAAAACGAACCAATTGTTTGCTTCCAAACTCAAAGCACCTGTTATCGCGGCACTAAGCCAATGGATAAAGTTTTAGGTATTTTGTGGCATAGCACTGGCGCAAATAATCCTAACCTATCACGCTATATACAACCAAGCGATAATGCGGGCAACCGCGCGCAGATGCTTGAACTCATTGGTAAAAATAAATATGGCAACGATTTAAATCATAAAGAGCGCAGTATGGGTATGAACGCTTGGATTGGAAAGCTAGCTGATGGAACCGTAGCTACCGTTCAAACTATGCCTTGGAATTGGCGGCCTTGGGGTTGTGGTGCTGGTTCGCGCGGCTCTTGTAATGATAGTTGGATACAATTTGAGATATGTGAAGATAGTTTACTTGACCCCGCCTATGCGCAACAGGTATATACAGAAGCGTGCGAGCTTACCGCATATTTATGTAAGCTCTATGGTATTGACCCATTTGGCACGGTTAGTTTTAAAGGAATTAGTGTTCCAACAATTATCTGTCACGCTGACAGTCATACATTGGGACTGGGCAATAATCACGGAGATATTTACCATTGGTTCCCTAAGATTATTCAAAAGTCAATGCCTCAAATCAGGGAAGATGTAGCAAATTTGTTAAAGGAAGGCGGCAATAGCGCAGAGGTAACTTACGTAACACTTGCCAAAGGCAGTAGGGGCGATGCGGTCATTCGTCTCCAAAAAGCGCTGCTTGCGCGCGGCTATGATTTAGGTAAATGGGGCGCAGATGGCGATTTTGGCTCTGCGACAGTCGCAGCCGTAGAGAAGTTCCAAACTGATAACGGTTTGGCCGCGACAGGTGTTGCCAATAACGCTACTTTAACTCTTCTTTATGAGGAACAAAAATTATATACAGCAACTATTCAGCATTTGACCGCTAAACAAATAGAAGAGCTTAAAAAGACATATGATGTGGCGGTAAGTGAGGAGTGAGGTGAATGTAATGACAGAAAAAGTTCAAGACTGGAAAGATTGGAATGGCATTAAGTGGGAAGAAGGCGATTTTATTCTCGCTGAACGTATGAATCTTTTACAAGATAATGTCCAATCTTTAAAGGATACAATTGACATACATAATTTGTTAGTAGAAAATTCAGATGGAACTTGGAATATCGCGGAAACTCGTGATGTGATTATGAATGTGCTAACAGTAGCCCCCTCATATGATGATTTACAGTTTCCTGTAAATGAGGGCGATTATTGCTGGCACGAAGGTAGTTTATATTGCGCGAATACCGATATTGCGACCGCAGAAGCGTGGACTGCCGCGCATTGGGATATAAAGCCAATTGGCGACGATGTTATTGCGGCGTATGAAAGAATAGATGAAATACAGAAAAGTGCGGAAATACAAACATTAGGAAGTTTAGAAAATAGAGTTGATGTTTTAGAAAATAACACTGTCAATAAATGGGAAGATTTCCCTGTTAATACTGTTATTCCAGAAGGAACATATTGTATTTATGAAAATAAAATATATTATGCGATCAATAATTTTGCCAAAACCGCTTCTGGAGATGACAGTAATCCATCAAGTTCACATTTCTGTATAGAAGTAGCTAATACTACCGTGCGGCCAAAAAAGATACAAATTGATGATAGCGCGATTGAGACAAGAATATATGGTTTAAAGAATGAAAAAATTATGGGTATACAATCTGGTTATGCTAAAATTATTCATATAGATAAAACAGAATTATATAATCACGGTAAAATTATATACATTACTACTACTAATCATTCTGGCTCATTTTTTGCCGCAGCTTTATTGAATATTAACCCATTAGATAATAGTTATTCATATTTAGACCCTGAAACAGAAGAAGAAAATATTGTTAATTTTGTAGTTGGGGAGAACACAAATGTTATTGTTTTTGATACTGTTGATAGAGATAAAGATACAAGAAAATATAGAAAATTAGACATCACTGCGGCGGCGCAAGAAAAAATAAGACCCGCAGAAATTACTAATAATTTTTATCTTTTACTTTATTATGGGAACAATAGCCCTTCCTATCCAAACGAGCCTTCTCGTGAAGAAATTCTTAAAGATATTTCTATCTATTACGGCATCGGCACAACCCAAGAACAACTTGATGACTTATCTGCGCGCATTGATACTACGGTGTTGGAAGATAGCATTGAAGAGATAAGGAATCAAATGGGTAGTAGCACTACAGAAACAGATAAAACATTATGGGAAGCAGTTGAGGCTAATCAAAATAATATTAGGAGTAATAGCCAGGATATAGAAATCAATATTGGCGGAATTGCTGCTATTAATAATAAAATAGGCGTGATTGAAGATACAACAACTTTAGTTGAGAAAATTAATGCGAAAGCCAGTCAAGGTGTTGTAGATGCTTTAGTTGGAAGGGTAGAAAACTTAGAATCTACATCAAGCAATTTGAATGATAATGTAAGCGCTTTAACTACGACCGTGCAAGGAATACAAACTTCAATTGATACAGTTGGCGGGAAAAATTTGGAAAACACTTTTGTTGGACTATTTGGAGAAAATACTAATTATTCCTCCATTTGGGAGCTTTTAAAGGCTAAAATTAATAGCGGCGATTATTCACAAATACACGTAGGAGATTATGTTACCTTATCTTTGGGGAATAACAAATTAGATGGTTTAGAAAATTTTTCTTTTGATTTTTATGTAGCAGGAATTGATACTTATACTGGAATGGCTGATTTTGAAAACAAAAATACTATTAGACATCATATTGATTTTATTAGCAAACAATTATATATAACGCCACGATATTTCAATAAAACGGCAGTCAATTGGAATGGCAAATATCAAGGAACAGAATTAGCCAATAATTGGATAAGCAGTGATTTATATGCTTATATGAATGGATTAAAAACAAGAATTATCAATGATGATTCATCTTCGGGGCAAACAATAGAAATAGATTATACCGCCACCAGCAATACAGCTTCTCCTTTTCTTACTATATTAAATGCTTTTGAAGATAATGACGATGAGAATCCAATTATTACTCCACGACGCGGTTTTATGAATTCAAAAAAATTAGGAGCTTCAAATACTTCTGATTCAAAAAGAATTGTGTGGTGTGACGATTGGGGTAAATTTTGGTTGCCGTCGGAATATGAAATAACAGGACAAAATGTATATTCCGGTTTGCCAGAAGCATATTGTTATTTTCAGTATCCGTTATTTAAAAATAATCATTCATTTTTCCAATCAAATAAAGATTATGATAATAATCATAAAGTCACAGACCATTTTTATACTTCTAGCGCTTATGTTGGCGGAAAAACTAGCTTTGTTAGTTTAAATATTCATACATTATTTCCAACTTTACAAGAAGCTTATTTTAACGGTAGTTCTGATAATTCTAATAGAATTAAATTAAGTTTCCCCATTTGCTTCCGCATTGAAGCCGCCCCACAATCCACAGGAGGTGAAACCTAATGCCCAATACAACAACTAATATACGCGGCTACACCAATTCCGACAACGAAGAATTTTACTTCATTGATGCGAATGGCCGCAAAATGCTTGCGCAAGAATACGATGAAGAAAGTAGAACAGGCTATTCTACTAATGAATATGTCATACAAGACAACAAACTTTATAAATGTCTAAGACCCACTGGCGGCATTTGGGGAGAAGAGAGTCCTTCTGGCGCGTGGAAACAGCAAACGGTGACAGAAGCAATTAATGAATTGGTTCAATCTTTGGTTTCCACTGAAACATTTTCTACGACTTGGACACAAGGCGGCTATACTACAAGCGGCGCGGCCACTAGTAATAATGATAAAAGAATTCGTTCTGAAAGTTTAACCAAAGACAAATTTACGCACGCAACCGAATTATATACCAATAGTGGATATTGTTTCTTAATATATGGATGGAACGCAAGCGGCACATTCCTTGGTTGGCGCACAAATACCGATAATACTTGGAGCAAAAATGGTAATAGTGCGACCGATACTAACGCAGCATATATTAACTTTTTAAAAGCTTATTTTACCAATTTAAGTGCCACCGAATTAAAAAGTATTTTTTCTAGCGGCGCTGCCACTATTTCAATTATCTTACAAAAAATGCCGCAAACGGTAGATGGCACACGCACACTTGAAACTATTTCTCCAGATGAAGGTAATAATTTAAATATAAAAATGTTGCCTGAGCGCATTTCAACAGAAGGAATTTATGCCGCATTAGAAAATACCGAAATAGCTTTGGATATGTTAAATAATTTGCGTGCGGAAGTCACATTAACATATGAATATGGTGGTGTTAATGCCGCTAATGGTAAATTTAGCACTGTAAAAACTCGTTTACATACCCCTTATACTGATATGTCATTCTTCTCTATATATGATACTATTGAATTAGATAGCAATGCTTATTATTTTGCTATTTATGGCAAAGACAGTAGCGGTCAAGCGTTAGGTTGGTTAAATTTTTCCACTCAAACTTGGTCTACTGGTAGTATAAGTAGTCCTGGCTGGTATAAAGAGCAAATACTTGAAGTAAAAAATTTACTTAATATGATTGCGAATGCGGATGAAGCAAGCGAACAACAATGCGGGAGTATTACCATAGTAATTCGTAATAGTGATGGCGATGCTCAATTAGCCACAACAGATGGAAAACATTTACATTATACAACCATAGGTATTGCCGCGGGTGAAGATAAAAGTCCATATAATCACGGCACTTTAAAAACATATAGTGGCAGTTTGGTAGATTGGTATGCGGCAAACATAGATGAAAATAATGAAGAATTTAGCACAAACGCGAAACGCTATATATATCATTATAATGCTTATCATCATTTCGATGGAGAGTCAGAAGTTAATAAACCAATTTACTTCACCTATAATAATAATATTAATCCTAATTCAAATATATATGTTAAGCCAGCGACAGGTTCGGATGATAATGTAAGTATTTATACTTGTTATTATCCAGATATAATTGATGCGTATGAGTCGTTACGTTATGCGCATCCCGAATATATTACTCGCAATGCGTTAGGAAATGTAAAGAAAATTCACGCAGATTCTAGTGATACTTTAAATCCTATATCAGCAGCGGACAAAGATTACGCGCGTTCAAAATTTGAATCAACTATTGATTCTACTATATTAGATCAAGAATATCTATTAGATGGCGAATCTAACGATACTCCTGGTTACACTATTTGGGAATATGTATTTAAACCGCGCGTTAAAACTAATCCTCTTGATTCCCGTGTTATACCAAAAATTTACTTAGATGCGGGTATTCACGGCTTTGAACGTTGTGCGGTTTTCGGACTATTTCAATTTATGTATGATGTTACAGAAAATTGGACAACTAATAAATCATTAGAAACATTACGCAATAATGTTGAATTTCACATTATTCCAGTTTCTAATCCATATGGTTTTAACCATAATTTTTATACAAATGAACGTGGTGTAAATATAAATCGTAATTTTGTTCACCCTGGATATGATGAAGAAACAGATGCGGCTTCGTGGGAAAACACAGATGCGACCGCGTCTCAATATAATGGTCCCGCGCCTTTTTCAGAACCAGAAACACAAATTTTGCGTGATTGGCTAGAAAGTGCGGAAACATCTATTACTTTCTACGCTAATCTCCATACAGATGGTAATGGTTCAGTGCCGACTTATTATAATATGAACCATTGTATGACCTCTAATGATAGAAATGATGAATACTTTAATAGAATTTTTAGTGTTTTTAGCACTCATATCACCGAACAAAGTTTTCATTGGCCGCTTGAAGTAAAACCACAATATACCGTAGATGGAAAAACTTATGATGAAACAATTGCGCTAACGAACGATGACACTTCAAACTCATTTTGCGGTTGCTTCCATTTATATGCTACAAGTGAAGGAACTACCGGCGCTGATAAAGGCACGGCTCAAACATACGCGCACTCGGTATTAAACATTTTAGCTATGACACTTGAAGGATTTGCTGGTGTCGCCGCAGAAGCAGATTCACAATCTATTGGAGGCGTTATACCAACTTGCTCTACCACATCTGTGCGTTTAAACGCAGAAAACATTGGTAACATTGTTATCCAAATATTAAGAGAATATTCTAATTAATAAAATTTTCCATACCAGAGCAATCTAATATTTTTTCAATCCTGCGTTCCGACCTATTTTTTGAGTAAAGAAAAGTTTGACTTTCTCCAAACTTTGTGATATAATAATATTACAAAGAAAGGAAGATGAATGTGAACAAGTCAGAAATCTTTTCTCATTACTCTGAGGTTCTTGACCAGCTTCTAACTCACGACTTTTTCAAAACCTATTTCCAAGCTCCTTACAGTATAGACGAAAGTGTATATGTAGATAATATTGAGCTTCATTGCGGTGCCACTCGTGGTTGTATTATTGGATATGATTACGATTATGTTGTTAAATACGATATTGTTGGAAATTATTGTGAACAAGAAGTGAATATTTATGAAGCGGCCGAGGACGCAGGATTGAATCAGTATCTTGCCGAGCCTATGTATATAGGAACTTATACAAAGCAATTTCAATTCTATTCTTCAAGGCAAATTGAAACTGAAATGACATGGTATGACTATGATGAAGAGGACTTCAATTACAAGTTTAAGAAGATACAAGAAAATTTAACGCCGTGCCCTGTAATAATTGAAATTCCGTTGTATGCTTATCCGCGCGCAGATGAATTACAGAGGGGTTGTGGCTATTCGCCAGAATCAGAACGTAGCGCGCGTTCTTACATAGGGCCACTTAGAGATAAGCAGCTATGTGTGGCGGCAAGTTTTATTGAAGAATATGGTATCAACGAATGTTATCGTATTTCTGATTTTTTCCTAGATTGGGATGTTGGCGACCTTCATCTCGGTAATGTTGGTATAATTAATCACCATTTCTGCTTCATTGATTACGCAGGTTATCACGAGGAGGATTAGTATGGAATATCCAATTTATCGCGATGTAGACCATTGGGCTATTATTAATGAAGCCATTGTAAGCGCCTTTAATGATGAAGAAACTAAAATTCCCGTAGTAGAAGTGTTAATTGGCACACTCCACTACGACGACATAGATTTTTATGGTAATAAAGTTTCCGAACGCCGTCCAATTACAAGATGGATTAGTAGGAGACAGTATGACTATTTTGTAAGAACTAACGATTCAGTAGAGGTATTATGAAGTATTACGAAGACGACTACAAAGAAGTAGAACAGCCTGTTGTGCAAGAAGAATTATTCGGGTGCGGCTATTGTTGGGATAAGAAGAAGAAGATTAATAAGGAGCTTTTCTTCCTAGACCGCGCGAATAATATGAGAGTATGTAGCTTTTGCCCTAATTGCGGCCGCGAGCTACGGGAGGAGCAATGAATAATTGGTTAAATGGTAATAATAATGGCGGTATGTATGGTAACAATAGTGGAACTATGAATTTCAATATGGCTTTGCCGCATTATGAAATTTTGAAGGTAAACGGGCGAGAAGGTGCTCAGGCTTTTCGTATGGCTCCAAATAGCAGCACCTTTTTAGCTGATGCGACTAACCCTAATATCATATGGCTGGTTCAAACAGATGGCGGTGGGTATCCATCCCAAACCGCACTTGATGTCACTATTCACCAAGATAAGCCGCCAATTGATATAAACGCATTTGACTCTAGATTAAGAGAATTGGAGGCTAAATATGACCAACTACTCAATTCTGGACTTGGTAAACAGTCAAAGAAACAACGGCGCGCAAACGCCACCGATGAATCCGCAAATACAGCAGATTAAGCAAATGATGAATCAGTTGCGCGCAATGCAGAATCCACAAGCTGCCTTTTTACAAATGGTGGAAAGCAATCCACAACTACAACAAGCGATACTTTTTGTAAAGAATAATGGCGGCGACCCGCAAACAGCATTTTATAATTATGCTAGACAAATGGGCGTTGACCCTCAAGAAGTATTGAATATGCTAAGGTAATAAACTCGCACGAAAGTGCGAGTTTTTTATATACATATTTTTTTAGGGAGATGAGTTCCATATGAATGAAACTAATGGACTAACTGCTTCTGATGTTGCTTTACTAACCGGCAACAACAATGATGGCTTCGGCAATGGAGGTTGGGGTAGTATGATTTGGTTATTCGCAATTATCGCTCTAATGGGCGGTTGGGGCAATGGCGGTTTTGGTGGCAATGGCGGCCGCTTTGCTAACGCTATTGGTTATGAAAATTTAGCCACTTCTAACGAAGTCCAACGCGGCTTTGATAACCAAAATCAAATGGCTAATCAGCGCGAGATTCTTGCTGCTGTTAATGCTGGCACCGCTCAGGCCGTAGCTACCACAAATCAAGCTAAGTATGATAATATCAATGTAGCAAAGGATATTCAAACCGCTTTAGCTGCGCAGATTGGTGATGTTAAGACTAATCAGGTGCAGCTTCTAGCCAATCAAAACCAATGTTGCTGTGATACTCGTATGCTCATTAACGAAGTTGGTAACAATATTGCTTCTCAAATCGCGCAAGCCCGCTATGAGAACGCTATAAATACCAATGCTATCAACGCTAACACTACTGCTCAAACCCAACGCATCATTGATATGATGACTGGTAACACTATCCAAGACCTACGCGACCAGGTTCAGGCGCTACAACTACAAGGCCAGCTACAAGGAGTAATGCGTTATCCACAGGGATGGACCTATAATGCTGGCACAAATCCATTCTGTAACAATGGCTGCGGTTGTAATATGTAATTAAACACCGAACACATTTAGTGTGTCTAGTTTAATAGATTGAAGGCACACGCATAAGCGTGTGCCTTATTTTTATATATTAGGAGGTAATTCTAAATGCTTCAATTATATTCTGATGGTATTGGTGTTGCCGCAGGTGCGGCCGTGCCATTAAATAATATCACTTATTCCAAAGGTTGTTCTGCTACACATAATGCGCCCGCTACTATTTCTCTTGAAAAGCGCGGTGTGTATCTAATTAAGGTAGATGCTTACGGTTCTGTCGCAGATGCTGGTGATTTTGGAGTGCAAATCGCTGTTAATGGAGTGCCGCGTCTGGACGCTATTAATGAAACAACTGTTGCGGCGGGTGATTTAGGAAGCGTAGCAACTGCTTGTTATGTTGTAGTGCAGGAAAACAATTGTCCTTGTAATTGTTTAACCGCTCCAACATCAGTTCAAATTATCAATCCCTCTGACGTAGCTTCAGCAGATGCGCACTACAATGTGCTCGTCAGTAAGGTGTGTTAATGGAGGATTAAAATATGGCACAAAACAATCAAGAAGTTCAGCAATTATATTCTGAATTGATCAATCGTATGAAGCAAGGCGTAGAAATGCACGAACAGCTTGCGGATTATTACAATTTTTTAAATTTACCTGGTTATCAAAAGTGTCACGAATATCAAATGCTTTGTGAGTTGCTTACTTATCGCAAGGCAAAAGATATGTATATGAAAGAGTATAACCAGTTAGTCCAGCCTAACTATATGTCTGGCTTACTTAATATGGGTAACAATATGGGGCAGAATAGTGGCAATAGCGGTAGTAATGGTAATTACAACTATGCTGAAAATGTTATCCCACAAAATTGGTATAAGTATACTCGTTACGATGTAGATAGCGGCACAAAGCGTAACGGTGTTAAAGAAGGATTTAAGAAGTGGTTAGATTATGAGAAAGAAACTAAGCAGTTCCTTACTCAAACGGCTGACAAGCTTCATCAACTAAATGAGCGTGAAGCCGCGCGTAAACTTGATTACCTAATTGACCACGTAGAAAAGGAAATAGAGCAAGCCGAAGAAAAAATGATTTCACTTGAAAGTGATGGTTATGATATGAGTTATATTCTCCAGCAGCAAGAACCTATGAAGGAAAAGTATGCTGAAAAAATCCGCAACATCAATATGAAGGATTTCCAACATCGTATGCGCGGCAATGGCAATTATGCTAATTACAATATGAGCGAAGACGATGATGATGATTTTTATTATAGGCGCGCTCGCGGTCGTATGTATGATTACGAGCGTCGTTATTACTAATAAGTTATGATTAGATTAGTTCAACGGAAAATAATTATTCCGCGTGGAGATACTGGAACTTTTTCAGTTCCAGTTATCTCCACTTTAAATACTGGAGATGTTGCGGTTTTTACCATCATAGATATGAAAACTAAGCGCAAAGTTTATGAAAAAATAATTGACGCTACTCCAGATACCATTTCTATTCGCTTTGAACATAGCGATACTGTTAATTTACCAGTAGGTAGATATTATTGGGATATAAAATTCTATCAAAATCCAGAATGGGCCGATAATGAATTGATTAACGGCACTGAGGTAGATAGTTATTATGCCGCATATTCTTTGCCAGAATGTGAAATTCGTTTGACAGGGGATAATTTACTTACAGCAGATGATTCACCAACTACTACAATTACCCCCTATTATTTAAATGTATTAAATGCTACTGTAAATGATGTTAATCACGCTAAAACTGAAATTACTGAGTTAGCAAATAGCGCCAACGAGGCCGCTACTCGCGCGCAAGAACAAGCAGATAGCATTAAACAATTAAGTGCGACAGTAACGATGTTGGGCACAAATGATGAACCAACATCTGTATATAATAGTGAAACTGGGGTTCTTTCATTAGGTATTCCCGCGCCAAATAGTATTTTTGGTATATTAAAGACAAGTGAAGATGGATTAGTAGATACATACACCATTTCTTACACAAATGGCACTTCAACTACCTTTACGGTAACAAATGGTATGATACCAAATCTTACTATTGGCACAGTTCAAGAAGGTGCTATCGCCGCAGCTTCAATAACTGGAACTGCCGCGAATCCGATACTTAATTTAACTTTGCCTAATGCTAATGTGCCTACGAGAGTTAGTCAGTTGGAGAATGATGCGAATTATGCCATTGATGCTAATTATGTTCATACTGACAATAATTATACAACTGCGGAGAAGGATAAATTAAGTGGTATTGCCGCTGGCGCAGAAGTTAATGTGAATGCGGATTGGAACGCTACTAGCGGTGACGCCGCAATTTTGAATAAACCAACTGATGTTTCTGCCTTTACCAATGATGCGGGTTATCTAACAGAAGAAACCGACCCAACTGTTCCCGCGTGGGCGAAAGCGGCAACCAAACCAACATATACCGCATTAGAAGTTGGTGCCGTTTCAAGAACTGGCGATTTAATGACAGGCACATTACACGTTAGGTCTGGTGACAATATGGTTATTATTGGCGCAAGTGCTCAAATGTCACAAGGCGCTGGTGCTTTTGTCAGTTCTGATGCTATTGCGTTCCAATGGGAATCAAGCTCTGGAAATACATATCGCAATGTTGAAATAAAGCGTGCTACTCCAACAAAATTACAACTTTCTCAAAATTATACCAGCGGGAAAAATGTAGTGGTAAGCGGTGTAGATACCCCCGTAGATAATACCGATGCGGCGAATAAAGGATATGTAGATGAGGCCATCGCGCAGATTAAAGGTATGAATATACATATTTGCGCACAGGGTGAATATAATGCGGAGACTGGTGTTCCTACTATACAAAATCCGGATACTCAAACGTTCTACCTAGTGCCAGGCGGTGAAGGTAATAACCTATTTATTGAATGGGCTTATGTAAATAGTGCGTGGGAAAGATTTGGTAGTGCGGATATTGATTTAAGCGGATATGCGTTAAAGTTAGAACTACCTACCAAAGTATCTGAACTCGCCAACGATAGCGGCTACTTAACTTCTTATACAGAAACCGACCCGACAGTTCCACAGTGGGCGAAGGCAAGTACAAAGCCAAGTTATACTGCGGCGGAAGTTGGAGCGTTGCCAAGTAATACACATATTCCAAGCACCACTGCCGAATTGACGAATGATGCGGGTTTTATTACGATGGAAGAAGTGCCAGAAGTTCCGGTGCAAGACGTGCAAGTTGCGGGAACAAGTATTGTGGCGAATGGGGTTGCGGAGATACCAAAAGCAACTACGTCTGTTTTTGGCGCAGCATCCATTTTAAATGAGGGTGGATTAGTATTAAATAGCGAAGGAAGATTTTATATATCTCCTTCAAGTGAAGCGCAAATAAAAGCAGGAACTGGAACATATAAACCACTTACAGCCCCAAGGCAACATATAGCAACTTTTTACGGTTTGGCTAAGGCCGCAGGAGATTCAACTCAATCACAATCCTCTAATTCCGTAGGTTCATATACCCCCGAAGCCAAAGGCGCCATTCAGTCTATGCTTGGCGTTTCCGACCTAATTGCAACAGCGGAGAACACTTTGGTGGCATCCAAGGCTTACGCAATTGGTGATGTATTTACGGCAAATGGGAAACTTTATAAAACAACTGCAGCAATTGCCGCAAATGACACCATTGTGTTACAAAATAGCGGCGAAACCGTTAGTGGGGCGAATGCGGTTGAATGCAAAGTGACGGATTATGCGGTGCGTGATGTGCAGATTAACGGAACTAGTATGGTCGCTAATGGGATTGCAAATCTTCCAATGATTACAAGCACTACTCCGGGTATAGCAAAAGTAGACCAATATTCTACTTACGGCATTAATGTGCGGGCCGATGGTACTTTACAAGTGGTCACAGCATCAGATGCTCAAATAAAATCCGGAACGAGCGGCTATGACCGTAGGCCAATTACACCAGCAAACCAACACGCGTCCACTTTCTATGGCCTAGCGAAAGCCGCCGGTGATACAACCCAAGCCGTATCGGATAATGCCGTAGGCACTTATACGAATGAGGCAAAGGCAGCTATAAAAAATATGTTAGGTATAACTCAAACTCTAACTGTCACAGTTCTAACCCAAGACAACGTAACCGTAACCGGCCAAACTGTAACCGTGCGCGCGGGCGATGCCGCAGGCGAAGTATACGCTACTGCCGCATACGAAGGCCAACCAGTTTCGTTCTCTCTACCGAATGGCTTCCAATATTATGTAAGTGTGAGCGACACGCTCGGCCACCACTTTAATCCAACAACTGCGCGCGGTATTATCACAAATACCGATGTTGCTGTAACCCTAACTTACAGCGACTTCTCCACTATATACACGGCTACTGATATTAAAGCAGCCCTAAATGCGGGTATGGATTTGACAGATTTGGTAGGCGAACAAATTACTTGCTCGAAAAGCGGCGAAACATTAACTTGGGATGTAGTAGACTATGACAGTACTAATAAGCGTATCACCCTATTACTACACGATGCTTTTGGCACCGCGAATATGGCGTTCGAGCCAGCGCAAGCCCTTATGTGGTGTGAGAACGGTCTAGCCGCAGGCTCCTATACATTCAAGTGGAATGCAACCCAAGTTTATTTCACCCTAACTACCGCAATACCTGCGGGAGGCCAGTTGCGCGCAAACAATACTTCATTCTGGACCTATGAATCGCAGAGCGCGACCGCCACATTAGAAACTGGCACTGTAAGCACTACGGAAATCGCGGGCGCCACCGATTTGGGAAAAACGGGAGATGGTTTATTAAATCACCACGACCGCGTAAGTTATGGTAGTAATAACTTTGCTGAATCAGCGTTATATTGGTGGCTAAATAGCGATGCCGCCGCAAACACACAGCGTGTTCCTGTGACAAAGTTTTCGCGCGCACACTCCTATGCGCAGCCAGGCTTCTTAAATGGATTAGACGCCAGCTTTATTGCCGCATTAGATAATACAACGTGGCTATGTGCGTGTAACAATGTATACGAATGTCCTGAATCGCTTGGCGGCTATACTAAGGGTAAGGGTCAAACTTATACCGTAACAAGTAAGATTGGATTAGCTTCTGAAATGGAGATATTTGGTAGCTATGGCGGCAATCAGGATGGTAGCACTATATATGATTTGTATAACGGAGCAGAAGCTACTGACCGTATTAAGTATAGGGGCACAAGTGCGCAAACTTGGTGGTTGCGCTCTCCTCACTGGGGCGGCGCCTTCCGCGGGAGGGGCGTCAGCTCGTCTGGTAGTGCGCTCAACACCAGCGCGTACACCTCGTACTCCGTGGTGCCGGCCTGCCGAATTTCTGTAGACCATTCTGGTAATTAAATTAAGAATTAAAAGGAGTTAAAATAATATGAGTGTGAGACAAGGTGAACGCAAAACGAGCAATTTAAAATATATCCAAGATGCTCAAATATTAGCTATGCACACATTACAAATGTGTAATAATCCAAAACATTTTCCAGAGCCAACTTTGGCCGAAGCAATTAAAATGGAAGCATTAAGTATTTTACGTAGCGTTAGATACAATCTTGCTACTTATACTTATGAAAAAGAAAACAAAGATAAATTAACTCGTCATCAACTTGATGCTCTCGCTCATATTGATGCCTTATACGCTCTTTTAGACTTAGCGTATAACAATCCAACTTATAATTTAGAGGCCAATTCAATAGAATATTGGACTGGCCTCATTGTAAATCTTGAAGATTCGATAAAACAACTTGGGTCAGTTCCTATATGCTAAATTCAATTGCGCTCTCCTAACTGGAACAACGCCAACAACGAGAGGAACGTCAACTCATCTGGTAATGCGAACAACAACAACGCGAACAACTCATACTCCGTGATGCCGGACTGTAGGAAACTACAGTTATAGTAGCGCACCCGACTACTATATAGTTTAATATTGATGATATTTCTTACAGGGAGGAACTGTCCCGCCTTAATAAAGGGAAAGAGATAAAAGATGTGAGTAGCTTACGAGCTATTCTTGCTATACACTTTTATTTCGGGTATTTTAATATGGAAAAATATTACGATAAAGCAATTAGCTTTAAATGCTTATATGAGGGACTAAAAAGTGCTTGTCGCGCGGTTAGATGGAAAGATAGTGTAATACGTTATGAAGCGTATGGTTTACGCAACACCTATAAGTTGCGGCAAGCCCTATTAAATAATACATATGAAATCAGTCCATATCAAAAATTTAAAGTTCACGAACCAAAAGAGCGCTTAATATACGCACCCCGTCTGGTTGACCGCCAACTTCAACATTCATTATGCGATAATGGTCTATACAATGATATTACAGAGCACTTTATCCGCGATAGTATGGCGTGCCAGCGCGGCCGAGGCACTGATGATGCGCTTAATCGTTTCAAAGTTCATTTGCGGCGTTATTATAATAAATATGGCACAGAAGGATGGGTATTAAAGTGCGATATACACCATTTCTTTCCCACTACACCGCACGAGACGGTAAAAGCAGCCGCGCGCAAATATATAAGTGATACTCGCGCGGCTGATATGGTTTGCCGCATAGTAAATTCATTTGATGGAGAAATAGGTTTAGGATTGGGAAGTCAAGTGAGTCAAATAATGGAATTGTTGGTCTTAAACGACTTAGACCACTTTATTAAAGAGCGTTTACATATAAAACAATACATTCGATATATGGATGACTTCATCCTTATCTATCCAGATAAACAATATTTACAATATTGTTTAAGTGAAATAAATAATAAAATAGTAGTCCTGGGACTACAATTAAATAGGAAAACAAATATTCAACCGCTGAAACACGGTATTGTTTTCCTCAAATGGCATTGCTATGTTTTAGAAAGCGGGAAAATTGTAATGAGAATGAATAAGAAAAAACTTTCTAAACAAAAGAAACGCTTAAAGAAAATAGTTGCGCGGCCTGATTTAGGTATAGAACGCGCAAAGGAAAGCTTAATCTCATTCATTGCTAACGCAAAACGCGGCAATTCCTACTTTAAACAACAAACAATGCTTGCCTACTTTAAAAACTTAACAGGAAGTGAGTTAAGTGAAAGCAAACTACCGCAAAATAAAGCAAGAGGAAGCACGAAATGCGGCAATAGCCAGTTATCGTGAAGAAATAGATAAAAATAAAGCAGTAGCGGATATAGTATTTGTCAAATTAGCAGAAGAAGGCACATTAGATGAAGTTACTGCTACCGAACACTTGGAGGTTTTCGCGCAATGGGAACCTAACATAGCTTACAATGTAGGTAATCTGCGCGCATACCAAAATAAATTATATAAATGTCTACAAGCTCACACATCACAAGAAAATTGGACACCAGATAGCGTGCCTGCGTTATGGAAAGAAGCTGGCAATCCAATGGACGAATGGCCGCAATGGTCTCAACCTATTGGTGCCGCAGATGCCTATATGAAAGGTGATAAGGTGAGTTATGAAGATAAACATTGGGTTAGCGACATTGATAATAATGTTTGGGCTCCTGGAACAGGAACACTATGGATTTTAGTAGAGGATTAGCAATGAAAGAAAATAAAAAAGAATATTCAGTATATTGTCACGTTTCGCCATCTAATAAAAAATATGTTGGTATAAGTTGTAATCCTAAAAAACGGTGGAATAACGGTAAAGGATATATTAAAAATTATTTATTTTGGCGTGCGATTGAAAAGTACGGATGGGATAACTTTGAGCATCAAATTCTATATTCTAATTTAACCGTGGAAGAAGCAAAAACGATTGAAATTAAATTAATAGAAAAATGGCAATTAACAAATCCGCAATATGGATATAATCTACGAGCCGGTGGAGATGGCACTTTTTCAGAACATAGTCGTCAATTGATGTCACAAAGTCGAAAAGGAAATAAAAATTCATTAGGGAAGTCTTGTCCACTTGAACGGCGTAAAAGAATTTCGGATTCTTTAAAACAATATTTTTCTACTCATCCTAGTCCTATGCTAGGTAAACATCACACTTTAGAAACAAAGAAAAAATTACGTGCGAGAATAATAACTGAAGAAACACGAGCAAAAATGCGGACTAACCACGCGGATGTACGTGGAGCAAAAAATCCTAGTGCCAAAGCTATAAAACAATTCGATTTGAATGGGAATTTTTTAGAAGAATACGCATATGCCACTTTAGCAGCTAAAAAATACCAAATTGATTTATCAAGTATTATTAAATGTTGTAAAGGAAAACAAAAAACTTGTGGTGGCTATAAATGGGCATATGCTAATGAAGTATAAGGAGGAATAGGTTATGAATCAATATTACATTATGGAAATCCAACAATATCAAAATGGCGAATACGGTCATATCGTCCATTTCGCTTATGACGCAGACGCGGCAAAGGCTCGTTTAAAGGCAGAATCTAAATATCACGAAGTTCTTGCGGCCGCAGCCATCAGTGAACTTCAATCTCACGCTGCCACCCTACTAACTGCGGATGGCCGCGTAATTATGAATCAATGCTACAAGCACGCACTTCCCACTCCTGAGCCTGAACCAGAATCAGAAGAAGTGATTAACAATGAAGACGGCGAATAATAATTGGAATTATGAACGCTGGCGCACGCGAGATAGGTTATTGGAATATGATTTTAATATCTATCCCGCCTTACCCCATTCTGCTGGGTTGTCTATGGTTTATCCGTGGGAAAACATTACACTGGCAAATTTAGATAAACAAATTATTGAAATAGCCAGAAATCACGAATATGATGGAGACGATGAAACATTTTGGGAGCGCTTCGTTAGCGGCGGCGTTTACTTTGGCACTCTATCAACATTTCCAGTGCCAGGTGAAGAAACATTATTATACTTGGATAAAGAAACCGATATTTTATATTATTTTAAATCCACATCTGAACTTAATTATGATATTGCGATAGAAAAAGGGGTAGAGATTGTAGGAAATGAAGACAATGTTTATTATTGTTATATTCCCGTGCGCGCTCTACCAATAGAAAACTTAATTCTAAATTGCGGCGACGCCGCAGAATACATTGGCTGAAATTGATGCCAAGGTGGTGATTTAATGGCTGCTACTGTTAAAACACGAATTCAGTTGAAATGCGATACTGAGGAAAATTGGAATAAGGCGGGGCCTAAAGAAGGGTCTCCGGGTTTTATTCCTTTAAAGGGTGAGCTCATCGTATATTCAGCTGATGAGTCTCACCCTTTTTCTCGTATTAAGATAGGTGATGGTGTAACTAATGTCATTGAGCTACCTTTTCTACACAGCGAAGAAAATGAAAGCATTAAGGTTCTCGAACATAAACTCACATTTGGCGCAGGTGGCCAATATGTATTTGATGGTTCTAAAGATGTTACTGTTCCAGTTTACACTGGTACTACGACTTAAAGGAGATGATTATAAATGCCTACCGCAAGTAAAGATGCTGCTGGATGGCAAGCAGTTTATACTATCGCCGGCGCAGGTGAAAAAACTATAACTTTTAAAACAGAAAACAAATTCGTTGATGCCGATGCTCGCGCAACAATTACTACTCCCGCTGCGACAGAACCTACTCTTTCTTTAACCGATATTACAACCGGTCTTTCAATGGGAACCGCCACGAGTGGTAAATATTCTCCAACCGTAAGTTTATCAGGTAACGCGAATATAGCCACTGCTGGTTGGATTGCCGCTGGAAATCATTCAGTATCAGATACTTCTGTAGCAATTGGCACTGTAAACCAATCTTTGATTAAAAATGGCACTTCTACCATAGCAAGCGGCTCAACAATCACACCAGGCCCCGATAGCCAAACAATATCAATTACTGAGGGCTACAATAGCGCGCGAACAATAGTAATCGGTTCTGCTTCTTCAAGCGCTCCCGGCGCAGTTACATCAGGTTCTGCAACAATTGATACTTTAAGCTATGCTTACGTTTCAGCAGATAATGCTTATAATATTACTGGTTCTGCGGATGTTACTGCTCCGACAGTTAATACAGCAGGTTATATTTCTGGTTCTCTTGGAACTTTAAGTGCGAATGAAGGCGGCGCCGTTGTGGCGGCTTCGGTGCCAGCAATTAAACTTAATTCTACATTAAGTGGCGCAACTTCCGCACGCAAACCTACTTTAAGTAAACAAGCCATCTCTATTAGCGGTGTAACCGATGCGGCCAGCGGTAACGCCACCGCTACTGCTCCTACTTCTGGTGTATATGTGGCTGTTCGGTCTGCCGCAAATACTGCCACTATTAATTCTGCGCCCGCAATTGCGACCGCAGGTTATGGTGCTGGCTCCAACTTTATACAAGGCACATATGCAACCGCGACAGTTGGTGCTGCGCAATCTGATATTTATTATGTGCCAATTACTACTACAACCGCTTCAGTAAGTGGTAGAAATGTAACTTATGGCACTGGTTGGATTACTGGTGGCACATCCAGTATTCCTGTCGGCACTATCACATCTGGTGCTGGCACAGCAACTATTTCTACGCCAACTTATGATTCTACAAATAGCAATTTCACACAAACCGCAAGTGGCGCCGTCGCGGCTCCATCGGTTGGAACCGCTGGCTACGTTAGTTCTACGGAAGGCACAAAAAATACCAATAGTATTAGTGGTTCTAAAACATTAGATGTTGTACAAGTAGGGGTTACAGTGAGCGGTACAACTAAGGTTACACCTTCTATTACACGTACCGCAAAACCAAGTGGAGATACTTGGGTTGACGCCGCTTCTGGCGCAGTAACGACTACTAAACCAACAAATGGCGCCTATGTACAAGTTAATGCCGCCGCAGCATCAAATAATTTAACTATTACAGGTAAAGTAAGTAATGAAGGTTATGGTACAACAGACCATTATAATACAGATACTGCTACAACTACTGCTGTTGGTAGTAATGCGGCAGTAAATACATACGTGCCAATTAAAGCAGGTACAGTTACTTCTGGTACTGCGACAATCAGTTCTGCTACTTTTACTTATAATTCTACTAACCAAGAATTTGATATAACTGGTTCTGCTACTGTAGGCACGCCCACTTTTACTGAAGGATATATTGCTTCTAATGTTGGTACTAGAAATGCTAACGTTGGTGGCGCGGTTTTAAGCGCCACAGTGGATAAAATTGGAATTAGTGTAGATATTGCTGCCTCTGGTACTAGAACACCGACAATTACTAAAAATAGTGATACTAATATTCCTCAAGCAGGAGCGGCAACAACTACAAAACCATCTAATGGCTATTATGTAGCAGTCGCTTCAGCAGCAAACACAGAAGAAATAAAAGCTACTCCTACTGTAATAATGAATGGTTACGGAACTTCTAACAAAAATCATCACGACGCCTTAGACGTATTTTTTGAAGTTGGTGCCGCCGCATCTTCTGTAACTTATGTTCCAATTACACAAGCTACTTTTGCTAATACAGCAACAAGCGGCACTACTTATACGGATATTTCCAGTAGCGCCCCAGTGCTAATTTCTGGTGATTACTTATACATCAATGCTGGTTATACTCCTGCCTCTAAAATTAGCTTAGCTAAATTAGTTCCCGATGCTACTGGTGATAATGCGCCTGCCAATTATATCCTAAGCGGCTATACCGCCTTTGATAATAATGGTGCGTTAATTGTCGGTACTATGGAAACCTATGATGGCACTTATACAATTACCTAATGGAGGTAATTAGCAATGACAATTAATGAAACAAGTCTAACTAAGCAAAATAATGTAATTCGTCTATCTACCGCAGGCAAATATGTGGAAACAGATATAGAGCTTAATTTAAAAGTAACTAAAGCTGTTCTTACAACTGCGGCAGATAGTAATACGTTTGAAATAGAAGTTCCTAATGGCTCCAGCGGCACAGTGATTTTTCACTTTACCGTTGACGCCAATGGGAATACTACCGTAACCGAAGGAGCGTGATATTTTTATGGCTAATATAACTTTTGGAACTAATTTAATTCCAGCAAGTGATAATACCTTTAGTTTAGGTAATAGCAATAAAAAATGGAATATTTACGCAAGCACAATAAATGGTGTCACTCCAGAAATGGGTGACACCAAAAATACCGCAGGAGCAACAAATTCTACAAGCAAATTGTTTCTTATAGGTGCGACCGCACAAACCGATAATCCTCAAACATATTCAAACACTTATGTTTTCGCCACAAATGGCATATTAAGCGCAGCTTCTTTGGGTATTAATAATGATTCAACTACAAATAAAGTTCGTTTAGTTTGGAATTCTACAGAAAAGTGTTTGGATTTTGTATTCTGAGGTGGTAATATGGCATTAAAATTATGGCTACCTTTAAATGGAAATTTTGATAATAAAGGAATATATAGATTGCCCGAACATCATACTGGAGAAATAAATTGGACAACTGGTAAAATTTGCCATCAAGCCTATCAAGGATATTATCGTTATGTTTTACAAGATGACAATTTAATTAAAAATAAATGGACGGTCGCATTTTGGGTAGAACCGCTTGCCTTAACTTCAGCTGCCAATGTCATTTTATTCTGTAAAAATACAACTGGAGCTACTGGCGATTGCCAAATTTATATGTCTCTTTATAATAAAGGCGCCTATTTACGATTGGGAGTAAACGGTAATACCGATGATATTAGTTATAGTTATCAATTTGAAATAGATAAGTGGTATCATATCGCGGCAACTTTTGATGGAGAAACCGCAAAATTATATTTAAATGGCGAAAACGTTGATTCAACCACTATTGCTAATGACTATTATGCGAATCGTAATAATATTAGATTCAATGGACGGGCTACAAATGCGGACGGAACAACAGGAACTGGTAGTTTTTCTTCAGTATATCAAGATTGCCGCATTTACGATGAACCATTATCTGACGCAGAAATTCATCAATTGACGCAAGGTTTAGCTGTTCATCATAAATTAGACGGAAATGGATATTTTGATAGCAGCGGTTTTTCTGTTAATGGAGAAATATTAGATAGTGTTTCTTTTGTCGATTCACCGCGTTATGGTCAAGCTTGTCAATTTGATAATAATAAAAGTGGAATTTATATGAACTCTTTTCCTTCTGAAATATTTAATATGGCGCATACAGTTGCTTTTTGGGTTAAACCAGATTCATCAATGGATAAAACGCAATGTATTTATTGTGGTTCTTTTACTGGTGCGAGTTCATCTGTCGCTTATAATATAGGACACAACTCTAGTAACAAATTACGTCTATATTGGAATGATTCTCCAGCAATGGAATATGCTTCTTTTTCAATTGAAATGGATGTTTGGCAACATATTGCTATCACCAGAACAGAAGAAGGGAAAATGAAATGTTATAAAAATGGTGAATTAATTGGAACTTTAATAGGCCCTTTTAATGCGCAAACTTGGGATACTAAATACTACTTAGGACGAGATGCCCGTGGAAATTCTAAAAGTCTTATTGGCGCAATGAGCGATTATAGACTTTATGCTACCCCATTAACTGACGATGATATTCGTTTATTATATGAGCGCGGAGCACGAGTTGACAATGTTAATGGTATGGCCGCGTTTGAATTAAAAGAAAATGGTGCTCCTAATATATTTAATTCTGCTTTTATTACAAACGCACAAAAAAATTTAACTACGCCAACACAAAATTGGGATAAAACACACGGCGGCTTATTATATTTTGATGTAAATAACACTTCGTCTGGTTCTAAAAAAATCCCTATTGAACCTAATACTAAATATATATATGATGTTATATTTGATAATACAGCTTCTAATAGTGCAAAAATATATATATGGCACTGGGAAACAGAAGCGCAAACTACGTGGAACGGTAATGGTATTATACCATCTCAATATTCAGAAAGCTCTGAAGACATAACAGATGCCCGCAGAACGGGAAGTTTTAACACTGGCAGCGATTATAATTATATGGGGATAAGCGCAATAAATGGCACTACTTCTCAAGAAACGAATGGTATATTTAATATTAAACGATTTGTTTTTAAGAAAGATACTGAAAAGATAAAACCTTCTATAACTAAAACAGGCACACTTGTCGCTAATGATTTAAATGAATATAAATACGCGCGTTTTTATGAAACATATACTGCTGAAGCAGCAAAATATACAGAAATGTAAGGGGTGATGACTTATCGCACAGTTAAAAGATACAATTGTATCAGGAAGTTTAAGAGCAACAGATACAATTTTTGGTTCAAGTGGACAATTTGCCGCATTAGAAACCTATACAGATGATTCCTTAGCTTCATTCGGAGCGGGACAGAGCGGCCAAACCTTAACGAGTAATGGCACTTCTACATATTGGACACAAGCTGGCGTGCCAATGTTTATTAACGGGACACATAGTGGTGCTACTGCCGCATTAGCAGGCACATTAGCTTCCGCTTCTTTACTTGTAAATGGAGCAATATTTTATTATAGAACTCCAACTGCTGTCTCCAATTCTGCGCAAACCCTCACTCTTACATTTACAGATGGGTCAACTTCTCAAATTATTTCTTTATATACCGATACAGCAACGACAAGCACTATACCATTTACTGCCGGAAGTATTTTAATATTAGTATATTATAATGGAGTATTTTATGTGGTAAATGACGCGCACTATGCCGATGGAGACGGGGTGAGTTATTAATGAGTAAGGTTTTAGTTACAGATACATATTTAACAGATATTGCTGATGCGATTCGCGCAAAAACTAATACTTCACAATCATATACTTTGGCTCAAATGCCAAATGCTATTAGTTCAATAAGTTCTGGCGGCAGCTCTTCTTATCAGTTAATACATACGCAAAATTTAACCGCAAATATAACTTCTACTACAGCTACAAATTTTACTACAATCTCAATTGGTAGTGCTATTTACACAGCTAACACGTTAGTATATGTAAAAATTCGTGATTCGCAAGCTCCTCGCACAGGATATTTCATTGGCACAGATGCTTGGTTTGCTAATCCTTTTGCCGCGAATGGAACCACTAATACGGTTACAGCTTGCGGGAAAAACACTTATCGCTGTAACAGTGATGGCACTTTCGGCTCCACTGATTCTGGTTATGGACTATATGGTTATTCAATTAACTCATCTGGCGCGTTGGTTCTAAGACAGCGGTATCACTCGACTTATACATTAACCATAGATGGAACCTATGTTTTAGAAGTATATTTGCTACAATGGCCAAATAATATTTCTCCGTTTAGTTAAGGAGGGCAAATATGAAAATTTGTGATATACGACATTGGCAAGGTGATATAGATTGGGACAAGGCTCGTAAGGACTTGTACCTTGCGATTTTTCGCGCCACCAAAGATAAGAAGGAAGACCCTCGTTATATAGATTATACAACCAATTGCGGTATTCCTTATGCTGCTTATTGCTATCTTCACGCTTCAAACGCCGAAGAAGCGCGCGAAGAAGCGCGAGTCTTTGTAGAAGTGGCAAATAAAGCTATAAGGCGTCCATTGTTCTATATTGGAGACATAGAACACGAAAATCAAAATGAAAATAATACAGAAGAAATTTGTTATGCGTTTTTAAATGAACTTAAAATATTACGATGTGAGCGTGTTGGTTTATATATAAATACGCGTTTTCCATATTGCGGCCGTGCCCTCAATCTTTGCGACATCATCTGGATGCCGCACTGGGGAGATAATGATGGTGAAATTCCACCAGAAAATCGCGCGCCTGAATATTATTGTGATTTATGGCAATACACCAGTAAAGGACACATAGACGGCATACAAACTGATGCGGATTTAAATATCGTCTACGGTAACAAAACATTAGAATGGTTTTTACAAGACGTCCATTCTACACTTGGAGACAGATTGTTAAAAATAGGACGTAAGGGTAATGATGTAAAAGAACTTCAATCCTTATTAAATAAAAATTATAGCGACCAGCAACTTGTAGTAGATGGTGAATATGGCCCCGCTACTAAAAAATTAGTAGAAAGATTTCAAATTGACAATCACCTAGATGTTGATGGTCAATATGGCATCCAAACTCATACCACATTACTTAAAGTGATTGAACAGTTAGAAAGAGCGCAACAAATCGCTCTGCCTAGCTTTTTAACCATAGAAAAAAGTAATAAGGTATATTCTGGTAACTCAGAAAAATTTGAGCACATATTCACACTAAATCGTAATTTTAGAGTATGTCCAATTTTCAATGAGAGTGGGATACCAATTATTTGTAACAATTTTATGGCTATCAATTTAGGCAACAAAGTTGGTTGGATAAACATAAATAATTTAAAGGAAGTGAAGAACAATGGCTAATATTATGACAAAACGCGGTTCCGAAGATAATGTTCTAACTTATGAACATATTTGTGATACTAATGCTGATATGGATAATATTGACCCACATTATATTACGTTAGGGTCTGTATGTATTGTTTTAAAAGGTGAAGCTGGACTTGAAGTATATATGGCAGCAAGTGATAAAGAATGGGTGCCATTATTGATTAACAGCGTTGAAGAAGAAGAAGAAACAGACGCCCCCAATCCATATCCTTCTACTTAATCAAAGAGGTGATATAAATGGATATAATTGACATTGTATTAGCTCGCGCGCTTACTCCACAAGGACAGATTTCTACATACGCCGCTCAGGCGCAAAAAGCAGTCCGTGACGCTAACGCAGCTTTAGACGCTATTGAATCTATTACCTCTGAAACTGATGGAGTGCGGGGCGTTATTGATGAATTACAATTTTCAATAACTGGCACGAATACTGATGAATTAATTGCCAGAACCGCCAAAGTAGATTTTCCTTCTGGCAAGAAAACAGTTTTTGATTCTTTTATCAAATATTATCGCGGTTTAGGCGATAATGAAGACGGCGCGATGACCCAAAAAGCGATTACTGATGCCATTCGCGCGGTTGAGACTAGTGCGGCTGCGGCTATTACTATCTCAGATGAAATCAATGGTATTGATATTCTTGGTCGTAACGAAGATGGCAATATCGCACTTACTGGTATTAAAACAGAAAGCCTTGTTAAGTTATTGGCAATTAATGGGTTATATGATGATGGTGAAATTAATGCGTATTACATTAATTATGATAGTGATATAATAGAACATCGTGGTATATCAAATGAGTTTCCCGCTTATATAGGCGGTCGTCGTAGATGTAATGTCAGTAATGATGGTACAATTACGGCTTTTGCTGGTATTGATTCTACTTATACAGAAGATGGTAGCAATGGCAATGTAATGGTATATGTGCCAAAATTTTATTATTTACGTATTCCTATAACAATTGGAGCTAATAATGCTCTAATAGAAGAATATGTATATTTATCTGATAAGCAAAAACCAGGTTTTCAATTATTTCCTGCGTTTTATGATAATAATACAGATGAAATAGATTATATTCTTTATTCTGCTTTTGAAGGCGGTCTTTATGACGCATCCGCTGGGCAGGGTAGTGAAGACGGAACTGCTACAATTGATTTTAATGCTGATAAACTCGTATCATATAGTAATTTAAAACCTATAAGTAATATAACTATAGACCAAGCAAAACAATTAGCGCAAAATAATAATTCCTCTACAATTACTGGTGAATGGGGTATTAGTAATATTTATACTGAAAGCGCAAATCAGATAATTATGGCATTGTATTGTGGAAGTTTTAATATGCAGTTATTCCACATAGGAATTTCTCAAGTATTAAATTCAACTAATAAAAATTGCGCAGTACAAACAGGAAACACTCAATGGAATCAGGCAGAAGGGCAAAATTCTTCAGTAGCAATAATTGACGGAAAGCGCATTGAGACTGGAAAAATGAGTGTTAATTTTTACGGAATTGAAAATCCATATGGTAATATTTGGAAATTTATAGATAAAATTGTTTATTATAATAAAAACTTATGGCTTAATTTCCAAAAAATAAATAATCAAGTATTTATTGGAACACGACTTGCTTATACGCTTCCATCATCTAGTGGGTGGGCGCAATATTTTGGTTATGATGCCGATAATAACTTTTTATTTATTCCCGTATCTTCTAGTGGCACTTCAAATAATATAATTGGTGATTACTATTGGGCTCCATCAGCAAATGATTCTACTAACACTTATATACTGGTTCTTGGCGGCCCTTGGAATCACGATTATAATAATGGACTTTTTTATTACGGATTTGACAATCTAAGTACGGCCACATCTACTAAATTTGGCGCTCGCATAATATTTACCCCTATTAAAAATGCTTCAAATTATAATTCCAATATTAATAAATGGAAGAATGTTCCAGTGTATGAATATTCAGAATTTAATTTAAGTTCGGTACAATAATTTAAAGAGGTGAGTTAAATGGAAATAACTAAAAACGTTCGTTCTCAAGTAAGACCAGAACCGATTACTGCTATAAATAATAATGTTTATGTTACAAGCAATATAACCGAATATACCCAAGTATTAGATGAAAATCATACTATTCACGGTTATCAATATGATTGTGCTAAATATACTTTAAGTGAATATTTAACTTATCTTATGGAAGAAGCTACCGCAAGTCACGCCGCAGAGCAAGAAGCAGAAATAGCCGAATTAAAAGAGGAACTTGCCGCGGCAAAAATACTATTGGGGGTAGAATAATATGACATTAATTGAATTAGCGCGCAAATTACGTCCTTATATAGAAAAAGCCGCGCTTTCATTAGATGACGCTGACGCATTAGAAGCAAAAGAATTATACCCACAATGGTCTGAAGATGTAGTAAATTATGAAGTAGGACAGCGTGTGCGCTATGAAGGAATATTATATAAAGTGCTTCAAAAACACACTTCACAACCAAATTGGACACCAACTAATGCGCCAAGTTTATTTGCTAAGGTATTAATACCCGACCCCGAGGTTATTCCAGACTGGGAGCAGCCTGATAGCACAAATCCATATATGCGCGGCGATAAAGTAAGATTTGAAGGTAATATTTACGAGTCTGTTATTGATAATAATATATGGAGCCCCGCGTCGTATCCGGCAGGGTGGAGTCTAATTCCCTAATACTTGACTTTTCATCAAATTTTTGCTATAATTATATATGTTGAGAGGGAGGGAAGGAACTCCCTCCCAACAAATACGGGTAAGGAACCGTTAAAATAAGGAGATATAATTATGGCAGTAAAGTATTATAGTGAAAGAACAAAGAGGTTCTATGACACGGTAACAGAATGTGAACGCGCAGAATTTGAAGCCAAAGAGGCTGAAAATCGCGAAAAGATTCGTAAGGAACGCGAAATTGCTTATCAGAAAGAACTTCGTGAAAAGAAAGAAGCCGAAGAAAAGGTTAAGGCCGCCGAGCGAAAGGCTGATGCTGAAAAGGTAGAAGCCGCGCGAAAGGCTATGGTTGAAGCGCAGAACAAATATCGAGAGGAAATTGAAAACTTCTGTAAGAAGTGGAAGACTTACCATTTTTCTACTTCTGATGTGAAGGAAATTCCTACTCTATTTAATTCTGTGTTTTCTGATTTTTGGAATCTTTTTTCTTGACTTTCGGTTAAAACTCTGGTATAATTATTATGTAAGGTTGAGAGGAAGAGAATATTGGCCATAAAACTTCCTTAGTGATGATGACGATAAATTGCTAAAAACCGTTATCGTTCCCTTTCCATTGGGTGACAAGGAACGTGGAATTTGCCCACGAAATCAACAAATCGGGCGTGACCGTAACGAACGCGGCCCTGGCTGTTCACGGGTAGCTAAAATACGAACAGCAGCGTTTGCCAGTTAGCGTTTAAGAAAAACTGGTTTATATAGTGTATTAGTTCAGTTGGTTAGAATATCGCGCTGTCACCGCGAAGGTCACGAGTTCAAATCTCGTATACACTGCTCGCAATCGAAACGTATAATCGGCCAATTCCACAAATATGCGGCAAGTTTGTCGGGTCTTGTTAAAAATCCGGCTCCACGGATTGGTAGCTCAACTGGTAGAGCACGTGCCCGAAGAGCACGGTGTAGATAGTTCGACTCTATCCCAATCCACCATAGGATAATGGTTTACCCTATCATTATCCATTATTAGGGAAAGGCAGCTCGGAAAGACGGCCAGGGTGGTACTAAAGCAGTACCTTAATGAGGCAGAGACACTTGCGCCGCCCATTATAATGCAGGGAGAGAAAGTTCTCAATTCAGCCTCATAAACTGAACTCCGTGGGAGCATTACCCACCTCTGCAACCAGCGGTAAAACCGCAAATATTTTAAAGCATTGAAAACTTATCAGCGTCATCCTCCTGACGCCCTGCTTCGCTAATTTAATGGTAAAATAAGTGACTTGTAATCACTAAATGCCAGTCCGATTCTGGCGCGAAGCTTTTATATGCGGTATTAGCGTAGAGGTCTAACGCGGGAACTTGCTAAGTTCTGACGGCCTTCAACGGCCCCAAAGTTCGAATCTTTGATGCCGCGCCAACAAGCGGGTCGCGCCCGCAAGGCTATGGTTCCTAACCTTACCTTTGGAAACTTGTGAGGCCCATTGGTGAAGAACTACATCGGGGTATAGGACAGTTTGGTAGTCCGCGTGCCTTGGGAGCACGAAGTCGGGAGTTCAAATCTCTCTGCCCCGATTGTTTATGCTGATGTAGTTCAGTGTATAGAACAATCGCCTTCTAAGCGATTAGTCGTAGGTTAGAATCCTACCATCAGTGCCATTTACACTCCAATAGGCTAACGGAAAGACCATGTGGCTACGTCACTAAACTTATTTACAAGATAGTTATGGATACAATCCAAAAAGGTGTTGTAACAGAATTACAGTGTCAAATAGATTTTACAAAACTTGGCTATATTGTTAGTCAACCCATTTCTCCTTGTAGATATGATTTTGTTGTAGATGTAGATGGAAAATTCATGCGCGTACAATGTAAATCTTGTCATCCTATTGATGAAGAATGTTCAGGCATAATGTTTGAATGTCGTTCTACACGAAATGTAAAACAAGGAGATTATGGTAATCATAGAAAATATTTAGAAACCGAAATTGATTACTTTTATACTTGTTGGGATGGAGTAGGATATTTAATTCCTATTTCTCAATGTAGTTCATCAAAAACTCTGCGTTTCAAAATGCCAAAAAATGGAGCTAAAACTAATATAAATTTTGCGGCTGATTATGAAATTGCAAAAATTTTACAGGAGGAAAGTAAATAAGCATTGGGGACGTGACCACAAAATGAAGGTTCGATTCCTTCTTGGAGTACTTTAAGACGCTCACAGCAATTATATTGGCTTTGACTTTTAATCAAAATACCATTCAGCGTCTTGTATATCTTAACGTACTCAAGTGGTTTAAGAGGCAAGTCTGCAAAACTTGTATTCGTGAGTTCAAATCTCACCGTTAAGTTGGCGCTTCGTCATAAGATGATAAAGCGCATTAAAAATCCTTATAGTCTCATGAACTAATAAGGTCGTTTTTATAAGTTTCACGGGAAAAACTTATCGTCAGCTAAAGTTTATTGGAATTGGTGATACCAATAAATGATATACGAGAATATCGCCGGTAAGCTAATACCGTAAGGCGTCCGGAAGTCTATCAGCAGCATCACTTGCGGGATTCTGGCACTCCGCACAGTCCAAACCAGGCGTTAGCAGCTAACGCAAAGCGCCGTTTATCTACGAACAGATACTATGGCTAAATCGCGGCGAAGTTAAAAAAGCGATAGCGCAATTAAAGAAACGCGAACTTTAATTGCCATTTGGGAATATTGATTGAAATGAACTAAGGCAAACATTGTAGTTAAAAGGATACGGCTTGCCGTTGATTTTTGGATAAAAATGCGCGCGGATAGTTGGAGTAGATTGGTATTCTCTTTTGCGCTCGTGTAGCTAAGTTGGTGTAGCGGCGGTCTTATAAACCGTGTTTTTACGTGGGTCCGAGTCCCACCACGAGTACCATTCATATCTCACAGATTAGAAGAATACAAGTTCCTTTCTATTCTTTCCTTCTTTCTACAAATTCTTCTAATCAAACAGTTGACCTTCTTCCAAATTTATGATATAATATTATCGTAATAAGGAAGGAGGTCTTTTCTTTTATGTATCCCAGAACAACCGACCAACTGCTGGATGACCTACTATTTGCCTACGATATGATTAGAGACTCTGGAACACAAGAACAAGCGAAGAAATGGGACACGCAATTTAAATCAATTAGAGATGAAATTATACGAAGGGCGGGTGAATTTAGTGAGCGGCCGACTTGAAAAATTAAGTTTTAAAGAATTGCTGGATGAATATTTTTATGAACGTCTTGCTTATTGGGAATTTCTACATTCACAAAGTAATGATGATGAAATCGGCTCAATTTTAATTCAGAATTATCAGGACTATGAAGCGGAAATGGAAAGACGTATGTTTGAGTATGAGAGCTGTAAATAAGGAGGATTTATGGGAACTTTTATTCTTGGTATCATTATTTTAATTTTTGGACTTATTGCTGGTATGGTTATTTTCCCAGACGAAACAAAGCGCGATGGCAAGAAGATTGATAAAAGTAAGTATCGTGGTGCTATTAGGGTTTTCTGCACTGTAATTAGTATTGGTCTGATTCTATTTAGTTGTATGAGCTTTGTCCCAACTGGTCATACCGGTATCCAAACTACATTTGGCCGCGTAAATGATGGCACGCTTGACGCAGGACTTGCGTGGCACGCGCCTTGGGTTAATGTTGTAAATATGGATAATAGGGAACAGCGTGTGCCGTTCACGCTACAAGCATTTTCCAAAGATATTCAGCAAGTAGATATTCAAGGCTCTATTAATATTAATATTAATAAGGCTACTGCGATGAATCTATATCGTGAAGTCGGTATCAATTATGTAAATATTTTTGTTACGCCTCGTATTCAAGAAGATGTAAAGATTGTTATTGCCAGATATACGGCAGAAAATCTTGTTAGCAATAGACAGGCTGCTTCTGATACTATCTATGAGCTTATTAAGGAAGAGCTCACAGAAAAAGGTATTAATGTTATTTCGCTCGCACTAGAAAATGTCGATTTTACCGATGCGTTTGAAGCCGCAGTCGAAGCTAAGCAGGTCGCGACGCAGGAAAAGCAGCGTGCTCAAACTGAACAGGAGCGTATGACAATGGAAGAAGAAGCCGCGGCCAAGCGTGCTGTAATTGTAGCCAACGCTGAGGCTGAAAAGGCTAAGATTGCTGCGCAGGCAGACCTTGAAGTTGTTAAAATTCAGGCCGAAGCCGCACTATACGCTGGTGAGAAGGAAGCAGAGATGAATAAGAGAATTTCTGAAGCATTAACTCCTGAATTAATTAAGTATTATTACATTAAGCAATGGAATGGAAAATTAAGTGTGGTTTCAACAGATAATACAATGACACTTATTGATATGAATGATATTAATGAAGTTGCTGATTAAAGCAACTTTTTTTATTTTCGCCAGAGAAAAATAGAGAATAAACAAAATGGCTAAAATACTATAATATTGAGGAGGTTATTATGGACACTAAAGAAAAAATTTTAGCTTTACTTAAATTGGGGTATACTTATAGATGGTTAGGTAAAATTTGTGATGTTCATCATACTACACTTTCAAATTGGTGTAATAATAACAGTGAATTAAGCCCACGCATTATTAATAGAATTAATAAAGGGCTTAATGAACATTTAATTTTATTAAAACAAATATTGGAGTGATTTAAATGCGTTCTGGCATAGATTGTAAAGGAAGAAAATGGGAAGAAATAAAACTAGGACAAGCAAAAGATTTATCTCAAGAGACTTTTTATTATCTAAAGCCACAATTTAGAGTGAAAACAGATATAAAAGAGACTGCTTGGCTTTGTAATTGTCAATGCGGAAATGAGGTAGTTATAAGTGCTCATAGTCTTACGGGTAATAGAACTAAATCTTGTGGATGTTATAGTACAGAGATAAAAAAGAGCAGATATAAAGATTTAACAGGACAACAATTTTTTTATCTTACTGTATTAGAACATATAGGCACAAAAAATGAAAGTGCTTTATGGAAATGCCAATGTAAATGCGGAAATATTGTCGAAGTTACTGCTAATAAACTAACTAGCGGTTGGACAAAAAGTTGTGGTTGTTATGCAAGAGAAAAATCTAGTGAAAGAATGTGGAAGCATAATTTAATTGGGCAAAAAATTAATCATTTATTAGTATTAGAACGAGATTATACACAAGGATATAGTCCAATACGATATAAATGTCAATGTGATTGTGGCAATATTATTGTAACAACCCAAACGATGTTGCTTACTAATGGCCGTATTTCTTGTGGTTGTTCACATCTATCGAAAGGAGAAGAACGCATAATTAATATTTTAAATGCCAATCATATTAATTATTCTTTTGATAGTCGTTTTTTTAAAGATTTAATTATGTGTAAGGGCGGCATTGGGCGCTATGATTTTATTATTTTCAATGATAAGCAAGAACCAATTCGCTTAATTGAGTATGATGGAGAACAACACTTCTTTTCAAATGGATATGGTGAAAATAATAGATTTCAAGGTGATTTAGAAACAACGCAATTAAATGATATAATTAAAAATAATTATGCTTTAAATCATAATTTGCCTTTAGTAAGAATCCCATATTACGCATTTGATGAAATTACTTTAGACATTTTATTATATCAAGATAAGTTTTTAGTAAAAAGATATAATATGGGTGAGGTTGCCGATTAAGGCAACCTTTTCTTTTGACTTTTTTTCAAATTTAGAGTATAATAATAGTAAAGAAAGGATGAGAGTATGAAAAAGCCTTACGAACAAGGTTATTATGATGGTTATCGAGATTGTAAATGTTTTTATGAAAAATTGTTACGTGAAATTGAAGAAGATAGAAAAAATGATAAAGACCATATAAAATTATTAGAATATAACTTAAACTATGCCCTAAGAGAAGATTTAGAAAATCGTAAATTTATTGCTCTTGGTAAAGCAGTAAAAACAATTATACAGGAGACCAAAAATTAAAATGATTGTCAAAGCCGCGGTTAAAATTTTTGATAAAAAGCAAAACAAAGAATGGTGTATTCCCTGTATGCGTCATTGTGATGCTTTTTACATTCTCAAAGAGTTTGGCTACACCAAGCAAGATTATACTGAACTGGAGCAAGGGTTTCTTGATGAAAACGACAATTTCTACAATCGCATCGCCGCATACGATGAGGTAATGAAATGCGGCCAAAGGCAATTCAGAGATGGTGTAATGCTATATAGTGAGGATTTATGGTAATGGAAACTAAAATTAATTGGAATAAATATATGGAAGAAAAAGACATCAAAGAAATTAACAAACATTTCGACGCACTTCACAATCTTATAATTGAAATGCGCGAAAAAGTTACAGAATGTCAAGAAACAACCCAAGCCTTAATGGATGAAAAATGGAAAGATACTGAATTGACTGCTATGAAATTCCAATTAGCCCAAGCTCTACGAGAGCGGGATAATGGCTTCCCTCTTACAGATGAAAATTGCGCTGTTGTCGCAAAATGGAGAAAGGAACACGATACCAAAGTTCACAATAATCCAATGCAATATCACGGAGCTAGCGGTGGCGGTGTTACTTGGTGCTTTTATCCAACTGCGGTCGCACTAGGTTGTGATTGTATTTGTAATGCTTGTCAAGAGCGCGCGATTCAAGAAGCCGGCGTTAATTGGTATAAACGCTGTAAAGAACTTGGCGGAGTATGTGAAGTATTTTTTGACTAATATTTGACTTTCATTCAAATTCGTGATATAATAAATACATAAAGAAAAGCCCTTGTCCAGGGCTATACAAATAAAAAGGAGATTAAAATTATAAAGTTTAATGATGCTGCTAATGAATTTGTAAAGAGCAATACTTTTATGACCGCGATGAAGAACGAACATAACTTTAAGCGCACTGAAAACGGTGCCGTGGCGCGAAAGTCTACCCTTTCTAAGGTCTATGACCTATTCGCACTTGGCGGTGCTTATCGTAAGCGCTCGGATGAGGATTGTATCCTTCTGTTCAAGGAAGCGTATGAAGAGGACAAGAATTATGCCTTAAAGTGCCTATGGTATCTGCGCGACATTCTTGAGGGTAAGCTCGTTGCCTGAGCCCTCCTTTTCCAGTAATGGAAATGCTAAAAACTCTTTGAACCCACGCTAAAGGGGTGTCATCTATAAAGATGGCTAACGGTTCAGAAGTAAGTAATTACTTTATGAGTAAGGGAACCTAAATCCTAAATTAAAAATTTTAGGACAAGGCAATACCGTGCTAAGCAAAAAATTTTTCATCTCTGAGAAGAATAGGGTGAATTCTCTGTGGTATTCCTACTTATCTTTTGAGAAAAAGAAAAGGAGGGATGAATTATGGGATTCATCTATAAAATCTCAAATAATTTTGATAATAACATATATATTGGATTAACAACAAAAGAAAAAGCTATTCAACGTATGTATCAACATCGTTATTTAGCAAGAAACTTATCTCCAAATGATAATTCTTACTTGCATAAAGCAATGAATGCTCACGGCGTTGAAAATTTTTCTTTTGAAGTTATAGAAGAAGTTGAAAATAATAAACTTCCAGAACGAGAACAATATTGGATTGCTTATTATAATTCAGTTGCCCCAAATGGTTATAATTTAACCGCGGGTGGAGAGGGAACAGTTGGCTTCGCTCGCTCTCAATCTGAAGAAGAACGAGTTAAAAAAGGGCAATCAATTAAAGATTATTATCAAAAACATCCAGAAGCAAGAGAAAAAGCCAGTATTACCAGAAAAGAATATATGGCAGACCATCCTGAAAAAATTGAAGATTTTAAAAATCGGATGACACAATATAGATTAGAGCATCCAGATTATAATTGTGGTGAAAATAATCCTTTTTATGGTAAGCATCATACACAAGAAACTTTAGCTAAAATAAAAGAATCGTCTAAACATAGATATAAACCAATTGCTAGATTAGACAAGGATTCTTATGAAATTTTAGAGATTTATGATGGCATAAAAGAGGCAGAAGCCGCATTGAATGTATCACACGGATGGTTATCTAAAGCCGCACGTCAAAATAAAATTGCTTATGGATATAGATGGAAATTTCTTGAAAGTGTAACGACTAATGGTAATTCGGAGATTAGCACCGAATGAAGTGGAGAGCCCCTTCAAAATTGAAGGGTGAAGAGATAGTCTGCGAGAATATGAAAATATTCTACATAGTGCAAGGAGAGCGTAAATTTTTCCGTGTATGTCTCAAGTGGCTTGCCGTTCACGATACTGATGCGGTTGTTCGTAATCTGTCTACTATCGTAGACGACGGTTTTGGCCGTTGGGATGACCTATTTGTGCTTTTTGATACGCCCGCGGAGTCTGCGATGATGCGGCTCGTTCAGAAGCAGCTAGTAGAAGACATTGAAGCCTATAAGGTTAAGAATGGTGCCGTGTCGCTTTGCGCGAAGTGGATGCCTAGCATCAATGCTTCTTCTGTTAATACTGTAATTATGGCACAGCGTTTTATTAAGGCATTTGGTGTAACTCCCGCCGTATATCGTAAGACTCTATCTGGTCTGCGCGAACGTCTACACGTAGTTGAGCGCCTAATGTCTCAGAATCGTTGGAACGAGATTGACTTTTCTCATCTACCTTCTCGCGCAGGACTACTATATCGTAACGCCTTTAAGCGCCGTGACCTAATTGCGGAAAAGTATAAGGAATTCGCGCATTCTGATGAAAAGGTTAATGCGGGAACTCTGTATCCTTATGATGTTGTTGCAGCCGCAGAAAAGGTAATGAATAGTCATTGGTATGGCAATTCTAATGTTGCTTGGGACGATACTGAGCGCCTAATGGTGAATAAGTATTGGGATAATCTAAATGATTATTTCAAAGGTGGCATCTCTAATATGATGGTAGTCGCAGATACAAGTGGTTCAATGACTAGCGGTATCGGTTCTATTGCTCCTATTGACGTAGCCGTTTCACTAGCTCTTTATGCTGCTGAACGTGCGAAAGGACCTTTTGCTAACCACTACATCAGCTTCAGCCGCATTGCGAAGCTAGTTAAAACTCGCGGCGTAGATTTCTGTGATAAGGTTGACCGCATTGTTCGCACTAATCTGTGCGAAAATACCAACCTTGAAAGCGTTTTTGACCTTGTTCTAAGCACTGCTATGCGTAATCGTGTGCGTCCTGAGGACATCCCTTCTACTCTTGTTATCGTAAGTGATATGGAAGTAGACCGTTGTTCTGATATGTATAGCGATAAGATGATTTTTATGAATAAGCTACGCCAGAAGTGGCATAATAATTGCGGCGGCAAGTATAAGTTCCCTAATCTGGTATATTGGAATGTTGATGCACGAAGCAATACATTCCTTGATGACCCCAAGAGCGGCGTTACCTTCGTTAGCGGCGCGTCTCCCGTTCTCTTTGAACAAGTTCTAAAGGGACTAAGTGGAGTAGACCTGATGCTAAACAAGCTAAACAGCGACCGTTACAAGTCCATTCAGTAAGGAGTGAGTAATCACTCCTTTTATTTGACTTCTTTCTGAAATTTTGATATAATTATTTCAGAAAGGATGAGGAATATGAAGCATTATATCTATGTGGATGACATTCGTGAAAATGCGGATTGGTATAATTCTCATTTAACCTCTGATTGGCGGCCGCATATTTGTCATACGGTTCAAGAAACCATTGACCTGATTACTGCTATCTGTTATAGTGGTGAAATCGCTCAATTCATTCTTGACCTTGACCACGATTTGGGTGAAGGTAATGAAAATGAATTGGAGCCAAGTGGTTATGAAATTTGTAAGTGGATTGTAGAAAATCAGATTCCTCTTGTGGGTTTTCATATTCATTCTATGAACCCGGTTGGCGCAAATAATATGCGGCAACTTCTTACGCATTATGGATATAAGGAGTTATTTTAAATGAATAATCACAAGGAATATGGAGAAGGATTTGTTGATGGTTTTAATGCCGCACTTAAATCTGATTATATTAAAGAGCTTCATCAAGCACAAAATAAAGAATCATATGAAAAACAGATAAAAGAATTACAAACCCAAATGAATCAGGCGATGTTACTCGCATATCAAGCACTACGATACCCTCCGTATTCACAAATTTGTTCTATTGGCAATTATTATCAAGAAGGTTTAGAAAATACAATTAACGCTTATAGGAGATATTAAAATGAACGCGAAATATAAAATTACCTTTTACACTGATTTCAAAGAAAAAAAAGATGAGGGTATTGCTTTTGGTGAAAATTATGGCGATATTGTAAATAATATTTGTCGTTATTATGGAGAAGACAGTGTTGAAGAAGTAACCATTACTCTATTTGAAGACTATGACCTACAAGTTCTTCCACGCACGATTATTACAAATTATTTTAATGGCAGTGAAAATTAAATAATTATTCCTAAGGCGTGACTACTCTTTTTATAGAAATAAAGTAGGAGATGGTCTTATGGCAATTCACGATAGAGCCTACACCCGCGCGAAAACCTGGACAAAAGCATTACGTAAGTATCATATTGATAGAGATAATTCCGCAGGTCGTTGGGAACCTTGGTATAACAATCTTCATCAATACGCGGATAATAAAATTCATTGTTCGTGCCATCTATGCGCCTGTAAAACGAATAATAAGCACGGACGAGGTAATGATTGGGATAGCGGTAAAAATTGGCCCATCAGAGATAAGCGTAAAATTGATGAAATGGAAGGACAGTTAGAAGATGATTAAAGTAATTAAGCACGGTCACGCGCAATATAAAATGACTTGTAAATATTGTGAATGTGTATTTACATTTGAAGATTCTGACATTGAAAATAATGGAAGTCAGCGCGATTGGGAAGAATGGGTGACATGCCCTGAATGTCATCGGCATAATGAACTTACTGCGAGAAGCGCTTTTAAATATTATCAATTTGAATAATTGACTTTTCCTCAAAATTGCGCTATAATTATTATAACAAAAAGGAAAAGATGTGAGCAATTAAATGGAAAATAATGAAAAGCCCAAAACAGCTACCGCAATAAACCGCCGTAAAAATGAATGGAAATACGCGGTAAAAAGAAAGAGAATTCGAGATTTTACTTTTCGTTATAGTCGCGCGCCTAGTTTTCAAGCGGAAAAAGAATTAAATAAACCGCTTCATTACTATTCCAAAAATCCACCTTGGAACGGTTATGCTTTTGCTCCTAATAAGACAAATAATAAAGGAAGTCGTCGTTATATTTCAAAAAATTATGCTCCGCAAAAGAATTGGAATGTGCACGACAAACAACAAATTGATGATTATGAAAATCAAGTAGAAGAATTATTTGACTTTGATTAAAAATCGTGTTATAATTTTTATAGAAATGAGAAAGAGTTATGACTTATGAAGAATGGGCTATTCTTCGTCACTTAGTCTTTATAAGATGTCCTATTTGCGGGAAAATTATAGCAACAGATAATCCTACGACATTTTTAGGCTGTGAAAATTGTTTAGTAGAAACAAACTATAATGAACAACAAATTGATAATTGTGAAAACAGCTGAAAAAATTATTTGACTCCAATTGAAATTTGTGTTATAATTTTTATAGAAACAAGGAAAGGATGATAATTGTGCGTTTTACTTCTCGTAAATCTCATACTGTTTTTTCCTCTCGTTGGAGTCGCCGTAAGCAGATTGAAAAGCTTGATGAGTGGCAGAATTAGCCGGTAAGCAGACAAATTGCGGCCAATAGAATGCCGGCACCGCATTAATAGATATTCTCCATACGCCTCTTAATAATGCGCACCACTTGGAGATTTATTGCCCGGGTTAAGGGTCGCCCGATTCAAGGCGGCCGCTAAAGCAACTCTTTGAAGGTTCTAAAATGTAAAAGAGCGAAATATTGAATCACCTTCATATATGGACGCCAACTTCCACCTACGGGAGTTAAAAGGGAAATTGTGTGTAAAATTGTGATAAGCGTCAACACTCAAATGAGAATAGCATATTCTATTCCTAGAGCCAGCTAGTAAAATCCGAAATGTATATCAGACTTGTGGGCTGACGGTTGGTTAGCAACGATAAAACTAAACGAGTTTGTCCATTTGAGAAATGGAAATGTTGGCGGACAACAATAAAACTGGTAATTTCCGGCTATACTTTCATACGCCGGTGAAATAAGAAGAGAAAGGCGTTTTATGGTGTCGGCATAAACCAGACTATATACAAGATATATAGCCAGCGTTGAAATATATAACTCTTCTGGTATGGAGCTATATATGGAGCTAGAATGGGTTGTAAGAGAACCACAAACCAGAGATAAAAACTTTCAATCGTAAGAGCCCTACACGCTTAATTATAGCGAACCACGTAGGGACATTTGGCGGCGGTAATGCCACCCAGGTCAGTAGGACTGATAATACGCAGAGGCGTAAAAACGCAGCCTTAATCCTACTGTCGGGCGAGAGACAATAAACCTCGTTCCATTGGTTACTTGTAACCTAAAATCCGCAGATACAGGACCTGCGGCATAAGGCTTAGACCTGAAATAAAAGGTGACGGGTTTTATTGCTTTTACTCAAGTTCGCAAATTAAAAGCAAGGTATGGAGCGTTAGCAGAGTTGCTCTTCCAAAAATAAAGAAGAACTGCGAGACGGAGAGACCGTCTATAAAGAAATGAGTCCATTCTATGAAATGGTAATGCTGAAAAACGGGAGGGCAGGAAAGTACTGGTTGTCCTGACCGTATTGGAGGGTAATTGCTCGCGATACGGCGAAGCGGTTAATATAGTCACCGACCCCGTCACGAAGTGTAGGCAAAATGAGCAGCAATGCGGTAATACCTGTGCACAGGTAGCAAAGTTACCCTGGCTCCCGAGTAGCGCTCTCGGTTATCAAAACGCAGGCACCTTATCCCTTAACCTCTACGCGGTGGTGCTAGAAACAAGCTTCATTTTCCACAATACTTATTAAGTTTTGTGTTTTATAATGAACAACGTGGCTAATAAGGGAACTAGGGGAGTTCTTGCCTGAGGGTTATGCAGGCGAACCGAGTAATTGCCGCCTAAGCAATTCGGTATTACAGTTTTTGCCGTTAAAATAATAGGTATACATATTATAAAACTGAATCCCAGTAGGAGTTGCGAACGGTCTGGTTAAAAATCGTTAGCACGGCATCAAACTTGAGCCTCTCCGTTGGCGATGCTAGAAATTGCGCAAGCAAGCTAATCAAGCAGTGTGCGGAAAGGATGGATTCCCACTAACCTACAGGTAACGCCTGCTTAGTCATTTAGCAGCACACTATAATAAAAAGACAACGAAAGTAAGTGGATATTATATGGAACTATTCTATTCTGAGTTCCTGCGGTTTAAGAATAGGGTTGGCAACTACCTTAGTGTTGCCTTATATAGTAAAATATAAAATGAGGTATAAACTATGAGTGATGTAAGGCTAAAGATTCTTCCACCCTGGGTAATTTACTGTCGTAAGCTTGAAGCCCTATTTGATGGCGACCCGCAGATTGCTTTTAACACCGATTTTTCTGGCGCGCATCCTGCTGTTGTTCTTGCTTGTAATAATGGAGATAAGGTTGCCGCACTTCAAAAGCTACTGCCTGATGAGGTTGTGTTCGGCGGCGTTACTTTAAAGGTAATGATTGATGGCGTTCCTTCTAATCGCGCTTTTGCCACTAAGAAAGAGCTATTTGAAACCGCCTTCAGTGGTAATCCCGCATTTGCTTATGCTGTAACTCCCGGTGATGATAGCTGGTGGATTTCTACTACTTATGTTGTATTTAAGAATTATGTAGTTCAGTTCTTCGCTGATAACCTTAATGATTGCCACGGTGTCATTAGCACGCTATATCAGGATATTGCGAAAGAACTACTAACAGGTGAAGCCGCGCAGGGTGTATATTTTAATACTGATGTAGAGCGCGGAGTCCTTGGCAAGCCGCTAAACGAATGGCCTTAATTTAAATAAAGTAATATTTTTGGGAAGCGGACGGTTAGCTACCGATACGAGATAAGAATGCTCCTATCATTCAGCCATTATTATCAAAATAGGAGTTGATAATATGCCATATATTTATAAAATTGAAAATCAAATAAATCATAAAGTATATATAGGAAAAACTTTATATACAATTGAAAGACGTTGGAAACAACATCAACAAAATCTTCAGAGAAATGATTTAAAACATCTAAAATTATATAATGCTATTTTAAAATATGGTTTAGAAAACTTTCAAGTGTCAGAGGTTGAATATGTAGAAAATCCTGATATTCTCTCAGAAAGAGAACAATATTGGATTAATTATTATGATAGCTTTCATAATGGATATAATTGTTCTCTTGGTGGAGAAGGATTACAATTATATGACTATGATTTAATTTGGCAATTTTGGCAAGAAGGTAAAAATATTAAACAAATAGCTAAACTATTAGGATGTAATGATTTTGTTATACGCACTTGCTTAGATTTACATAATATTTCTACCGATGAAAGAAAAGCAAGAAGTGCTGAAAATATAATAGAAACGCATAATAAATTAAAACAACCTGTACAACAAATAGATATTAATACTAATCAAATAATAAATATTTTTGATTCTGTTACTGACGCCGCTAAATTTATCAATGGCGATGATAGTAATATTTCCAAAGCCTGTAAAAATCAAAGAATCGCTTATGGATATAAATGGCAATATATTGGTATGCCACAAGAAAAAAGAAATTTTTCCAAACGTAAAGTTGAACAATTTGATTTAAAGACTGGAAAAACATTAAATATTTACGAAAGTATTTCTGAGGCCGCCAGAGCGGTTGGCGGCG